>ERZ773149.554-NODE-554-length-36315-cov-6.081798_pt1 | contig 36315 bp, 20 predicted proteins | sample MGYA00511081_ERZ773149 | MGnify/ENA primary metagenome ERZ773149 (study PRJEB29015, sample SAMEA2737846) | human gut metagenome | biome: human gut; feature: human-associated habitat; material: faeces | place: China | collected 2012 ...
CAGCTCCCGTGGGAAATTCGGATATCTGTCTGAACGGAAAAAGGCTCACAGCCGATGACCTTTTCTCTCTGACCGAAAACAGTATCTTAAAAACACGATCTTCGCTTTTGATCTGATTTATAATTGCAGGTATGTCTGTCCCTTAAGGACATTCATAGTCTGTAAATCATTCTAGTCATTTTGATCAGAAAAGTCAAGACTTTTTTCTTTTCTTTAACTCCCCTACATACTCCAATACGCAGTCTTTTAACTTCTGCACACTGTCCGAAGGCTCCTCATCCTTTTTCATTCCCATCCCCAGTTCCCGGATGCATTCCGGCACAACCGGCACACAGCAGACATCATCTGTATTGCCCCGGATCATGAATTCCGACATCATGGATATGCCAAGTCCTTTTCCAACCATACGGATCACCGTTTCATCATCCACATAGACAGTCTGTTCCCTGGCTTTTACTCCTTCTTTTTTAAATGCGGCATGAACATCAATATCAAAACGGCCATAGGGCATGAGAAAATCTTTTCCTTCAAACTCTTTTAAAGGAAACCAGGTACGCCCATTTAATGGATAGTTTTTCGGAAGGATGGCATACAATAATTCATTATAAAGAGGCGTCCATTCACAGCTTACACCACTTTGTCTGCTGGCAAATATCACATCTGTTTTTCCTTCCTGAAGCAGTTCAAACGGCTCTAGTGCATGATCCACCATCCGAAGATCTACATCCACCTTAGGGCAGATCCTTCGAAAACGGTATAAGATCTCCGGCATCCAAAACATTGCCATGCTGGCATAAGCTGCAATACGGATGGTCTCCCCCTGCTGCTTTGCCATAGCCTGAATACGGTTTTCAAGACTTGCATTGGCCTGAAGGAACTGTCTGATGGCAGGTACCAATTCTTTTCCCTGCTCTGTAAGGGAAATACCATTATGGCTTCTTATGATCAGCGCAAATCCGATCTCCCTCTCCAGACTGTTTACCAGATGAGTAAGACCAGACTGTGTATATCCTACCACTTCTGACGCTTTTGAAAAACTTCCCAGATCTACCGCTGTCATTAAAATTTCCAGTTTTTTCGCATCCATCTGTTTAACCATTCTCCCTTCACAGATCTTCAATAACGATTTCCATCCCCTGATCCTATCAGCCACCGGCTATCAACAGGGTATTACATTTTGTCATAGTTCTATTATAAACACGGATTTCACAAACTGCAAGTCTGGCTGTACACTTAAAATAACCGTTCAGGAAAATATATAAACGAACGATTGCTGTATATCATAAAATCATGAGGTGAATCACACTATGAATAAAAAACAACTTTCTCTCCATCAGCGACTGCTGGTGGCTGCTACCCTTTTTGGCATGTTCTTCGGTGCCGGAAATCTGATCTTCCCGGTACACCTTGGACAGCTGGCAGGAAAGAACCTGATTCCGGCTGCAGCTGGTTTTATCATCACTGCTGTAGGAATTCCTATTTTAGGTGTTGCTGCTATTGGAAATACCCATTCTGACGGCTTACAGGCACTGTCTGCAAAAGTCGGAAAACGCTACAGCTACTTTTTTACCTGCCTGCTCTACCTGACCATTGGTCCCTGCTTCGCTATTCCAAGATGTGCTACCACATCCTTTACCACCGGCATCCAGCCTATCCTTGGAAGCCAGATTTCAGAAAAAACAGCTCTTCTTGTTTTTTCCGCTGTTTTCTTTGCACTGGTATTGTTTTTCTCCTTAAAACCAGGCAATATCACACTGTGGATCGGCAAAGTGATCAATCCTTTGTTTTTATTTCTTCTGGCGATCCTTATCCTTGCTGCACTGCTGCATCCTGGTATTTCTGTATCAGCAGCCCAGCCAGATGCTTCTTATGAAACAGGCGCCATGTTCCACGCTTTATCAGAAGGTTACGGAACCATGGATGCCATTGCAGGACTGGCTTTCGGAATCGTAGTGATCAATGTGATCCGTCAGATGGGTGTTACAGAAGATACCGTCATAGCACATGAAGTGCTCTGTTCAGGAATTCTTGCCGGTATTTTAATGGTGCTGATCTATATGCTGACTATCCTTATGGGTGCTCAGTCCCTGGGGCTGTTTGCCATTTCTGAAAACGGCGGCATTGCATTATCTCAGATCTCCAGTCATTATCTGGGCAGAGCCGGTCTTTTGATCCTGGCAGTTACCATTACTTTTGCCTGTTTAAAAACCTCCATCGGACTGGTTACCAGCTGCTCTGAAACCTTTGTACAAATGTTCCCTAATAAACTGTCTTACAGAACCTGGGCCATTATTTTTACATTATTTTCCTTTATTATATCCAACATGGGGCTTTCCACCATCATACGCTATTCTGTGCCGGTTCTTATGCTGATCTATCCTCCGGCTATTGCTTTGATCCTTCTGGCCATGTTTGGGAAACATCTTGACCATGATAAAAATGTATATATATGGGTCACTGCCTTTACCTGGGCTGCTTCTATATTCGACTTTTTTAAAACCCTTCCAGAGCAGGTGCAAATGCTATTCCATCTGGATAAGGCTGTAGAATTTGCCCAGACCTTCCTTCCATTCTTTCATTTAAATCTTGGCTGGATCATACCGGCAATGATCGGACTGATCATAGGTCTTTGTTCCAAAAACAGCAAAAAAAGACTGCAGGCGCTTGCTTAACGCCGGCAGTCTTTTCTGCTTTTACTGTTTACAGGAACTTATAAAATACTCCAAAGCTTCTCTGCCACTTACAAATTCCCCTGCCCCGTACTGACTGGTACATTCACACCACCCAGACATGATCTTCGGTGTGATCGTTCCGTCATTTACATACTCCATCTGAGGATCTTTTGGATTTAAAACATATTGATAAACAGGATTTTCTGTCTTTTTAACTGCTACAGAAGGAATTCCCTTAATTGTGCCCATTTTATTAATTTCATCTTCTGTTGCCAGAAAACGTAAAAATTCAACTGCATACTCATAATGATCTCCATTTGTATTGGCTGAAAATCCAAACCATGGTTCTCTGTATGCATAGACGCTTTTCTCCCCTAAAATATCCAGGGCAGAGCCTGAACCAAAAGATGAATAGTACCAGAGACAGTCTGTTTCCCTGAAATTTTTGTAGCGCAAAACCCCACTTTCTGTATTTTCCAGCCGGTTTCGCAGCTCATTTACCTTATTATAATCATCCTGGAAATTATATCCCCGGATATATTCCAGATATGTATCGGTCTTTTCCTCTCCCGGAGAATAATAAGAAGAGTACGCTTCATAAGAGTCCATATCTACAATATGTGTAAAGCACTCTTCATTTGCGTTAATATCACGCAGAAACTCCAGCGCCTCTCCCATTGTCATATCATCTCCTGAAATATAAGCAGCCCAGTCTTTTACATAACCTTTTTCATTATTAATATAATTCTGTGAAAACTGCTTCATAGATTCCACCATTCTAATGAAATCTTCTGTTTTCGACTTTTCCTGAAGCCTATAAATATGCCCGGAATATGCCCCCGCTGCTATCACCATAAACAAGATCAATAGCAGATTGCAAAGCAGCAAAGCTAATTTCGTTTTTTATCTTTTATTTTCACACTCTGTTGTCCCCATCATTCTTACACAATACATTGATTTACGGCTTATCACTCTTTCTGTCAACATATCAATGTTTCCAGCTTTGCTTTTGATGGGTTTTCCATAAAAAAACAACATCCCGCCTGCAGGATTGCTCCTGAACGGGATGTCATTTTTATAAGGCTTCTGCTTATATGTGCTAGTTCCGACAGATTTATGCTTAAAAATGATTCAGGATACCTGTGGACTGTAAAAACAGTACGAACATAATAACCGGCATCAGATATTTGATCATGACTACATAAAGTCTTTTCCGGCCAAATTTCTTTCCGCCTCGTTCCATTTCTTCCACGATCCAGCCTGGTTTCATGACCCATCCAATAAAAATGGCAGACAGTAAAGCAATAAAAGGCATCATAAAGCTGTTGCTGATATAATCCATAATATCCAATAACTGCCCTGTACTTCCGTTAGGAAGCATGACTTCCACATAGAAAATACTGTATCCCAGCGCTATAACGGCAGTTGCTATTAAATAAATAACCGATAAAATTCCTGTTGTCTTTTTCCGTTCTGTGTGAAAAATCTCCATGCAGTTTGCAGTGATGGACTCCAAAACTGAAATGCAGGATGTCAGTGCTGCAAACGCTGCAAGAACGAAAAAGAGAATGCCGATGATCCTTCCGGCAACACCCATGCGATAAAATACCTTAGGCAGCGAAATAAACATCAGACCAGGACCAGCAGACATTCCATCCACACCAAAGAATGCATAAACAGCCGGGATGATCATAACTCCCGCTAAAAGTGCAACGCCTGTATCCATAAATTCGATCATTGACACAGATTTTCCCAGGTCAACATCTGGTTTTACATAAGAGCCATAAGTGATCATAATACCCATTGAAACACTTAAAGAAAAAAACAGCTGGCTCATGGCATCCAGTGTGATCTGCAGAAACCTTGACACAGTCATACCAGACCAGTCCGGCGTCAGATAAACCTTTAAGCCCTGCATACCTGTTCGGATACTTCCATCATCTGCTGTGTTTTTCAGTGTCAGAGAATAGAAAGCAATTCCAATCACGATCACTAACAGCATAGGCATCATTGTTTTAGATACACGTTCAATTCCTTTTTCCACACCATTATACACAATAAAGGCTGTAGCAAGCATAAAGGCCAGTCCGTACCACACAGAGCCTGGTGCAGTGATAAATCCTGTAAAGCAGTTGTCCTGTGCAGCTGCTTCTACATTGCCGGTAAGAAATAATAAGATATATTTAAGGATCCATCCACCGATCACCGCATAATATGTCATGATCAGAACAGGTACAAAAAATGTGATCACACCAAGAAACTTCCATTTGTGATTCATGCTTTCATAGGCATAAATGGCACTTTTTCCTGTTCTGCGCCCGATGGCAATATCCGTAGTCAGAAGCACAAAACCGACTGTAAAGATCAAAACCAGATAGATCAGCAGAAAAACACCGCCTCCATCCTTTGCAGCCAGAAAAGGAAAGCGCCAGAGGTTCCCCACACCAACTGCACTTCCAGCTGCCGCAAAAACAAATCCCAGCTGTCCTGTAAAACTACTTTTCTTTTTCATTGGTATCCCCCATTTTCATATTACTTTATTTGACACAATGTAATCATAGTATTAAAATAATAGTAAATAAATATAATGTTATTTATCTTATAATTTACTTTTTTTTATCTAAAAAATACTAAGAGGATATCTTATGGATACTTTCAATTACCGCATATTTCTCACCATCGTACAATACAGCAGTTTTCAAAAAGCAGCAGAGCTTCACAATATTACACCGCCTGCAGTCAGTCACATTGTAAAGCAGATGGAACAGGAATTCGGAGTTTCTCTTTTTATCAGAAACCGGCGGGGCGTCACTCTTACCACTACCGGCGAAAGTGTTTTGCCCCTTATCTCCTCTCTGGTGCAAAAAGAAGATAATCTGCTCCAATATCTGTCTGATCTGAATGGTCTGGAAAAAGGACATGTACGCCTTGGCATTTTCAATTCCATGTGCAAATATATGCCCGCTCTGATCTATGGATTTAAAGCACAGTATCCTCATATTACATTTGAAATCTACCAGGGTTCTTATGAAAATATCATTGAGTGGCTGAAAACCGGAGTAGTTGACATTGGTTTCCTGTCTCAGACTGTGAATCCACATTTTCCCTTTTACCGTATTTTTGCAGATCCCCTGATCTGTATTCTTCCTAAAGGAACAAAAACCGCATCAGACACTGATATCTCCCTTGAAAGCCTTGCCGATCAACCGTTTATCATGCAGCGGGAATCCTGTGATGCAGATGCCCGACGGATGATCGACAAATTAAACCTTGACGTTCGCACTGTTTGCCACGTAGTAGATGATAAAACAACCGTCGAAATGGTCAAAGCCGGCTTTGGTTTTGCGATCATGCCCCTTCTGACCATGTACGGATTTGAAGATGAAGTGAAAATGCTTCCTATCACTCCAGCGGAAGAACGGGTGATCGGCGCATGTGTACGGGATACCCATGATTTATCCCCTGCAGTCAGGAAAACCCTTGAATTTATCAGAAATTTTAACTATGATGGGATTTCATCAAACGATAGTCCCCTTTTTCTTGACAAGTAACCAGCTGGGTTGCCGCAGATGACAATCCTATGAAACTGATGAGCATTGCCATGAAGCCTTTATGCGAACCGCCATTTCCATTGGAACGCATTGAAGAGATAACGCAGTTAATGGGTGGAGATGGAAGTCTGAAATAACTGTATTTTAGCTAAACTGACATGCCTGCTGACGCAGGCATCACCATTCATGAAAGCCGATTGCTCCGCACCTTTGGTGCTCCCGCAATCGTCGCCAGCATTCGCAATCCGCGCTATCGCGCTCCTTGCTCATACCGGCTTGCCCGTCCGATACCCGTGAATTCGCTCATGCAAGCATGGCTCATTCGCGGCTGCCGTCCGGGACTTTCATAGTAAATTAAGGAATCTTTCTGCTCCTATTTAGAATATCCTTTGACCCAAAGAGAACGTCCCCTTGCTGAGTGCAAAAAGCACTGTGCAAGGGGACTTTTCTGTATCTTAAATTTCCATCCTATTTTTCTTTTTTGCTTGCCTCAAGCACCTTCCAGTAATCCTCATAATTGGCCTGCAGCAGTTCTGGTGTGTTGAGGCCATAAGGACATTTAGACATGCAGTGTCCGCAGTGGAGACAGTTCTCAATCTGGTGCATTTTCTGCTGCCAGCCTTCCGTCAGCCATGCAGCAGCCGGAGCTCTTCTGAGCATAAGGGACATGCGGGCACACTGATTGATCTCGATTCCGGCCGGACACGGCATACAGTAGCCGCAGCCACGGCAGAATTCACCGCAAAGTTCCTTGCGATCCTGTTCGATGGCTGCCAGACGTTCTTTTGTCAGTTCTGCACCTTCTTTAATACACTGCAAAAATTCATCCAGTTCACTTTCACGCTGGACTCCCCAGATTGGAACAACACCTTCCTGTGTATCCATCCATGCTGCCGCTGTAAAACCATCACGTATAAGGCCGCCTGCCATGCCTTTCATCGCAATAAATCCCATATTTTTCTCACGGCATTTACGTACAAGTTCCATTTCCTGTTCACCGGCCAGATAGCTGAAAGGAAACTGCAGAGTATCATAAAGTCCTGAATCGATTGCTTCATGTGCTACAGTCAGCCGGTGATTGGTAATGGATATATGGCGGATCTTGCCCTGCTCTTTTGCCTTTAAAGCAGCATCATAAAGACCGTCCTCTCCGCCTGGCTTCGGACAAAAGGACGGATTATGAAACTGGTATATATCAATGTAATCTGTTTTTAACGTACGAAGACTGGTTTCCAGATCATTCCAAAATCCCTCTGCTGTTTTCGCTCCTGTCTTTGTTGCCAGAACTATGCGGTCACGCATGGATGAAAATGCTGCTCCAACCTTCTGTTCACTGTCAGAATAGGCACGTGCAGTATCAAAAAAGTTGATTCCGCCATCACAGGCTTTATGAAGCAAATATACTGCATCCTGTTGGCTGATGCGCTGGATCGGCAGACATCCAAAGCCATTTTTCTCAACGACAAGTCCTGTTTTGCCAAGTGTGATCTTATTCATGGACTTTTCCTCCTTTGGGATACGATTCTTGATTTAGCTGATATTTTTTCTCTGTAAATATAGAATATTTTATCAAAAATCATCTTGACTGACAATACTGATCGTTTTTATATCCCGTTTTTACTCTGTTATTCTGGCCTGCACCACCATACGCTTTGTCTTTCCGTAACAGGTAGATAATGTAAGGATCTTTTCTGTGCCATTTTGATAAGGTGTTGCCTCATTTTCCTCTATGATCTTTGACGCTATGACAGGACAGCTTATCCATTTTCCATGCCGGTAGATCTCTATATAAGGGTGTTCTCCGGCAAATTTCGGATCTTTGTATTTTTTCAGATCGCCAAACATAGAACCATCTTTCATATTGTGACCATAAACGATCGTATTGGCAGAAACAAAGGGTATCCTTTCGCTGTCTGCAAAAATAGCTCCCCCTATCTGTTCCTTTCCATCAAAACCATGGTCCAGATAACATTCCTCCTCTTTGCTCCATACAACAGGATAATCAACCGCTGTTCCCAAAATACGGATCCAGAAACTATAATCAGGATTTATTTTTTTTAATTTTTCCTCATCAATCTCCATCCCGGAATGCTCTGTATCCTGTGAAATGATCTCCACTTCTTTCCGGATAATCTCATAGGATTCCGCTGCAGTCCTGTAATTTTTCAGGCTTCTTCCCATATACACGGCCCCAAGGAAGGCTGCTGCTGCGAAAAAGACTCCAATGATCCTCTGTTTTTTTCTGATCAACAGGAATATTTTTCCTATGCAGCGCTTTTTCCAGATCCAGATCAGAACAGTGATCCCTGAAACAGCCAGTACAGCCAAACAGATCACCTGTCTCTCATTTCGTACTTCCGGTGTATCAAGATCCATGGCGTATTCTTCCTTAAAAGTTTCACTGTTAAGATCAGATAAAGCTTTTGCATTTTCTCTGGCAGCCAAACCTCCATATACAGCCTTGCAGTCAACTACATTTTTCCCATCTTCAGAAGCTTTCTGATGTTCATTCAAATAGCTGGCTGTTTGTAAAGGCATCAGTCTTTTCATCTTTTTTCCATTTTCAGGATCCTTTACTGTGATCCAGGCAGTCTGGGGAATCTCTTCAGCGTCTTCTATATCCTGGTAAATGATCTCTTCCCATACATAAAGCGGCTCTTCTTTCTGCATTTCCTGTGCAGATGCACAAAAACCAGCCATAAGTACCATTCCTGTCAGGATACCCATAAACCAAATCAGTTTTTTCCTTTTTTCTCTTCCATTTGTCCCCTTAAAAAAGCACCAGCATGCCAACAACATACATAAAAGAGTCATTACAGATACTTCCACGATCCTGCTGGCATCTCCTGTTTTCAGACTGTGGCCGGATATCTGTTCATAATTTCCATGAAAAACTGTATTTCTTACTTTTCTCTCATAAAATGCCTGGATCCGCCCTTTTTTCTTTTCCTGTATTTTTTCATTTTTTATCTCAAAAATTCCTTTTACCCGCTCTCCATTTTCAATGGTAAAGTGGTAAATCTCTGAACTTACTTCATAACCTTCTGGTGCTGTGATCTCTCTGAAAACATAGGTTCCATCTGGAACAACCGGAATTTTAAAATAACCATTTTCACCGCTTTCAGCCATTTCCATCACCTGACCAAGCTGGTTATAAAATGCAAATACAGCACCTGTAAGAGGATTTCCCTCTTCATCTGTCTTTTTAAAAGATATATAAGTCTTTTTCGGAACTGTATGATTACCACCGCCGCCAACGGATCGGATCCTGCTGTTATAGAAAATAAATTTCTGTGGCTCCTGTGTCTGATTTAAGATCTGTATCTCCATTTCCTGCTTTTTCTCATATCCTGCCGGTGCTTCCAGTTCCCTGAGAATGTAGCTGCCTGGCTCCAGCCCATAAAAGGTCTGTCCTTTTTCATCCTCTGATACCCACTGACGGATCACTTCCATGGTATCCTTTCGCACCAGTTCCAGTTTTGCTCCTGGAAGCAGTGTTTTTAAGGAATCATCCTGTTTTTCCACATAAATGATCGTACCATAGTTGCGAAGGATTACCTCCGGTATCTCTGTCATTCCGTCTGTAATCGTAAAGCATACAATTTCATCCGTCTTTGTAAACCCGACAGGAGCGCTGATCTCAACCAGGCGGTATTTTCCTGCCTTTAAGCCTTTAACAAGATGGGGCTGCTTACCTGTTGTCCAGGTTCCTGCCTCGGTCCAGGTTATTTCTGATTTTAACTCTCCATTTTCGCCTTCCTTTATTGTAGTTTCTTCCCGTTCCAGCCTTAATACAGCACCTTCCAGATACTCTGATGTATCTCCCAGAAGTTTCTTCGTCTGCACCCGGTTGCTGTCATTGACCGGATCGTAGGTAAATTCTATTACGGCTGTTTTCTCATCCTTATACTCAAACTGGAACTCCAGTGTTTTCTCAGAAAGCATATATCCAGGAGCTGCCTTGGTCTCTCTTATCAGATAATCATAGGGGCTGAAATTCCCGTTTTTATCCAGATATCCCATGGGCTGCAGACAAAATACAGCTTTTCCCTGTTCGTTCGTTTCCTGTTTTTCGCAGGATATCCCTAAAGTCTTATTAAACAATTCAAACTCTGCTCCCTGTAATAATGTTTCCTTATGTTCAGAGTCATGTTTGACCACTTCCAGTCTGCCTTCCGGTATCTCATCCTGCATCTCTATTTTCTGGATTTCCTTCGTATCTTCTACTGTAAATGGAATATCTACAGACTGTAAAAATCCATAAGGTGTAGTTTCTTCTCTTAAAATATAGGAACCTGCAGGGATATATTCAATAAGATGCGGTTTTAAATCTCCCACACTGAATCCTTCTGGAATCTCTCCTTTTTCCTTCTCTTCCTGTGTATACGTTCCATCAAGCCCGGAAATCCATACTGCTTCTTCATCCCGGTATCTTCCTTCTTCCTCCGGAATATGCAGCACCAATGGTGTTTCACTGATCGATCCATTTTCATCTGCCGGATAGATTCCCAGTCTGGCTCCTGCCACCTCTTTTCCTCCGGTAATGGTATTTTTACTTACCTGAAGCCGCAGGGGTTCATCTTCCATCACGACCTGATGGATCATTTCCAGATGTCCTGTATCCGTGATCTCAAAAGAAATCGGATCTGCAGTGGCATAACCGGAAGGTGTACTGCTTTCCTTTAAAATATAAAATCCCACCGGCAGATATTCAAACCGGATACTGCCATTTTCTGTGCAGCAATAACGGCCATTTCTGGTTCCCGAAACTTCTTTCCACTGATAGTCGTATTTTGTAATAGGGTTTAAACCGGCTGCGTCTGTTTCTTCCCGCCCGGTTGCCCACATTTCCTGCCATTCCTTAAATCCGGCACGGTCAAAGGTCATAAGTTCAATGGGATCTTTCCCCTCTTCCAATATCTGATACAAGGTAAGTTCCGCCAGACTGTCTTCGTAGAGAAGTTCGCCTGTTTTTCCATCCTCTTTGCGGATCTCCACTGCAGTAAAATCATCTTCCATTGTAAAAGACTGAACATGTTCTGTTTCTAAAATCCGGACATTTTCCCGCTTTTTCTGTACATAGCCCTGTTCATAAGGGCACTCTGTCTCTTCCAGCACATATTCACCTACAGGAATATGATCGATCCAGTGAGGCTCATCTGTTTCAATCGTTTCTCCTGTTTCATCTACCATCAGATTACCTGCATCATCGTAAGAATATCCGCTGATCCAGGAAGCATACACTTTTCCCGGAAGATAAATGTTATCTTCATCTGTAAGCAGATTTCCCTCGTCATCTTTCTTTGCCTCATATAAAGTCATCACCGCACCCTTTATTTCTTTCTGGGTACGCACATCAATCTTGGCAAATGCCGCTCTGGTAAAGGCATTGGAATGGAAAAACTCCTGCGGCTCTATGGTGTCTTTAAAAAAGATTCCCTGATATGGTGACTGCACATATCCCTGTTCAAATGGAACCTGTTCTTCCTGAAGGATGTATGCGCCGAAAGCAAGCCGGTCTATCTCATGAAGGCCTCCAGTCTCTTCTTTTTCCCCTTTGGAATTGGTACTTCCATCACTGATCCACTGCTCTTCCTTCATCGTCAGATGACCATTTTTATCATATACAGGAAGTCCATTTTCATCATCTGCAGAACGCTTTTCCGTATAAATAGACTCTCCGTTCTCGTTTTTGTGAACCTTCACAGAATAAACAAGCTGTTTTTGACCATCTTCACCTGACACATAAGCCACGATTCTTTCATAATCATCCAGTACAAAAGCCATTCCTGATTCACCATCTGCATAACAGATAAAATTTCCCCGTTCATCAAGCACTTTATAAATATTCTCATCATTTGCAGGTTCCAGACGTTCTTGGGCTCTTAACTGTTCCAGATCATAAAAATACAGATCCTTCGGCTCATTTTTTACTTTTTCATCTTCCCATATAGAAAGTGCTGACGGATTATCCTCTTTTCCTTTTTCCAGGATTTTTCGTCTGCTTCCCGTCTCACTGGCAGTGATTTTTACCGTCTTTGCATCTTCCTTCTCCACTTTTACACCTTTATAACCTCCATTCTCATCTTTTTCCACAATAAGACCCTGATACAGTGCCAGAGCCGCCCCGGAAACAGTTACCTTAAAACGGATCCCTTTTCCTGTGAATCTTCCCTGTCTGTCATATAAAAGTTTGACTCCTTCCATGGCTTTCAGTTCTTTTTCTGTTCCTTCTATAATCTCTTCTGAATACTGATCCATTTTTTTCGTAACATTTCCTGTCCACGTTCCCTTTTCTGTATCGAAATGAATGTCCCTTACATCGCCTCTTTCTTCCAGCTTTTCCTTTCTCCCGTATACCTGATAAACAATCGTATCGCCTGCATCATTAACCAGTATCTTTTCATTTAATCCGCCACTGTCTTCTTTTATTCCCTGTAAATCTGTCTCTAACAATCCGTTTTCATTTCCCACATAAGAATCTCCGTCTTCCACTTTGCGGATCTGCATTTTTGATGGATGATCATTGACCGGGATCTGGCTGACTGTTTCATAAGATGTTTTATTTCCATCTCCCGTTACAGGTATGGCATATTCATATCTGGCCGCTGTCTTCCGTTCATAACCATCCATTGTACCGTCCCTTTGTATCTTCTCCTGATAATAAGATACCTGGTCACTATAGATTTCAAAGGCTACCGGATGGCTTTTTACATAACCTTCCGGTGCCTGCACTTCTACCAGCACATAGGTCCCCGCGCCTAAAGGCTGTGGAGTTTCTATATAGCCTACCGGGACCTTTTCCAGCTTTCCATCGATCAGCACTTCCCTCAGCGTAGTAAAAGAACGAAAAATTCCCTGTTCTGTTCCTTTCTCATCCACCTGGCTGATCCGCTGGCTTTCATCATACAGAGGAATCCCGTCTTCATCTAACTGCACAGGCAGATCATTCTCTGCCGCATTGTCCATTCCCACTCTCGGATAAAGTATTTCTTTTCCCTCTGTATCCAGTACCCGATTTCCTTCATGGTCAACTGCAGGCCCAAACATCACCTGTCCTGTTCCCAAAATACTGTTTGTTCCTGTTTTCTTCACATCTCTTTTTGCTGCGTAGATCCTGAACAATGCACCGTCGTGGATAATATTCTCCCCGGTCTCGCTGTCCACTTTTTCAATCCGCAGCCGGGAATGAAAATAAGTATTTTCAAAATCCTCCTGTTTAAAAGCCACATAATTAAAAGCAGCTCCTATTCCGCCAGGCTTTAATGTTTCCACATTTCCTGTATCTGGATTGATCCGGTCTGTTTCCGGAGTCAGAACGCTCCATGGCACTAACATAGGTGCAAATTTTCCTTCTACTGCCATATTTTGTCCCTTCATAGCCGGTACATGATCTCTCACCTGTATCTGACCATTTTCCGTTTCATTTCCATCATAAAGAACGCCGTCTAAAACAGCTTTATCTTCACTTTGGGAGATCGTACCCAAAACAGGACCTGGTTTTATATCCTTATCCAGTCCATAGGGATAAATTTCAAAGGAACCCTCTATATTATCAGTCTGTATCTTTCGATCCTCCTCATTAAACCGGATCTTATATTTGCGGATCAGATCATCCGGGCTGTCACTGCTCTTATAGCGGAAATAAGCACTTCCTGTCTCATCTAAAACGATCTCTTCCCCCGTATTCTCATCTTTAATGATCTCCGGCACAAAAGGAATAAAAATCTCTCTTGGTTCTTCTGTTTTATAATGCCTGTTTGCCAGTTCTTTTGGCAGCTCTTTTGGTATTTGTTCGGCTATTACATATTCTCCATAAGGCAGTGGAATGGAATATTCATAATAGCTCTCCTTTCCATTTCTGCGATTGCACTGTATGGTTTTTCTATTTCCATCTGTACCGCCCTTTTCATCACGTTCCCATTCAACAGATAAACCTTCTTTCAGCCCTGTAAACTGATCCAGATAGACTGCCGTTTCTTCTTTTGCCTGTTTCAATGCCTGTTCATAAGCCCGGTCACTGTCCATATAAGGCCAGTTCTTTAATACCTCTTCTTTGTAGGCCTTTATATCATAATGATCCAGGGCAAACTGGGTAAGGACTTCATCTGGATAAGAATCCTTCTTTTTTCGCTCTGCGCCTTCCATTGCATCAAAAAACTTACGATAATTAAGACTTCCATCCTCCTTTTCTTCCAGCAGGCGTTTCTTCTCCCCTTCATCCCCTCCATAAACATTTAAAAGATCCCGTTTTAAATAGATCCTGAACGAAAACTGATCCAATATCTTTCTTCCTTCTATCTGACCATTTTTTCCAAACAGTCCTAAAAAACTGGTAAGGGGATCATTATGGATGGATCCATAGGTATTTACATTTTCATAAGAAGACTGAGAAATATGCTTTGTAACGCGCACTGGCTGCCGGATCACACGTTCTAACAGAATAACCGGCTTTTCCTTTGTTCCTCCATCCTGGACTGCCTGATTCTGCCCAGGATAAGCCAGATGGATATACTGGATAAAACTGCCTGGATCATTTTCTTTCCACTGTGTTTTTACATCCACGCAAGCTCCCAAAGAGGTCAGATACTGATTATAAGGCACTTCTTCTCCTGAAATCCTGATGGTCTTTTCTTTTGTTTCTGCACGGAAATTCTCTTCTTCAGCTTCTGTCCTGCCAGACCAGTCGATGGTATTATCTACCTGGATCCTGTGTTCTTTTTTTACAGGATCCCATACAGATACAAGAGGTTCTTTTTCTGTTGTCACATAACTTGTTGTTCGCTCCTCAAAAACAGGAACCTTTTCCATTTCCACGATTGGATTTCCCTCTGCATCTGATAATATCTCATCTTTCTCATACCGCTCATATACCGGTTCCCAGACCACGCAGATCCTGTCTTCCAGACTGATCCGTTCATCCTGCAGATCCACTGCTTCTGTATTTTCCGCTTCTATATCCTCTGCTTCCATATATTCCCGTTTTTCTTTCACGTAAGCAGTATGACTGCCCAACCGGAACTTATCCTTAGAAATATCCACCCAGTAATGTCCGTTTTTTCTTTCTTTTTTTACATAAAGCTTCCCTTCTGCCCGGTCATAAATACCCATCCCACACGGAATCTTGTCTGAATGATCATACAGCAATTTTGCATACCAGTTTCCCTCTGACTCTATGATCTCTTCCACATCTGCCATATCATAAAAACCATGTTCTGTATACCAGTCTAAAATCTGCTCTGCAGCCTTTCCATTTACAGGATCGATCGGAATATAGGTCCATGGAGTTCCCTGCTCTGTTATCTTCCTGTATCCCAGCTGCTTCAGCATTCCCAAAACCTGTTTTGTAAGATAATCCGGCTCCAGAGCCTCATCCCATAATGACAGATCTTCTGGTTCTGCTTCTCCTTTTATATAGGGAGCTGTCCGGAAATGGTAGGCTACCGTTTCGCTGGCAGGAACTTTTTCATCCTCCTTTGGATCCAACTTTAAAATGGGATTTCCGTCTTTGTCTTTCTTTAATTCCCCGCCTGCAGCCTTTTTATATACAGGATTCCCCCATACATCTGTTTTGGGAATTTTTTCCATCCCTGTGATCTGTTTTAAGGTTTCTGTTCGTGCAGATGGCCGCAGTTTATAAAATTTCGTCTGCTCCGGGTAACCGGAAACCGTGATCTCGTATCCATTTTCTGTCCCGAAAGCTTCTACGGTAAAATCATTCCAGGAACCATCTGCCTCCATACTGTTATGATCTGAAAGTCCCTGTGAAATGCGGACCTGTCCTGCTTTTCGCACTGTATTTTCTTCTGTCCCCAGACGGTTCGTTTCTGTCAGATTCTTTCCTGCAACAGACAGTTCATATCCTTCTGACCTGCTTAATTCCCGGATATAATAACTTCCCATAAGCAAAGGTCTTCCGACCCATGCATTTCCATTTTCAGTTTCTCTGTCAGGATAGGTATAGCTTCCAAATCCCCACTTAGAAGAATCAATGGTGCTTCCGTTGTACAGATTCTTCGGTGTGTGAAAGCCTTCTGGTGTTCCCACTGTTCCATCTTCATTTAAGAGCGTATGTGGAGCCTCTGTATAAGCCAGAAACGCTGCATTTCCTTCCTGATCAGTTGCCGCAATGGCAGTAAGATCATCTTTCCTGTAGATCACCCCGGATTTTCCATCTGGGTGAAGGATATCCGCTGCTGCAAAAAGACCATATACAGCTCCTTCTAAGGTACCATCTCCCTGCGTTTTTCCATAACTTTCCTCTGCATCTGCCTCATAAAGCTGCATATCCCGTTTATTAATGTAGATTTTTCCCTCTGTCCGGTGATCCCATATCCGAAACTGGTAAAGAAATGTATCCGGATCTCCAAAACCAGAAACGTCCATATCTCCCAGATCATCATCCTGAAACTCCGGCAGAAAAGCAGTGATCATTTCATCCCTGTCCTCTTCATCTTCCCTGAAAAGGCTGATTTTCTCATCTGTTTTTTCTACTGGTTCAAAGGAAGAAAGGGGGGACAGCTGTGTTTCTTCCCTGGAATAAATATATTGCTCCGTAATTTCCCTATCTTTTCCCACATTGGAAGAAGTTGCCCTAAAGCCCGCACCGGCATTGCTTTTTGTTGCCTGTTTTTCCCAGATCTCTTCTGTTTCATCCCACCATTCATCCTCCTCATCTTCGTCTTCTTCATACTCATCATAAATATCTTCTGCAACTTTCAGCTGTGTGACCTGGCGCCGCTCATCTATCTCTTTTTCATTTTCTGCCCCATACATATAACTGTATCCCGGACTTATTTCTGCTTTTTCCAGTTGTCCCCCATAATTTAAATTTCCAGGCACTGTAAACTGTTTCCCTGTTTTCTCATCTGCCGGGATCTTATCTTCCTGTAATGCTTCCCTCTGTGCCTGGGCAGAAGCTACAACAATACTTTCGATCTCAAAATCTTCGCTGTGAGTTCCATGGACCATATATCCGTTTCTGGCTTTTTTTTCGGTCAATGTATACCCGTACTCTAACGAAATAAAATTTTCATAAGTCTCATCTCTGTCTTCTAACATTTCTTCCATTGCCTGGGTACTTTGTTCATGATCTTCTTCATCATCATTTGGCACATGAAAATCACTGGCAGCTTCACATAATTCCTGTTCTGCCAGCCATTGTTCTCTTAAACGTTCATTTTCTTCTTCGCAGCTGCACTCTTCCTCTTCTCCATCTCCTTCCTCTCCGTCGCCGCCGCCTTCATGGTCACACTCGACCCATTCCGGCGCGGGATGACCCATACAGTAGGTTTTACTGTAATTGTAATTCCGGATATCACGGTGAAAGTCTTTCCCTTCTTCATCTGTTGTGATCACATCACAGAGCCATTCTTCTTCCGGCTCCGGTGACATACAGTTGGCATAAACTTCTCCTGTAACTCCGTCCGGCTCCCCTTCTTCATAGCCATGCTCATTGATCTGAGAATGGTCGAAACTTTCCCAGACATTAAAATCTGCACCAGCAAGGGGCTGTCCCGTTTCTGCACAGTATTTTTCCAGACCGATCTTATAATCAGCCTCAAATACCTCTCTGTGCCTGAAACGTTCCAAAGGAGCCATTTGTCCGCCGACAGCACCGCTTTTCCCTGTTTCAAACCAGACTTCCGCTTCCGGTTTCTGCATGTCCAGCCATCCCATCTGCATCTGAAATGTTTCTGCCGGTTGGAAAATATACGCATAATACCTTTCCTCAAGGCCTTCTATGCTCCCTGCGCTGATCCGGCCAGATGGTTCTTCTCCTGTATACAGGAATGTAATCTCATTTTCTCCCGGTCCCTGTGTGAAACTCCAGTTTTTATCCGGGAACTGCCAGTTGGCATCCTTTAGTTTCGGACAAGAACTAATATCCAGCGTCAATTCATAATGTCCGTCTTTTAACACCAGATTCTGTCTGCGCCCATTCCAGGCCGGAAGGCTGCTTCCACTGTCGGATTCATATTCTTCCAGGCCATTTTCCACTGCCCTTTGCATTTCGTGGAACAAAGAAAGAACTCTTCCATCCCCTATAGCCCATTCCAGCTTTTTCATGGTTTCTTCCTGCACATCCCATTCTCGCTCATAACCAGCCAGACAGCCCCAAAAATATGTCTGCACCACAGCATATCTTGTCTTATCATAATAGTTTCCTGAAACCATCCACTCGTAAGCCATCATCATAGGCAGATACCGGTCAAAACTTCCTATGACCGGAATGGATGTTTCCGGTGACGCAGTGTACCTTTGCCAGGTCGCCTGGGTATGATTGGGCAGTTTCTTTCCCGGCTGCAGGCAGAATGCAGGTACATGACCTTCCACCGGATTCACATAATAGCAGGTGATCGAACGGTGGCTGTGCCCGAAAATATTAATCTGCCGGTTTTGAAAGGCATCGCCCCTTATGATCATCTGCACCGGCGGCTCATCGGCAGCAGATGAAAATGGTACTCCTGTAAAAATAAGGATCCCCGCCAGTAAACCTGCCAGTATCCGTTTCCATGTTTTCGTATTCAATTGTTTTTCCCCCTTTAGATCTGAAAATCTTTTGTACTTGATTTTGTGTGAAGATTTTTGATGTGTTTTCTAAATTCAAATTGATCTGATTTTTGATATGCTTTCTAGATTTGCTTTTGATCTGCTTCTTGATGCGTTTTTGGGCTGTTATATAATTGTATCCCTCCTCCTGCAATATACTTTCGAAGTCTTTGCTATTCTTGTTGTTACAGTTGAACTTCGCAGACTACACCCGAAAATATTTTTCCTTTTTCCGTGAATGCCGGCCTGAAAATGGCCAAAATAAATAGAATCTAACAGAATCTGGCAGAGAGAACTCCCCACCGTTGTTTATAGAATAGCATGAAAAAAAGAGCAAGTCAATCAACCTGCCCTTTTTTTACTAAAATTTAAGTTATAGTTCAGAACTTAGCCTGTACAAGCACATCTCCCTCATGCACAACTGTATTTCCTGTGGGTATAATGGTTTCTTTTCCTCTTCTTACCATAACGATCAGTGTTCCCGGCTGCATTGCTATGCGATTTAACGCTTTTTTGCACCATTTATGGTTTTTATCTACCGTAATTTCCCTTAACGTCATGTTTTTCCGATCTTCAAACGCTTCTGCTGCCGCGATCATCAGATCCCCCGCTTTCAGGCAGGTGTCTCCATTGGGAACCATAACTTCTTTTCCTCTGATCAATAGTACCACCAATAATTTCGGCGGTAATATGATCTCCTTTAAGCACTTCCCTACATATGGATGCTGTCCATAAAGATGAAATTTTACAAAACTGACGTTTTCCTCCTCCTGATAATCATTGAAGGTACGGCGTACATCCACATTTTCATCGATCATCTTGAATTTTGCTGATATCCACGCAAGCAAAGTTCCCTGAATAGAAATAGACAGCAATACAATGCAAAATACCAGATTAAACAGGTTATATCCTAAAGATACCTTGCGGAGAACTACATAAATCGCAAACACAATCGATGCAACACCACGCAGCCCGGCCCATGATACCAGACCGATCTGACCTTTGGAAGATCTGAAACCGGTTAAAACAGCAGCAACTGACACGGGACGGCTTACAAAAGTCAGAAAAACCATGATCACAAGAGACGGAAGGATCACCTGGGGAAGTTCACTTGGAGTTACCAACAGTCCCAAAAGGAAAAAGATCATCATTTGCGCTACCCCTGTCAGCACATCGAAAAACAACACCATATCCCGTTTATGGGGAAGATAAGAATTTCCCAGAATAATGCCGCACAGGTATACACTTAAATATCCATTTCCTCCTATAAGCGCCGGAACCGTATAAGCCAGAATAGCTGCTGCAAATACCAGGATCGTCTTTCCCTGAGAAATGTCAAATTCTACACGATTTAAAACAACTGCTGTTACTTTTCCAAATAAGACACCACATCCAACGCCAAAAAAAACTTGAAAAAACAGCATAAGTCCTACATTTACTGACTGCCCTGTAAGCACTGCTGTAAGGATCACTGTAAGCATATAGGAGACCGGATCATTGGAACCAGATTCCATTTCCAGCAAAGAAGCTGTATTTTCCTTCAAATTTAGTTTTTTGGAACGAAGTATGTTAAAAACAGATGCAGCATCCGTTGAACCGATCACTGCTGCCACCAGAAAACTTTCAAGAAGAGAAAGTTTTAATACCAGATGGACAAAAATCCCTGTGATCCCAGCTGTTAAAAGAACACCCACGCTTGAAAGCAAAATTGCCTGGGGCACGACTGGTTTTGCCTCTTTGATATTCCTTCCAAAACCGCCGTAAAACATAATAAAGATCAGGCTGACAGAACAAATCAGCTCACTAAACTGGTAATCATCAAAAGATATTCTAAAAATGCCATCTACACCAAAGCACATTCCTAACAGAATAAACGCAAGCAAAGACGGCACTCCCAGCTTATCGATCAGACGTCCTGACAGAATACAGATTACGATCACAATTCCTGTAAGCAGCAAAATCTGGTTCATGGCTTTCCCCTTTCCTAATAACACCCCCTGAAACTCTTTCAGGCACACATTATGAAAGGTATTATATAGGCGGCAAAAACATTCCGTCAAACCATTTTCTCGCTTTTTCCTTCATTTTAACGGTATCTTTATACCGCTTTTTCCCTGATACCTGCCCATTTTTTCATAATTTTCTGCAAATGGTCCAGATATCCGGCACGTTCTACTGCCTCTGCCGCTGTAACAGAAAGCTCCCCCAGTTTTTCCCCGTTTAAATAATAGGCGATCACACCAGCATGCTCTCCCGGTGCCACTGGAGCTTCCAGGTATTCTGCCAGTTCCAGTTTTTTCTCGATCTTTCCCAGATCTTCCCCTTCTGTACTCAGCCAGGTAAATGTGCCTTCTGCCTGTAATGGTACAAAATCTTTCACACCACCTGCAACAGCCATTTCCGGAAGGGGAATTTTTTCTTTATCCTCATACAGTCTGCATACTGCATACCCAAAATTTAACAGATTTCTGGCATCGGAAAAGCGGGCCTTGTAGTCAGGCGCTGCCATGATCACAGCGATCAGCCGGACGCCATCTTTCTGTGCCGTAGCAGAAAGACAATATTTTGCCCTGGATGTAGACCCTGTTTTCAGACCGGTAACCTGAAAATCTGCCGCCATTTTCAACAGCTTATTAGTATTTGCAAGACCAAATTCCTTTGTCCCCTGACGGGTCACATGTGTAATATTTTCCATCCAGATCGTAGAATAATTATGTATTTCCGGATAGCAGTTGATCAGTTCCCGGCTCATAATGGCAATATCTCTCGCTGTAGTCAGATGATCCGGATCCTCTGTCAGCCCGCAGCAGTCTGTAAAATGGGTATTCACCATCCCCAGTCCTTCTGCACGTTTGTTCATAGCATCCACAAAAGCCTCTTCTGTCCCGGAAATATACTCTGCCATAGCCACTGACGCATCGTTTCCAGATGCGATCACAATACATTTGATCAGCGTTTCTACCGTCTGTACCTCCCCTTCTTCCAAAAATACCTGGGAACCGCCCATGGATTTCGCATATGCACTGGTGGTCACCTGATCGGTCATTTTGATTTTCCCGGCTTTTAAGGCATCAAAGATCAAAAGCAGAGTCATTACTTTTGTCACACTGGCGGGACTGCGCTTTTCATCCCCTTCTTTTTCAAATAATACCTTACCGGTAGATGCTTCCATTAAAACTGCCGACGGTGCCTGAATGGAAACTGCCTGGACATTCGCGCTTACAGGTACAGATACCGGTATTACAGGCTCTGCTCCACAAACCGTATAAAGACTGGACATTACAAGGATACAGACTGACATACACAAACCTGTCAGCTTTAAACAGCTTCTCTTTACCTGTTTTTTTGCCATACATTCCCCTTTTACAGATAAACTGCGTCATTTCTTCTTTTTATAAAATATGAAGAAAACGCTGATTTATGGCAGCTGCATAAAAATTCCCATAAAAAAGAATGTGCCCTGGCGCAAAAAAGCTGCCCGCAGTTTTTACCCTGCGGACAGCTTTTTAATTTCATTTAAGAACTTTTTAAACTTCCTTTAATGCCTGGCGGATTGCCTCTGCCATCTCCTCGTACTCTGCATCTGTAAGAATGGTCTTACCGCTGTTCATCTCGAACGTACCGCCCCATTCTTCACCGCCCTTGTACTTAGGAACGATGTGGAAATGTAAATGATGGCCTGTATCACCGTATGCACCATAATTTACCTTATCTGGGTTAAATACTTTGTGGATCGCTCTTGCAACTTTTGCAATATCTGCAAAGAAGTCATTTCTCTCTTCATCAGTCAGTTCGATCATCTCGCTGACATGCTTCTTGTGAGCAAATACAACTCTGCCTCTCTTGCTCTGCTCTTTAAAAACATACAGTTTGCCTGTCTTAAGTTCGCAGCATGGATAGCCAAACTTAGCTAACAGTTCTCCTTCCACACAATATGCGCAATTTGGATCTTTAACCATTTCTCCCATTTTTAAAACCTCACATTCTGTTGGATTTAATCTATCATGTAGCTTTTACAATACCACGCGGTTATTAAAAAATCAATAAAAAGGATGTTTTATATACTCAGATGATACGTTTTATGATATAATGAGCCCAAAAGAAAAACAAGCGACGCCAAAGGCGGCATTTGTTTTTCTTGGGCCATTAACGAAGGTCCCGCCTGCGCCAGCAGGCAGTGGAGCGCGTAAGCGCGGGGGACCTGAGTCTGCTATGATAAAAAACAAGCGCCACCGCAAGGTGGCATTTTTTGACCGAAAAAACACAGCCAAAACACATTTTGTTCACAAACCAATGGTACACTTCAAACAATGAGTAAATATGAACAAATACGAAGAAAATGTTCAGTGAATGGTTGATTGATTTGAGAGGAGTTTCCCATTATGAAGGCACGAAAAAACCACACACGATTTCTGTGCGGCTCCCTGGCGGCTGCAGCGGCTGTTTCTCCCATACTTAGTATAACTGCGTGGGCAGATAATATTTCCACTGCTAATTTTAATCTGAGGCAGCAGGTTGTAAAGCTGACAGGGATTATGGAAATTTCCAGTTTCAGGGAAAATGTTTCCAGAGCGGACTTTGCAAAAATGCTGGTAAAGGCATCCAGTTACCGTGAAAATCTGCCTACATCCAATGTTTCTGTTTATGCAGATGTGCCGGCTACAGATCCTAATGCTGTGTATATCCGCATTGCAGCAAGAGAAGGCTGGATGAGCGGATATTTAGGAGGAAAATTCAAACCAGAGGATCCGGTACTTTACAAAGATGCAGTGAAAGCAGTTCTTACTATGTTAGGTTATACGGATGATGATTTTACAGGAGATCTGGTCTCTTCCCGTATATCCAAGTTCAATTATCTGGAATTAAATGAAGATGTAAGCCGCCAGGCAGGTGATGAGGTGAACCAGACGGACTGCATGAACATTTTTTACAATCTGTTAAAGGCAAAGAAAAAGGGCAGCAATGAGATTTACGGAAAGATCCTGGATTGTGAATTAAATTCTGATGGTGAGATCAATCCTATTACCATTCTTGACGATGAGCGGAAGGGCCCGATCCTTGTACATAAAAATTTCAGCGTTTCACAGTCTGTACCTTTTGATACAGAAGATGCAAATGTGTTCTTAAATGGTGTGGCAAGTACCTTATCAGCGGTGAAATCTGCCCAGCAGCAGGCTGGTTTTGCTGTTTTATACTATAATGTGAAGTCAAAGACGATCTGGGCTTATACTACCATGGGTTGGGACAAAGATGATAATTCCGGCAATAATACCTATATCCTTTTAAAAGGTGAGATCAAAAATATTTATTATAAATCCACAGATGTTATGACACCAACTTCTGTGCGTATTGAAGTAGACAAGGCAAATTCAGATGACAGTTTTGACAGCAGCGAGGATGAAGATTCTGACGGCTATCTGAGCATCAGCCTGGATTCTTCTGAACTTCAATATATGTTTTCCATTTATGGAGATCTGGAAGTGGGAGATGATGTGGTTCTGGTATGTAACCGCAACGGCAGTACATATACAGCAGTAGACGCTATTGAATACTAAGGGGGATATTATGAAAAAGAGAAAAAAGCTGATCAAACTGGTTATTATCCTTCTTGTAATCGCTATTGCAGCGGGAGCCATTTTTGTATGGAGAAGCCATAAAACAAAAAAAGCAGCAGCTGCTGCAACAGCAGAAAATACGGCAACGGCAGAAAAAAGAAGTATCAGTTCCCAGCTGTCGTCTTCCGGTACCTTGGAGGCAAAAGATACTTACAGCATTACTTCCATGGTAGAAGGTGAGGTCATATCTGCTGATTTTGAAGAAGGAGATCAGGTGGAGAAAGATCAGGTCCTTTATGAGATCGACCGTTCCAGCATGGATACGGATCTGAACAGTGCCCAGAATTCCGTTACCCGTTCCCAGACTTCTTATGCGGATGCCTTAGAGGATTATAATCAGGCTGTGTCTGATTACAGCGGAAATACTTATAAAGCGACAGATACTGGTTATATCAAGGAACTGTATATCAGTGTGGGAGATAAAGTCAGCGGAAATACAAAACTTGCAGATATTTACAGTGATGATCTGATGGAGATCCGCATTCCTTTCTTAAGCGGAGAGACAGAAATGATCCCGGTGGGAAGTACGGCTGTTCTTACACTGGTGGATTCAGGAGAGCAGATCGAAGGAATTGTTAAGGCAGTGGCAAACAGAGAAGAGACTCTTTCCGGCGGCCGTCTGGTAAAATATGTGACGATTTCTGTAAATAACCCAGGCGGACTTACCACTTCTACAGCAGCTTCTGCCCAGATCGGTGAGTTTACAGGCAGTGAAGAGGGAACTTTTAAGGCTTCTACAGATACGACTATGAATGCAGATCTTACCGTGAGTGTAGAAGTAGAGGAGCTTCTGGTCCATGAAGGAGATTATGTGACCAAGGGAACTCCCATCTTCCGTATGACTTCCCGTACAGCAGAAAAGCTGATGCGTAATTATAAGGATGCCTTAGATAAGGCGCAGGAAAGTGTAGAGTCAGCTCAGAGCAAGTTGGAGAGCACACAGGATAATTATGATAATTATACCATTACTGCACCGATTTCCGGTCAGGTGATCACCAAGAACTTTAAAGTGGGAGATAACATTACCAGAAATACCAGTACTACAACAACATTGGCTACCATCTATGATCTGTCTGCCCTGACCTTTAAAATGTCCATTGATGAGCTGGACATTCAGAGTGTAAAAGTGGGACAGAAAGTAACGGTAACGGCCGATGCTTTTGAGGGACAGACTTTTTCAGGAACGGTTACAAATGTGAGTCTTGAAAGCAGTTATTCAAATGGTGTCAGCACCTATCCGGTGACTGTGACCATGGATGAGGCAGGCGATCTGCTTCCTGGCATGAATGTAGATGGCGTGATCACTTTGGAAGAGGCTTCAGATGTGATTACGATCCCTGTGGATGCTTTGATGAGAGGCAACCAGGTTTATTTAAAAGATGATTCTGTAAAAGAACAGCAGGGACCGGTTCCGGCAGGTTTCAAGGCAGTAGAAGTAGAGACAGGTCTGACCAATGATTCTTATGTAGAGATTAAAAGTGGATTGTCAGAAGGGGATGTTGTCTATGTGGCAAAATCCAGCACCAGTTCTAATAACTTCTTCATGGGCGGCCCAGGCGGTATGGGTGGTCCTGGAGGAATGGGCGGCCCGCCAAGCGGAGGCGGAAATCATAGTGGAAATGGCGGCGGCCGCGGCGGAAACAGCGGAGCACCAAGATAGGGTGATCAGCTGCAGAAAAAGAACAGTAACAGGTTATCCACAAAGAGCAGAGCAGTGTTAAATATGAAAGGAGTTTTTATGTTTCATTTGTGGAAACAAGAGAAAAAAACTCATGATAAAAAAACTCAAGATATAAATACCGAGGCAGATTCCACGGAAGAAAAACAGAAAGATGCAGAGACAATATCTGAAAATACAGGGAATACAGATCAGGAAAAACCAGGAAAACACCTGATCGACCTGTGCCACATTTTTAAGATCTATTATCTTGGCGGGGAAGAAGTACGGGCTAACGATGATGTAAGCGTAGCCATTGACAAAGGTGAATTTGTTGCCATTGTAGGAAAGTCCGGAAGCGGAAAATCCACATTGATGAATATTATCGGAGCTTTGGATGTACCTACCAAAGGAGAATATTATCTGGGTGGAGAAGATGTGAGCAAAATGGAAGACAAGCAGCTGGCAAGGATCCGTAATAAGATGATCGGCTTTATTTTTCAGCAGTACAATCTTCTTCCAAAGCTAAATCTTCTGGAAAATGTGGAACTCCCCCTTCTCTATGCGGGAGTGGGAAGCGAAGAGCGAAAGCAGCGGGCTATGGCTTCGCTGGAGAAAGTAGGTCTGGCTGATAAATGGAAAAATATGCCAAACCAGTTATCCGGCGGCCAGCAGCAGCGTGTATCCATTGCAAGAGCGCTGGCGGGAAGCCCGTCCCTGATCCTGGCGGATGAACCAACGGGAGCTTTAGATTCAAAGACCAGCCGGGAAGTGTTAAACTTCCTGAAGCAGTTAAACGAAGAAGGAAATACCATTGTAATGATCACCCATGATAATTCCATTGCCCTGGAGGCAAAGCGAGTGGTGCGCATTGCAGATGGACATAAAATATTTGACGGAGATGTAAAAGATTATGCTGCAATCCTTTAAACTGGCCATAAAAAGCATATGGGGCAATAAAATGCGTTCCTTCCTGACTATGTTGGGTATCATCATCGGTGTGGCAGCGGTTATTATCCTGGTGAGCCTGGTAAATGGATATATGGGAAGCGTAGTAGAAAGTTTTGCCAGTATGGGTGTTAATCAGATCAACGTAAATGTGACGAATCTTACTTCCCGTACGGTAGATGTGGATCAGATGTATGAGTTTTATGATGAACATGGTGATATGTTTGACGGCATTAGTCCCAATGTATCCCTTTCTGCTACCATTAAAAAGGGAGATGACTCCATGACATCTACCAGCGTGGCAGGCAGAAGCGAGCAGTATCTGGAGATGAAGGATTATAAACTCCAGGTTGGAAGGAATATTGCATATTCTGATATTGTTTCCCGGCAGAAGGTGTGCGTTATCGGCGCTTATGTAGCCCAGGAATTATTTGGAAGTGCAGATAAGGCCATAAGCGATACTTTAAAGATCAATGGCTATGCGTTTAAGGTAGTTGGTGTAGTAGAAGCCCAGGATGAGGATGACATGGAAGACGGGGGAACAGATGATTTTGTATGGATCCCTTACAGTGTAGCCACCAGTCTTGCAGGAAGTGCCAATATCAGCAGCTATACACTGACTGTATCTGATACAGATAATGCAGATACGGCAAAGACGCTGATCCAGAATTTCCTGTATGAAACTTTTAAGGACAGTGATCTGTACAGAGTGACAGCCATGAGCGAAATGCTGGATAACTTAAATAACCAGATCAGCCTGATGAGTGGTATGTTAGGAGGCATTGCAGGAATTTCTCTTCTTGTTGCAGGTGTAGGAGTTATGAACATTATGCTGGTATCTGTAACAGAACGTACCAGAGAGATCGGTATCCGAAAGTCTCTGGGAGCTGACAAGGGAACCATTTTACAGCAGTTTGTTATAGAAGCAGCTGTGACCAGTTCCTTAGGCGGCCTGGTAGGAATACTGATCGGCTGTATTGCGACAAAGGCAGTAGGAGCGTTGATCGGTATCTCTGCATCCCCTACGTTAACGGCAGTGATCGTTTCTTTTGGAGTGTCAGTGGCGATTGGCCTGTTCTTTGGATATATGCCGGCAAGACGGGCAGCGAATTTAAACCCTATTGATGCTCTTAGAAGTGAATAACTGTAACATCAACAGTCAAATGTAAAGTTTTACATAAATTTTACATTTGACTGTTTTTGTTTTTACATGACTGTGATATGCTGATAAATAAGAACATAACCGGGTACTGCGGCTTTCTGGAAGATATGCCAGTGATCTTTGCATATACATGGGAAAAAACGGGGAAAGATGAGGAGTAAAATGGACAGGATCTATATCATCGAAGACGATGAAAACATACGCAATTTATTAAAAATAGCACTGGAAGGTTTTGGTTATGAGGCGGAGGGCTTTGAAACCGCGGAAGAAGGTTTGGCACGGATCGAAGAAGCGGCGCCTTCTCTTGCTATTTTTGACTGGATGCTTCCGGGGATGGATGGAGTTACAGCGATCCGCAAGATCCGCCAGACAGATGGCCTGAGGGAACTTCCTATTATGCTTTTAACAGCGAAAGAAAAGGAACTGGATAAAGTAGTAGGTCTTGACTGCGGAGCAGATGACTATATGGTAAAGCCCTTTGGAGTTTTGGAGCTTTCTGCAAGGATACGCAGTCTGCTGCGCCGGGTGAAAAGGGAAGAAAAGAAAGATGTACTTAGTTATGAGGGCATTGTGGTTAATAAAAAAACCAGGGAAGTCACTAGCGAAGGTCATTTATGTGAACTGACTTTAAAGGAATTTGAACTTCTGGTCTATCTGCTGGAAAATCAGTCCCGTGTGGTAACAAGAGATGAACTTTTAAATCAGGTCTGGGGCTATGAATATGACGGAGAGACCAGAACACTGGATATGCATATCCGTACTTTGCGTCAGAAATTAGGGGAAAAGGGCAGTTCCTGCATAAAAACGATCCGTGGTGTAGGTTACAGACTGGTACGTCAGGAAGGATAAAATATGAGGAAAGCCATACTGGAACGATTTATCTTTGTACTTTTAGCGGCGCTGTGTATCAACAGCGTCATCTTTTATATTGCCAGCCGCAATACCATATTAAATACCACAGGAAAGGATATGCTTTATACCCTGGAAATGCTGGATCAGACTCTGGATTATGAAGGAGATCTTTCACATCAGGTGCAGAGGATGGAAGCCTTTACCGCTGGAAATCCCAGCCGCGTAACGCTGATCCGCACAGATGGAACGGTAGTTTCTGACTCAGATGCAGATCCTTCTGAACTTGACAACCATTTAAGCAGAAAAGAAGTAGTCCAGGCTCTTGATAAGGGAAACGGTTCTGCCAGACGTTATTCTCATACCTTGAAAAAGGAACTTTTATATGTGGCTTATAAGTCTGCCCGCTCCGATATGATCATCCGTGTTTCTGTGCCTTATTCCGGTGCCACGGAATATCTTACCATGCTCCTTCCTGCGGCGCTTTTCAGCTTTTTGGCGGCTCTTGTCTGTGCACTGGTAGTGTCTAAGCGGTTTGTGGATTCTGTGACAAGACCTTTAAGCAATATAGCGGCAGAGATGTCAAAGGTAAGAGGCGATTATAAAGGCGATTATACAGAACTGCATTTTGAAAAATGCCAATATCCGGAGCTGAATGTGATCGCAGAGACTACAATGGAAATGTCTAAAAATGTAAAAGACTATCTCAACCGGATTGACAAGGAAAAACAGATCCGTCAGGAGTTCTTCAGCAATGCATCCCATGAATTAAAAACCCCGATCACATCTATTCAGGGATATGCGGAACTGATGGAAAGCGGTATGGTCCAGGATGAGAACATGAAAATGGATTTTATCAAACGGATCAAAAAGGAAGCCATTAATATGGCCGGACTTATTAACGATATCCTGATGATCTCCAGACTGGAAGCAAAGGATGCAGAAGTAGTGGTTTCGGATGTAAGGATCAGTGTGCTATTAGATGAGATCACAGACAGTCTGAAACCGGCAGCTGCATCGGGGCAGGTTTTTATACATTGCGATTGCCAGCCTTTATGCATTAAGGCGAATCCTCAGCAGATGAAAGAACTTTTGTCCAATCTGGTGAGCAATGCAGTCAAATACAACCGGTCCGGAGGTCAGGTATGGGTCAATATCCGGGAAAAAGGTGAAGATCTGGTTATCCGTGTGCGGGATAATGGCGTTGGCATCCCACAGGAAAGTCTTGACAGGATCTTTGAACGTTTCTACCGGGTGGATAAGGGACGCAGCCGGAAACAGGGCGGTACAGGACTGGGCCTTTCTATCGTAAAACATATTGTTAATTTTTATCACGGAACCATACGTGTTACTTCACAGCTGGAAGAAGGAACAGAATTTATAGTGACGATTCCATTAAACTGGCAGGATCTGTAAAAAAATGGAAAATCTATTGGTAAAAATGACGAAAAACGCTTTATTGCTTTAAATTCTAAGAAATTTAAAGCAATAAAATTGACGAGGCGGTTTTTTTGTAGTATCATATCTGTAATTCGTGTAAAACGAATGAGTTTTGAGCGAAAAGAGGACGGTATTATGAAAAAATCTACAAAAATCATGTCAGTATTATTATCAGCAGCATGTGCAGCATCTATGACCGGATGCGGCGGTTCTGGCAGCACAGCTACTACAGCAGCAGCTTCCAAAGCAGCAACAGAGGCAGCTTCCTCCGAAGAGGCAAAGGGTGCAGAGGCTACCACAGATGGAAAGACCTATAACGTAGGCATCTGCCAGCTGGTACAGCACGTAGCTCTGGATGCAGCTACCCAGGGATTTAAGGATGCATTAACAGATGCGCTGGGTGATGCAGTTACCTTTGATGAACAGAATGCACAGGGTGATTCCAATACCTGTTCTACTATCATCAACAGCTTTGTTTCCAATAAGGTAGATCTGATCCTTGCAAATGCAACTCCGGCTCTTCAGGCAGCACAGGCAGGAACCAATGAGATCCCTGTTTTAGGAACAGCTGTTACAGAATACGGTGTAGCACTTGGCATTGACAACTTTGACGGTTTAGTAGGCGGAAATATTTCCGGTACTTCTGACCTGGCTCCATTAGATGAGCAGGCAGCTATGCTTCACGAACTGTTCCCGGATGCAAAGAATGTAGGACTGTTATATTGCTCCGCAGAAGCTAACTCCCAGTATCAGGTAGATACCGTAAAGGCAGCTCTGGAAGAAATGGGATATACCTGCGAATACTATGCATTCTCTGATTCCAACGACCTTGCAACTATTACTACTAACGCAGCAGGCAACAGTGATGTGATCTACATCCCAACTGACAATACAGCAGCAGCAAACACAGAGATCATCAATAATATCTGCCAGCCTGCAAAGGTTCCTGTGATCGCAGGAGAAGAGGGCATCTGCTCCGGCTGCGGTGTTGCAACTCTTTCCATCAGCTACTATGATCTGGGTGTTGCAACTGGCAAGATGGCAGTTAAGATCCTTACAGGTGAGGCAAATGTTTCTGAGATGCCGATCGAGTATGCACCTCAGTTTACAAAGAAGTACAACAAGACCATCTGCGATGCCCTGGGTATCACAGTTCCAGATGATTATGTAGCCATTGAAGAATAAAAAGTAACCATTCAGCCTTGCGAAGATTTAGGGTCAAAAGTACGTTGAAAACTTGTTTTCATAAGTGCTTTTGGCACTAAATCTTCATAAGACGGACGTCCAAAGCTTCTTGTCCGCCGCAGGCGGGCAAGAAGATGCAAGGCTGAACAACAGCAATAAAAAACTTTCGTGGCAGACACAGCGGGAAGGCAGATAAAGCTTCCTGCTGTATGCTGTCTAAAGGGGAAAAACAATGAATATAATGAATTTATTAAATGCTCTTCCTGGTGCAGTAGCTCAGGGTCTGATCTGGGGCATTATGGCAATTGGTGTTTATCTTACATTTCGTATACTGGATTTTGCAGATCTGACCGTAGACGGATCTTTATGTACCGGCGGTGCTGTGTGCATTATGATGATGTTAAAGGGACAGAATGTGTGGGTGTCTATGTTTGCAGCCCTTCTTGCAGGAATGGCAGCAGGCTGTGTTACTGGATTTTTACATACGTTTATGGGCATACCAGCCATCCTTTCTGGTATCCTTACGCAGTTAGGACTGTATTCTATTAATTTGAAAATAATGGGAAAGGCAAACCAGGCGATCAACGTAGACAAGTACGATCTGCTTGTTTCTTTACGTTTTATCCGCAATGTGCCTCTCTTTAAAAATACCATTCTTTTAGTAGCCATTGTTATTGTGATCCTTGTGGCCATTCTTTACTGGTTTTTCGGTACAGAGCTTGGATGTTCTATCCGTGCTACTGGCTGCAATGACAAGATGGCAAGAGCCCAGGGCATCAATACAGATTTCAACCGTGTGCTGGGTCTGATGATCTCCAATGGTATGGTAGCTCTTTCCGGTGCTTTTCTTTCTCAGTATCAGGGCTTTGCAGATATCAATATGGGCCGTGGAGCCATCGTTATCGGTTTGGCAGCTGTTATCATCGGAGAAGCGATCTTCGGAAAGATCTTCAGAAACTTTGGTTTACGTCTTTTAAGCGTTGCTTTTGGTTCCATTATTTATTATCTGGTACTTCAGGTGGTAATCTGGCTGGGAATCGATACCGACCTGTTAAAGCTGCTTTCAGCAGCAGTGGTAGCTGTTTTCCTGGCGATCCCTACATGGAAAGCACGTTATTTTTCAATGGGTTCCAAAGGAGGTAAAGCCTGATGCTTCAGATCAAACATGTATCTAAAACCTTTAATAAAGGCACAGTAAATGAAAAACAGGCGTTAAGGGATTTAAACCTTACACTGAAAGAGGGAGATTTCGTTACCATCATCGGCGGCAATGGCGCTGGTAAATCTACCATGTTGAATGCGATTGCAGGTGTATGGCCGGTAGATGAAGGCCAGATCATCATTGATGATAAAGACGTAACAAAGCTTCCGGAGTATAAGAGAGCAGCTTTCTTAGGACGCGTATTCCAGGATCCTATGAATGGAACAGCTGCTACTATGGGAATTGAGGAAAATCTGGCTCTGGCTTTAAGAAGAGGAACTCTTCGTACCTTAAAACCAGGTATTAATAATAATGAAAGAAAGCTTTACAGAGATTTGCTTTTAAGACTGGGGCTGGGACTAGAAGACCGTCTGACGTCTAAAGTAGGACTTCTTTCCGGCGGACAGAGACAGGCTCTGACACTGCTGATGTCTACTTTGAAGCGCCCGAAGCTGCTTCTGTTAGATGAGCATACAGCAGCCCTTGATCCGAAAACAGCAAGAAAAGTCCTGGAACTGACAGAAGAGATGGTAAATGAACAGCATCTGACCGCCTTAATGGTCACTCATAACATGAAAGATGCCATTCAGATCGGCAACCGCCTGATCATGATGAATAGTGGCCATGTTATTTATGATGTGGAAGGTGAGGAGAAAAAGAAACTGACAGTGGAAGATCTGTTAGAGAAGTTCTCCGAAGCAAGCGGTGAGGAATTCTCCAATGACCGTATGATGCTGGCAAAATAGAAAATGCAAATATATTTTGTTGCCCGAGGGGGATGTATACGTATGGTATATAGCCTTCTCGGGCAATATTTTTTAATATATTTAATAGTTTGTTCATTTTTTGATAGAGATTTTATGTTATACTCATATGTAAAGTGCGCATAGGATGCTGTGGACGCAGGGAAACAGGGCAGGCGCATATTTATAGCTGGATCTAGAAACGACAGGAGAAATAAGCAATGAGTGAAAATAAGGACTATATATCTCGTTTGAACAAGGCGAGAAGGAACCGAAATCAGAAATGGGATCCCAGATATATTCTGATGGCTCTGGCAGCAGTGGTACTGATCGGGATCATTGTGCTGGCAGTGATAAATGTAAAGTCAGCAGTATCAGGTCGGGTTGCCCGTGGCAGCAGCGAAAACGTGATTGACGAGCCGGGAACCGGGCTGGAAGCAGCCAGTGCTTCTAATGCTGCAAGAGAAGAGGAAGAAAAAGCAAAAGAAGAGCAGGAGATACAGGAGGCTGTTGATGCGTACCAGAATCTGGGTATTGTCCAGGTTTCCGGTTATGTAAATATCCGTGAAACCCCGGATATGAAGGGAAATATCATAGGAAAGATCTCCGGAGACGGTGCCTGCGAAGTCCTTGGAGAAGAGGGCGAGTGGAGTCATATTACCTCCGGCGGCATTGAAGGCTATATCAGCAGCCAGTATCTGGTAACAGGAGATGAGGCAAAAGAACTGGCAAAGGGGCTTGTAAAGAAACGTGCCATCATCATGACGGAAAATGATAATCTGAACATCCGGAGTGAAGCTAGTACAGATGCACAGATCGTAGGTCAGGCACTTCCGGCAGAGCGTTATGAGGTGCTTTCAGAAGAAGATGGCTGGATCCAGATAAACAGCGGTTATATTTCTGCTGATTATTGTGAAGTAAAATATGCCTTAAATGAGGGACGGAAACTGGATTTAAAGGCTCAGGCTATTAACCAGTATGATAACCTGGTCATCTTTAAAAAAAGCGGTTATATGAATGTTCGCAGTACACCGGAAAATAAGGGTGATGAAAATGTAATCGGTAAGCTGACAAGTAAAGCAGCCGGTGACATTATTGAAGCCACAGACGGATGGTACAAGATCAGATCTGGTACGGTAACTGGTTATATTTCTGCAGATCCGGAATTGATTGCAACCGGTCAGGAAGCAAAAGATCTGGCTATGCAGAATGCTACCCAGATGGCGATTATCACAACAGATGTGTTAAATGTCCGTGTAGAGCCAAATACAGATTCCAAGATCTGGACACAGATCGTCAAAGATGAACGTTACCCGGTAGTAGACCAGCAGGATGGCTGGGTACAGATCGACCTGGGTTCTGTAGATGCAGAGGATGGCAGTCAGGATGGAGATGAAAAAGCATATATCTCTACCCGTGACAACAATGTAGAAGTCCGTTATGCCTTAAACGAAGCCATTAAGTTTACGCCTTCAAAGGACAATGGCTCCTCCGGTGGCGGTTCCAGTACAAAGCAGTCCCGACGTTCACAGCTTGTAAATTATGCCCTTCAGTTTGTAGGAAACCGCTACGTATGGGGCGGTACCAGTCTGACCAATGGTGTTGACTGTTCCGGCTTTACTATGAGAGTTATGGAAAAATTTGGCGTATCTCTGCCTCATTATTCCGGTTCTCAGGCCCAGATGGGAAAGAAAGTTACTTCAGCTACTATGCAGCCAGGTGATCTGATCTTCTATGCAGGCAGCAACGGAAAGGTAAACCATGTAGCGATCTATATTGGAAATGGCCGTATCGTACACGCAGCCAGCCGCAGAAGTGGTATTAAGACCTCTACCTGGAATTACCGTACACCGGTAGCTATCCGAAGTATGCTGGATTGATAAAAATGAGGAAACTCTGAAAACGGATCAGGAATATTTTTAGACAAATATCCATAGAAAGATGTAAAATACCCGGAAGAGCCTTAAGAAGCTTTCCGGGTGTTTTATTAGATGTGAAATATTATAAAGATGCATGATATTCCACAAATGTATAGGGGAAGTTATACTAACGGAAAAAACAGTGGAATTAAAAACCAGATACATAAAAACTGAATGATGGCATGTGGCAGCGTGTATTTTAAGTAATCGGAAAACTTATAGCCGGCTACCAGAGTCATACTGATCTGTGCAGCTGCCAATGGGGTAGAGCAGGCAAGACTGGCTGCAAAATAGATGCCAAGGCAGACTGTCATAGGATTTAATCCCATAGCGGTTCCAATGGAGAAACCAATGGGAAGCACGATCAGGATTGCAGTAGAGTTGGTGATAAAGTTGCTTAAGATAAGTGTTAGCAGGCATAAGATTCCATATACCAACACAGGAGAAGAGCAACTGCCAAGGAAATTGTTTGCAAGGTCGGCTAAAATTTTTCCAGAACCGCCTGTATTTAAAGCATCAGCCAGTCCAAGACAGAAAGCCAGGAATAAAATAGTATCCCAATCCATGTTTTTACGGATGCTTTTTGTATTGGTGCATTTGGTAAGAATGCAAAGCATAGCTGCGCACATAGCGGTCATAGCAGTGGAAAGCCATTCTGTTACATAGAATAATATCATCAAGCCTAGTATCACAAACATAATAGTGACTTTTTTGCGATCTGTGTTTTCCGAAGTAATGATCTTTCTATTAGTGTTTTCCAGTTCCATGGTCTCTTCTGTTCCTTCTCCTCTGTTTTGCTCTCCTGTGCTTTCTTGGAGCAG
>ERZ773149.576-NODE-576-length-35442-cov-6.549863_pt1 | contig 35442 bp, 28 predicted proteins | sample MGYA00511081_ERZ773149 | MGnify/ENA primary metagenome ERZ773149 (study PRJEB29015, sample SAMEA2737846) | human gut metagenome | biome: human gut; feature: human-associated habitat; material: faeces | place: China | collected 2012 ...
GCTGACCGTAAGAAAACATAGGCTGGAGGGCAAAAATCCCATCAGCGAAGCTGATATGGAATGGATTTTTGCGTGTAACTATGAAGGTACTGAATAGTTACAATATGTTTTGCAACAGGTTGTCGGGTGCAGCTATTCATGGATTATTCGATATACTTTCTGCGGTCTTCCCTTTGTTCCTTTCTGACGATGGTATAAGAGGGCGGCCATATGATAACGTACCATGTTATCCAACATTCGATTGGCGCTTCGAAGTGTGATATGGAGAATATCAGCCAGATCCTGGGAAGTAAAATCCGTATCGCCTAATATTTCCTTAGCTTTTAAAATTTTCTGAATGGTCAGGGTAGATAACCCTGTTTCTTCGGCCAGATTCAAAATCTGAGGGGAAACGTCACTTGAAAAAGCTACCAGCCTTCCATCTCCAAACAGACCGATCTTGTTTTTCTTCACATTGATCAGATAACTGTTATAATCCACTGTATTCATGGATTCTTTTAATGCATACAGGCTGTTGGAAACGGCATCCTGGAGACTTTCTCCTAATCCGTATCCGATACTGACGCGAAAATCACATTTTTCCTCGAGATACGTTTTCAACGTGCAGGCCTGAAAGTCGCAGGTAAGTTTCTCCACGGAGTGGTGATTCGTAAACACCTGAATAAAATTATCCTGATCTTCCTGCAGGAAGTCACAGAGATATTTTTTACTGTATGACATCAGGCACTTTTGGATTTTCTGCCTGTTTTCTTCTGTATTTGGATAAGGCTTGATATCGATCACCGCAGGGCGGTTTTTCTTCAGATTCTGAATCGTGATGTCATGCATCAGAAGCTCACTGCTCTTTAAAATATCGTCCTGATTACAGTTGACAAAGCGGCAATTTACACCTGCCTTTAAAAGGTCAGGAACGATCAGGCTTCGTCTGGACAGCGTGTATTTAACGGTTCCGCTCTTCCAGAGTTCAATGTGCTTATTTCGTTTTGCCTCCAGAGAATCCCAGATTTCATTGGGCGGCACCTGATTTATAAACTCCTGATTCTTTTCAAACCAGTCCTCAAATTTTCCCTGCCTCATTTTTCAATCAGACTTTTTGCATTATCCGGACACATAACATCACAGAAATCAAAGTATCCATACTGCAGTGTAAAATCTTGATATTCGAAAATGACTCTGGTAATTTCGCGGTAGAAATTACTGATACCACATTCAATGTTCCGCATTGGTTTGTGCTTCGGGTAGGCTTTCTGAATGATCCGCATCGGGGCGGTTCCTCCGGCCAGAATTCTATCGTACTGTTCGGAGATCTGACGATATAGATCCACAACATGTTCATATGTATAGTATACATAAACATCAATAATGTCTGCGAGGTCAAGTTCTTTCAGCTCTTTTTTATAAAAAGCTTCCAGATACGACGTTGATAGTAACGCTATTTTCATTTTTTAGTCCTTTCGCTTCCAGCGATTCCTGTTTTGTCAAGTTATATATTTAAAGCGCTTGTGCCAATAGTTACGGTTCACCCTAACCGTTTGATCCCTATAAAAACCCGAAACATATATTGGTAACAGTTTATCATAGCCATTTTAAAAAGTCCAATCTAAGAATTGCCATCCCCCGGTTTATTTTTACGCTGAAAATTGAAAAACGGCACACCGCATTCTCGTTACTTTAGTGATGAGTTAGGCGCGCCAACCCTTTTTGTAAAATACAGAACTAGTGTTTGCCATATATAGAAACATATGATATAATTAAAACATGGAAAAAGATATATTTACTATTAAGGAAAATGCACTTTCATATGGTAGAGGATATGTGTATTCTTTACAGTACCATCTTGTCTGGTGCACGAAATATCGAAAACAGGTTCTGAAGAATGGGATAGATGCAGAATGTAAAAGGATGCTGTATGAGCTTGCGAAGGAATACAAATTTAAGATTCTGGCAATGGAGGTTATGCCGGATCATATTCATTTACTTCTGGATTGTAAACCGCAATTCTTTATATCAGATATGATAAAGATTATGAAGGGGAATCTGGCACGTCAGTTATTTCTTTCGCATCCGGAACTAAAACAGGAGCTGTGGGGAGGACATTTGTGGAATCCATCCTATTGTGCAGTTACCGTGAGTGACCGAAGCAGGGATCAGGTAATAGCATACATTGAGGGACAAAAAGAGAAGGAAAAAAGAAAGTAGGAAACTTTATGCAGATTGTATCCAGCTATGGAGTAGAAATTAATAAAAAGAATATACCGCTCCGTGCGACACTGGATATTTTCCGGAAAGCAGTTTCCTATTTGATTCCGGTGTATGCAGAGACCTGGGAAGAACTTTCTGAAATCAGGAATCCACAAAAACGCTTTAATGAAGCGGAGCATCTGGTGCATGAAACAAAAAAGAATCATGCCCGATTTGCGTTTGACTGTCACTTTCCTAAGATGCCCTCCTATCTGAGAAGATCGGCGATCCAACACGCACTCGGAGCGGTGTCTTCCTATTACACACGGCTTGATCTGTGGAAAAAAGGAGAACTGAGGGGAAAGCCGAAGCTGGTCTGTGAGAATCATGCGATGCCGGTATTCTATCGGGATGTCATGTATAAGGAAGCAGAACCGGGAAAAGATGTGGCACATTTAAAGCTGTTTGATGGGCGTGAGTGGAAGTGGTTTCAGGTAAAATTACTTCATACCGATATGGAATATCTGCGAAAAAAATGGAATAGGAAAAAGGCATCTGCCCCTACTTTGGAAAAGAAACATCATAAATATTTCCTTCGGTTTTCTTATACGGAGGAAGTAAGCTTATCGAAAACAGCGATAAAAGAACAGGTAATATGCAGCGTTGATATAGGAATCAATACGGATGCGGTCTGCAGCATCATGCGTGCAGATGGCACTATCCTGGGACGGAAATTTATAAATTTCCCCAGTGATAAAGACCATTTGTATCATGTACTTGGCAGAATCCGCCGTTTTCAGAGAGAACATTCCTCCGAACAGGTCCAAAGCCGATGGGATTATGCAAAAAGGCTGAATATGGAGCTGTCCCGCAAAATAGCTGCGGAGATCACGAAATATGCCGCAGAGTATCAGGCCGATGTAATTGTGCTTGAGTATCTGGAAATGCAGGGAAAAATATCCGGAAAAAAGAAACAAAAGCTTCATTTATGGAGAAAACGGGATATTCAGAAGCTGTGTGAACATCAGGCACATCGGAATGGGACTCGTGTGTCCAGAGTCAGTGCCCGGAACACCAGCAGGCTGGCCTGTGACGGAAGCGGAGCGGTAGTAAGAAATCAGGAGAACCATAGCCTATGCACCTTTCGGACAGGAAAACAGTACAACTGCGACCTGTCAGCAACCTATAATATCGGAGCGAGATATTTTATACGGGAGCTTTTAAAACCCTTTCCGGAAACGGAAAGGTCTTCACTGGAGGCAAAAGTACCTGCAGTGAAGCGTAGAACCTCCTGTGTTTATGCAGATTTAAGAAAGCTTCATGTAGAAGTAAACAACTTAAAAGCGGCATAACCACAGACAGATATCCAGCGGACTACCTGAAATGTGGAAACCAGCCGTATCCGGCATGGAAAAAGTGCGTATCCGCACGAATTCTAAGTTACAGGTGTATCCGCCGATATTTAGTCTTGCCGTTTAAAACGGCTGAGAAGCACGTGACTTTAGCCATGTGAGGTTCACACCATCAAACCGAGAACAGAAATGGTTTACCGTACGCTTGTGAAGCTGGAAGAAAAAGGATATTTCGCTTAAGTTTTAGAACATCCGATTAAAAAGAATGTGTAAATAAAGTGTGTAAGTTGAGGCAAAAACTTACACACTTTATTTTTTGAGTAACAGGGAATTTTTTTACTGGTTATACCTGTCGAAGCCATAATTTGAAGTATTTCCGTGTCACAGGAAACGGCACAGGACCGAGATCGAGAAGAAACTTATGGAATTCCTTCGCGGAAAATCGGTTCCCCAGCTTTTTTTCTGCTTCCTCCCGCATCTCCATGATCTCCACATATCCGCCGGCGTACTCCAGATAATTTGTGGGATTGTCGATCATGGTCTGCCAGAGTTCCTCCACCAGCGCGTCATCCGCGTCAAAGCAGGTGCGGACAAAGGCGGCAGCCCGGTCTTTTGACCAGCCGTCATAATTGATCCCGATATCTAAAAGTGAGTGAAAACAGAGAGAAAAGGACCGCATGGCGGCCTGATAAGCGCTGTTTTCTTCAGAAAGACCATTATCATAGAAGTAGGACAGCTGTTCTACATAAGTTGCCCATCCTTCATTTGCCCCGGAACAGGTGAGCAGGGCCGCCAGAGGATTGTGTGTGTGTTCCCGGAAATAGACGGTCTGGTAGAGATGACCGGGAAAGCCCTCATGGGCGAGTGTTGGGTACAGTTCGTCTTTTGCGCTGGTGCTACCATTGTTGATATAAATCACATTCCGGGTGGGATCGTCAAGGGGTGCAGTAAGATAAAACGCTGGACTTAACGTAGATTCCAGCTGCGCGGGAACGTACCGGATCTCATATTTTTTTGAGGCTTCGGAAAGAACCGGGAAATCTCCGGACATCTGTGTCTGCAGATCAGCCAGAATCGCAGGTGGATCGGTAAGACGGAAGGAGAGATCAGGACCTGTCTTTTTCGAAAGAGAAGAAATCGTTTCCAGATCTTTCTGCATCCGGTCAGACAGAGCTGCCTTTAATTCTTCTATATTATAAGAAAGGCCGGGACCGGATCGTAGAAGATATTCATAATACCGTCTGCCATTCCGGAATCCGCAGAGCCCACCTTCATTGATACCGCGTCCCTTTAATCCGGAGAGCCCATCGATCAGATGGCGGTAAGCGGGAAGAAACGAGTTCTTTATGACCTCAAGATGGCGGGAGCGGAAATTATTTTTCTGCTGTTCCGACAGGGAAATATCTGTGGAAAGAGAATTTAACCGTGTCTCAAAGGTTTCCGTGAGAAAATTGTTCACGGGATCTATGAGATAACTCTGACAGGATTCCAGGATCCGTTCGATCGAGGCATCAGATGGTCCGAGTCCGGCAGCCGCCTTCTGCTCTTCAAAGTAGAGGATATCCCCATAATAGGAATCAAGCTGGGAAAGCAGAGTGAGATAATCTTCCACATCCTGAAGCGAGTGAAAAGAATACTCCGCCAGCAGGATCGGAAGCTGTGCCTGGATCCCGATGGTGGGAGCGAGAGGCTGATCATAAAGTTCTAAACCTTCTGCCATCAGACCGATCTCAATTCTCTCGGAAAGGGAGTCATAGAGGATCTGCTGGTCATCGGGCAGCATATGGGGATCAAACTCGGAGAGCTTTTCCTTCAGGTCATGAATCTCACGGCTGTTTTTTATGAGCTCCGACAGACGGTATGTACCGAGAGCAGCATCTTCAGCATCAATTCCATAATTTTCCGGGTGCAGAAGCGTATAGTGAAGATCCAGAGTGCCGGAAGACTCCATCTCTTTTCGAAACAGTTCCGTGCAGAAGGCGTCGAAATCTGCCTGAAGCTTTCGCTCCTCTTTGGAATGACCGGATCGGGTAGAGGAAAGAGCGTCAGAAGAATAAAATTCCCCGGTCTCCGGGGAAAGGGCCCGGGAGATCCGGTCATTCTGGCAGGCAGTAATGAAAACGGTCAAAACTAAAGAGGCAATAGCAAGGCGGAATGTTTTAAAAGCCATAGATCTTCGGACCTCCGAAAAATATTGGCTGACCAGGCGCGGAAGAAACAGCCATTTGGTTCAATATATGCTTTGCCGGTAAAAACAGAACTATACAGCGATAAAAAATGACCGACCGGTGGAGGTGCCGGGACTTATTGTTGAGAAAGAGAAAAGGGCTTATTGTTATGCTTGTGATTTGTCCAGAAAATCATGGATGATTTTCAAATAAAACGCTTTACGCCCAAACATGGACGTATGAGTCGCCCCCTTGATCAAAACTAACTGCGCCCGGGGAATCAGCCGGGCCATAAGGCGGGAGTGGGAGACCTTCACCAGATCTCTCGTTCCGGCGATCAGGAGAACCGGCGCCTGGACATTTTCAAGCTGCTCCCGGGACATCATGGGAGAATTGCAGAGCAGGGAAGCGAGCTGCTGATGACGGAAAAGACATGAAAGGATGTAGGAAGCGGCAGGATTTTTTTTGCAGATTCCCCGGAACAGACTTGTCGCCGCTTTCAGACAGAAGTATTTCCCCACACAGAAAGCCCGGACAGGAAGAATCAGCCCGACCGGTGAGACATTCCCGCTGATGGCAATCACAGCCTGAGTTCGTTCCGGAAACAGGGATGCGAATTCCAAGGCGATATTTGCTCCATCGCTGAATCCAAAAAGAATACAGGACGGGATATGAAGGATATCCAGAAGCGCTGCTGCGTCCCTCGCCATATCTGTGGTAGTGAACTCTGATTCCGCGTATTCCGGCTTGATCCGTGAGCGCCCGTGTGCGCGGCTGTCCATGAGAATGACACGGTATTTCATGGACAGCTTTTTTTCGTAATAATCAAAGATCAGGTGCGTCTCCGCGTTTCCGTGCAGCATTAAGATGGGAGTGCCGCGCCCGCTTTCCTTATAATAGATCCACACCTGAGGCGTATCCGCCATTCCCTGACGGCAGGTCATTTTTCCCATTTGTGCAGTTCCCCTTTAAGAAGAGTCAGAATGTAACCGCGGATCCCGTGTGGATTCTGGATCTCGACAGCAGCGTAGAGCATGCCCGGCGTCGGATATTTCGGAAGATATGCGTAATAGGACGGAACCCATTCGGTGGGACTGTACTTTTCTTTCGCGCGGTAAAGATCCCGGAATCCATAGCAGGCATTTAAGTGGTCATAGATAAACTGCAGAAGACGTTCCATCGGATTTTTGCTCTCGGCACTTAATCCTGCCAGAGGGGCAACACCGAGGCTGCCATAGCCGATGCCCTCTTCCTTGAATACCTGAAATGCCTCGTATATGATCGTCTCCATGACTCCGCTGGGCGCGTCTTTCCCGTGCCTCGTCACATCTGCCATGTAGCCGTTTTTTCCAAGAAATGGAACAAAGACGATAAAGGCAACCATTTTTCCATCAGAATTTAATGCGTAGAAATAACGCTTATCCATCGGATCCTCAAGTCCTACGGTACCCATGGTGAACTGGAGCATGCCGCTCTTCTTGCCATCCAACCATTCATCGGTGATCCGATCAAATTCCCGGTCAAGAGCCGGATCGCGTTTCTCAAGGACCTTGTATTCATGGACGGTGACACCGGCTTTCGTGGCATGGTTGATGTTCATTCGCATTTTCGCGCCCTTTTTGCCGCTGATCTCGTAATCGGCGAGTTTAAAACGCGCCTCCTCACCGCTCTTTACGAGACCAAAGCCCTGTTTTTCATATTCCCTGAGATAATAGTCCGTCAGCCCGAGAAAGAAAATGTTGTGGGCGCTGTTCTGGCAGAATTCCTTAAATTCCGCGAGAAGAGCTGGAAAATCTTCATCCCTGCACACAGGATCACCGTTTACAACAATGGTATCTCCGACGGTTCCATAAGGAAGCATGCCGTCGACAGAGTGACCGAAATACAGACATTTGTCATCCTCCAGCGCGAGATAGGAGCATGGATTCTGGCTGTAAAGGTTTAAAAGCGTTCTTGCATGCTGGATCTCCTGAGCACCGTGTGCCTGATCCTGAAGCCATGGGCGCAGGGCACAGAGGATCGCTGCCAGAATACAGCCCCAGCTGAACCAGAACAGGACAAATTCCGTTCCGTGGTGTTCAGCCATAGACGCGGGAAGACTTCCCATGCCGAAGATCATACTGATTCCCTGAGTGAAGCTGTCGGCAAAGGAGACAGAAGTACCGTCTGCGGCTCCGAGCCGCATATAATGCCAGGTGATCCCTGCATTTATGAGGACACCGATGATGGCAAAAAGTGCCAGAAACAGTGTTTGTCGGCGGTTTCCGCGTCCGGCCGGGCAGCAGAAATCTTTCCGCGTGATGAAAAACAGGATAAATAAGAAAAGGTCGAGAATCATGATCCCGTTGTGCAGCGGATGTCCCATTCCGATGAGTCCGCGCAGAAAATTGAGGACAAAGATCCCCACGGCGATTGTCCATGCGTTCCGTTTTCTCTTCCATAACTGCAGGGACAATACGAAAAGAACAATGGAAAAGGCACGCTGAACCATGCGCCCCATCTCAAAGGATTCCTGCATGGCCTTCGAGATCCTGGAAAACGGGAAAAAGGTTAAAAGGAACAGGAAAAAGGAAAAGACGGCGAGCAACAGGATCGTGATATTTTCGATCCGGATCCGGAGCTGCCTTGCGCGTTCCTGATTGTTAAGTAATGTATGATTCATAAGCTCATTCCTCCAGAGTTAAGAGACGCCGCAGATCCGCAGGATACCGATGCAAAGATCTGTGAAAAAGTTTTTTGGTAACCACAGTGTAGTCTTTTGCGGATAAAAAATCAATAAAAATATTAGAGTTCATTTATGCGATGGTTTGGATGAAGATGCATGGCTGAACTGCAGCATAAAACGCCGGAAAAACAAACGATACCTTGACAAATTTATTCGAACAGGATAGACTAAAGGCATCATATGGAAAAAGCTTGGAAGGGAAGAGTATGCCGAAAGGAAGCTTTCAGAGACCCCGGTTGGTGAGAAAGGGGAGCAAAGAGGCGGCAGAAGATGGTCCCGGAGCTGTGCAGGTGAAAGCGGAAAACGTGTTAGCCTGTGCCGGAAGCGCCCGTTAGCGTGTCAGGCTGTTTTTGACAGCCGGTGAGGGCGATGACCGTGAGGCACCGCCGAATTTAAAGTGGTAACACGGGGAGACTCGTCTTTAATAATTAAAGACGGGCTTTTTTTATTTGACAGGAAACTCCGAAGGAACGTCCTGTTAAACAAAAACGCACACTTGCGCGAGGAGGCAGGTTGTCGCAAGAGACTGCGCGAGAGCTCTGAACGTGCCAAAGCACATTCTTTTTTATGTCATTGTGCAATAAAAACGACCGGCAGGAGACAAGCCGTAAAAAGAGATAAAAAACAGGAGGAATCAATCCATGTGTACAAACTGTAAGAAACCATACTACATTTCCACAGCGATCGCCTATACATCCGGCAAACCGCATATCGGAAACACTTACGAGATCGTATTGGCAGACGCGATCGCACGCTACAAGAGAGAACAGGGCTATGACGTTTACTTCCAGACAGGAACCGACGAGCACGGTCAGAAGATCGAGTTAAAGGCTGCGGACGCAGGCGTAACTCCGAAGGAGTTCGTTGACAACGTAGCAGGACAGATCAAGGAGATCTGGGACCTCATGAACACTTCCTATGATAAATTCATCCGTACCACAGATGATTACCATGAGAAACAGGTCCAGAAGATCTTCAAGAAATTATATGATCAGGGCGATATCTACAAAGGACATTATGAGGGACTTTACTGCACACCGTGTGAGTCCTTCTGGACTCCGTCCCAGGTCGTTGACGGAAAATGCCCGGACTGCGGACGTCCGGTACAGCCGGCAAAGGAAGAGGCATATTTCTTCCGCATGAGTAAATATGCTCCGAAGCTCATCGAATATATCAACGAGCATCCGGAGTTTATCCAGCCGGTATCCAGAAAGAACGAGATGATGAACAACTTCCTGCTTCCGGGACTTCAGGATCTTTGCGTATCCAGAACCTCCTTCAAGTGGGGAATTCCGGTCACTTTTGATCCGAAGCACGTTACCTATGTATGGCTTGACGCGCTGACCAACTATATCACGGGAATCGGATATGACTGTGACGGAAACAGCGACGAGAAGTTTAAGAAATACTGGCCGGCAGACCTTCACCTGATCGGTAAAGATATTATCCGCTTCCATACCATTTACTGGCCGATCTTCTTAATGGCTCTCGGTCTTCCGCTTCCGAAGCAGGTATTCGGACATCCGTGGCTGTTACAGGGCGATGGCAAGATGAGTAAGTCCAAAGGAAACGTCCTCTATGCAGATACGCTCGTTGACTTCTTCGGTGTAGATGCAGTCCGCTACTTCGTACTTCATGAGATGCCGTTTGAGAACGATGGCGTGATCTCCTGGGATCTTATGGTTGAGCGCATGAACTCTGACCTTGCCAACATCCTCGGAAACCTTGTAAACCGTACCGTTTCCATGACAAATAAATATTTTGGCGGAATTGTCGAGAACAAGGGCGCTGCAGAGCCGGTGGATGAAGAGTTAAAGGCAACCGTTCTTGAGACGGTCAAGAAAGTAGACGAGAAGATGAACAAGCTCCGCGTTGCAGACTCGATCACAGAGATCTTCAATATCTTCCGCCGCAGCAACAAATATATCGATGAGACAACTCCGTGGACACTTGCAAAGGACGAGGCAAAGAAGGACCGTCTTGCAACCGTTCTTTACAATCTCACAGAGGCGATCACCATCGGTGCGTCCCTGTTATTCTCCTTCATGCCGGAAACTTCTGAGAAGATCCTCGCTCAGTTAAACACAGAGAAGAGATCGCTGGAGAACATGAATACCTTCGGTCTGTACCCGAATGGAAACAAGGTTACAGAGAAGCCGGAGATCCTGTTTGCCCGTATGGATATCAAGGACGTTATGGAAAAAGTTGAGGCCATGAAGGCAGCAGCCGCAGCAGAGAAACAGGAAGAGAAGAAGGAAGAAGAGAAGCCGGGCATGGACGTTGAGAAGAAGCCGGAGATCACATATGATGATTTCGCAAAGCTTCAGTTCCAGATCGGTGAGATCGTGAAGTGTGAAGAGGTTCCGAAGTCCAAAAAATTACTTTGCTCCCAGGTTAAGATCGGTTCTGAGACAAGACAGATCTTAAGCGGAATCAAGGCATGGTATAAACCGGAAGATATGGTTGGCAGAAAGGTTATGGTCGTTACGAACTTAAAACCGGCGAAGCTCGCAGGTATGTTATCGGAAGGCATGATCCTCTGCGCAGAGGATGATGAGGGCAACCTCGCATTAATGACACCGGCAAAGGATATCAAGTCCGGTTCTGAGGTCTGCTAAGTGAAAGTGCGCTTTTGCTTTTCGGCGGAACAGCTAAAAAACATTGCTCTGGTCAGCATGGTCATCGACCATGCTGCCGTTGGGCTTATTGAACAGTCAGAACTGGCTTCGGGCGCTGCCTGGAGTCTCTGTGGGACAGCCATGCGCCTTGTGGGGCGTGTGGCTTTTCCTCTCTTTGCGTTTATGATCGCAGAGGGCGCAGCGCATACGCGGGACCGGAGAAGGTATGCGCTGAGGCTGCTTCTGCTGGCGGTTATTTCGGAGATCCCCTTTGATCTTGTGGCGGGGGGAACATGGCTTTTTCCGGCGGATCAGAATACGGTGTTCACATTACTTCTGGGACTTCTGGCAGTCTGGGCTGGAGATCTGATCTGTGGGACCGGATCTGGAGTGTCATACGGAAACAGGAAAAAAACAGTAGATGGCGGCAGGAAGGCAGTAGGCCAGAGGAGATTTCCGTTGGAATATGAGCGGTATATCCGGGTTCTGGCGGCGGTTCCTTTCGGACTGGCGGCTTATTGTCTGAAAACAGATTATGGTTTTATGGGCGTACTGCTGATCGTTATATTGTATACATTGCGCACAGAACCACAGCTTCGCACGGCTGTCTGCGCTGTATTTTTATTTTGCATGTATATGGATTTCTATGGCGCTGCGGCTTGCGTTGCAATTTTCCTGATAAACCGTTACAATGGAGAAAAAGGCGGTGGGAACGGAAGGATTTTCTATCTGTTTTATCCGTTGCATCTGCTGGTGATCCGGGGAATCAAGATGGCTGTGGGACTGTAAAAAATGAGATTGTGTAAAAAGTCATACAGATGCCGGCACCGGATGAAAAAGAAAACGACATATGACTTGAGGACAGAAAGAATGGACTATATTTTTGACACACATGCCCATTACGACGATGAGGCATTTGACGCGGACCGGGAGGAAGTGCTCACGGGACTGAAAGAACAGGGAATCGGAACCGTTGTGAATGTCGGAGCGAGCATCGCGTCAACAAAGACAACGCTGGCACTGGCCGAGGCGCATCCCTTCATGTATGCGGCGGTGGGCGTGCATCCGAACGAGACGGCGGAGCTTACGGATGTGGACATGAAATGGCTGGAATCTCTGGCAGAAAATCCGAAGGTTGTGGCGATCGGTGAGATCGGTCTTGACTATTACTGGGACGAGCCGGATCGGGAGATCCAGAAACACTGGTTTTCGGCGCAGCTTGAGGTCGCAAAGAAGACGGGACTCCCAGTGATCATCCACAGCCGTGACGCGGCGAAGGACACGTTAGATATTATGAAGGTGGAACACAACGGTGCCACCGGCGGCGTGATCCACTGCTTCTCCTATGGAGTGGAGATGGCGAGAGAATACCTGAATATGGGATATTATATCGGGATCGGCGGAGTGCTGACCTTTAAAAACGCGAAAAAACTGATCGAAGTGGCAGAATATGCGCCGCTCGACCGGATCGTTCTGGAAACGGACTGTCCGTATCTGGCCCCGGTGCCAAACCGGGGAAAACGAAATTTCTCCGGAAATCTTCCGTATGTAGTGGAAAAGCTGGCGGAGATCAAGGGCGTTTCCGCGGAAGAGATCATCCGGGAGACGGCGAAGAACGCTAGAGCGCTGTATCGGATCACAGAGTAGGAGTTTCGGGATGATCAGACCGATCAGACTGCGATATCGGAATAGTATCAAATTTTGTATACAAGATGCATCTCATGCAACAAAAGTACCTGCGCAAAAGCGCAGTCAAAAATAGAAAGAGAGAAATAAATGGCGAATCTGGGAAACCCAAAGAATACCATAGAAATCATACAGAAGTATGAATTCATGTTTCAGAAAAAGTTCGGTCAGAACTTTTTGATCGATACCCATGTACTGGAGAAGATCATCTCTGCAGCCGGGATCACAAAGGATGACTGCGTTCTTGAGATCGGCCCGGGAATCGGAACCATGACCCAGTACCTTGCGGAGAACGCCGGACATGTTGTAGCTGTTGAGATCGACCGGAACCTGATCCCCATCTTAAAGGAGACACTGGCGGATTACGACAACGTGACCGTCATCAACGAGGATATCTTAAGAGTCGATATCAAGGCACTGGCCGAGGAATACAACGGCGGAAAGCCGATCAAGGTTGTTGCGAACCTGCCGTACTATATCACGACCCCAATCATCATGGGGCTCTTTGAGAGCGGCGTGCCGATCGACAATATTACCGTCATGGTCCAGAAGGAAGTTGCGGACCGCATGAAGGAAGGTCCGGGGTCCAAGGATTACGGCGCTCTGTCTCTGGCTGTCCAGTATTACGCGGAGCCGGAGATCGTAGCGAACGTACCGCCGAACTGCTTTATCCCGCGCCCGAATGTGGGATCAGCGGTGATCCGGCTTACAAGACATAAGGAGATGCCGGTTGAGGTGAAGGATCCTGCCCTGATGTTTAAGATCATCCGCGCGTCCTTCAATCAGAGAAGAAAGACGCTGCAGAACGGTCTCGGAAATGCGCCTGAACTTCCGTATACAAAGGAACAGATCGCGGCAGCGATCGCAGAGATGGGACTCACTCCGACGATCCGCGGCGAGGCGTTAAGCCTTGCACAGTTCGCACAGTTGTCTGATATTCTTGGAAATATGGGTCATTTATAACTATGAAGGGAGTAATGTTTGGGGGATTTTTGACAGAAGTATTGTTGAGAATAATAATGCTATATACAGGCATCTATGTATTAAATATGGAGTTGCAACAAAGAAAGTATGAAATTTCCCATAAAATGAAATTAAGTGAACGCTTAAAAGTAATAACTACTGTGATAATCATTTTTTTAGTAGAACTTATCATATATTACAGTGGGATTAAGAAAAAAATAGGTTTAATAATAGGAATTCCGTGTTTTGTAATATTGATGCCATATACAGTAATTAATATGATTAAAAGTTTACTTTTTTATCCATATAGCTTTAAATTGTCACGAGAACTGAGGCTGGTTTTTTCATTAGCAAGTTATGGTTCATGGACGATATGCCAAGGCATGTTATCAATAAGATCAAGTCAATATATAAATTGTTTCATTAATTTGTCAGAAATTATAAAGGACTTTATTATTGTATTAGTCCTAAACTTCTGGTATTTTACAATATTTTTTTACACAATAACTATTTCGGTATTGATCTTAGATGAAGGTAAAATTTGCTATCAACATTTAAACCAAAATAAGCAAGATAAAAAGCTATTGTTTAATAAGTCAATAAAATGTATTGGTATTAAAAAGTGGTATAGAACAATTTGTAATTTTAAGTTGATAAGAATAATTCTGTATTTATCAATAATTTTTCCAATAAATAGTATGAGAACTGTGATTGGAAAATGTATACAGATAAATGTTGAAAGAGTAATTATTATTGCATTAAGGCTTTCACTAATTGGTTCATTGTTAATAACTTTTGTAATAAACAAATATGAGGAAATATTATCCCCTAAGGGAAGTGATGTATATGAATTTTTATGTAGTGTGGTATTAATTCCTATTTTTATAACGCAGTTAGTAGAAATAAAAACTAAATCCATTAAAAACTGAAGGATGAAAAATATATGGGATTTACAGAATTGTCACATGCATTTATCGCGGCAAAGTATTATGTGTATCTGAAGGAAAAATTCGGTGACCGCGGCGAGGCGGCATTTTTGCATGCCACCCGATATTACGGCGAACAGCGTGGACGTCGGATGGCACAGCGGGCGATCCGGGACGGAAAACCTCTGACTTATGAGACATACTGCCAGTACGGTGAATGGGTCAACACGGAAGAGGTGAAAGCACAAGGACTCGGAAACCAGTCCGAGACGACAAGCTTAAGCCCGGACTTTCAGATCCACATCCATGTCTGTCCGTGGCACACCCAGTTTAAGAATATGGGACTCCCGGAAGCGGGACTTCTCTATTGTAAGGACCTGGATGCGTCTATTTCCCGAGGTTTCAACCCGGAGATTCGCTATGAGGTCTCCCAGACACTCCATGACCATGATTATTGTATACAGACGATCCGGAACGCCGGTTTGACGCCGGAGTCCAATATGGCAAAAAATCCGGCAGGCCTCAGATCTTTCGAGTACCACTGCGCTCACTCCTACTGGGCATACCGGGAAGTTTGTGAAGCAATCTTCGGGGAAGAGGGGACACGGATCGCTGAAAGAGTCCTTGATGATTTTGCCGCAGAGTATGGAAAAAAGATGGCAGACACGCTGGCAGGATATGCAAGGACGAATTTTAACATCGCAGACTGAGAAATCAGCAGCTTTGCAAAAAGAGCTGCTGAAATATTGCTGTTAGAAAGAAGAACAAGGTATATCGAAATACATTTTGAAGAATATTGAGGAGCAACACTTATGAAACAGATCAACATGCTGGAATCCCCGGTCCGCCAGGTATTTTTCAGTTACCTGGTGCCGTCCATCAGCGCGACACTCGTGACCTCCATTTATATTCTGGCTGACACGATGATGATCGGACGCGGAGTCGGTGGTTCCGGTATTGCGGCGATGAATATTTTACTGCCGCTCTACAACACATATTTCGGGATCGGAATGATGTGCGGAGTCGGCGGCAGCGTTCTCTTTGGGTTTTCCAGAGGACGCGGCGATGAAAAACGTGCCAGAAGTTATTTTACGGCGGCACTCTGTGTGGTGCTTGCTCTGTCAGCAGTCTTTCTGATATTGGGAAGAATCTTTTTCAACCCTCTGATTACTTTTATGGGAAATACCCCACTCTTAAATGAATACACCGTGCCTTACGGAACTGTGCTCACAACAGCGGCTCCCATGTTTGCCCTGTCTTCATTCCTTCAGGCATTCGTCCGAAATGACGGTGCGCCGAGGCTTGCCATGGCGGGCGTGATCAGCGGAGGCGTCACCAATGTGATCCTGGATTATGTATACATTTTTATCATGAAATGGGGAATGGGAGGTGCGGCGCTGGCGACGGCCACCGGAACGACACTCACGGTGCTGATCCTCGCAAGCCATTTTTTCTCGAAAGACAATCACTTGAAGCTGGAATTTAGCGATATGTGGAGACGGGTGCCGGAGGTGCTCGGAAATGGGCTCGCAAGCTTTATTCTGGAGGTTTCCAACGGCTTCGTGATGCTGCTGTTTAACCGCCAGCTCCTCGCTTACGTGGGAGAGATGGGAATCACGGTCTATGGAATCATCACGAACACCGCGCTTGTGGCATCGTCCATTTCCAACGGTATTGCTCAGGCAGTACAGCCGCTGCTCTCCGCGAACTTTGGCGCGGGAAACCTGAAGAGAGTCGGCGAGGCGAGAAAGCTGGGAGTCCGGACCGGATTTGCCGCAGGGTTCATATTCACTGCGATCGGCATGCTGATCCCGGTACAGTTGTCCTATCTGTTTCTGGACCCGACACCGGAGATCCTCACAATGGCTGTCCCGGCGATCCGGCTGTATTTCCTCTGCTTCTTAGTCAGCGAGTGGAACATCATCAGCGGAATGTATTTCCAGTCTACTGTGAGACCGCGGTTTTCTTTAACGATCACACTGCTCCGCGGAGTGATCTTAAACAGCGTGTTCGTGTTCCTTCTCCCGGCACTCTTTGGTGTAGACGGAATCTGGCTTACGGTGACTGTATCAGAGTTCATCACGGCGGGCGTTGCGTTTGTGCTTATGAAAAGGGAAAAACATTAATATAAAAAAAATATGGTAACTGTTCAGTAGGTCTGCGCACTTGCTGCGCTGACCGTAAGAAAACATAGGCTGGAGGGCAAAAATCCCATCAGCGAAGCTGATCTGGAATGGATTTTTGCGTGTAACTATGAAGGTACTGAATAGTTACAAAATATGTAAACAACGGACTCAGGGATCTTTGAGAAAAAGGATTTCGGATTCCGTTGTTTCTTTTTTCATTACCGTGTTCCCAGAAGAACCTTCCGGTGGCAGGTTTTGCAGGTGTATCTGGAAGAAACAGGAGACAAATTCGTTAAACTTATTTCAATTGACACTATAACGGCCTATTGGTAAAATGGAGATAGCGACATTAAATAAAGAAAGAAGAGGAGAACAATATGACGATCAGAATCGGAATTATGGGTTATGGAAATCTTGGACGCGGCGTTGAGTGTGCCATCAAACAGAATCCGGATATGGAGCTTGCGGCAGTATTTACAAGAAGAGATCCGAAAAATGTCAGGATCCTGACCGAAGGTGCAAAGGTCTACCATGCAGATGAAGCGAAGCATATGACAGATAAGATCGATGTCCTGATCCTCTGCGGTGGAAGCGCGACAGATCTCCCGGTACAGACACCGGAGTACGCGAAATACTTTACCGTAGTGGACAGCTTCGATACACACGCGAGAATTCCGGAGCACTTTGCAGCTGTCGATGCAGCGGCAAAAGAAGCAGGAAATGTAGCAGTGATCTCCGCAGGCTGGGATCCGGGTATGTTCTCCTTAAATCGTGTATACGCAAACGCAATTCTCCCGGATGGTAAAGACTATACATTCTGGGGCAAAGGCGTAAGCCAGGGACATTCCGACGCGATCCGCCGTATCAATGGCGTGAAGGACGCGAGACAGTACACAGTACCGGTTGAGAGCGTGTTAGAGAAGATCAGAAACGGCGAGACCCCGGAACTCACAACGAGAGAGAAACACACGAGAGAGTGCTATGTTGTTGCTGAAGAGGGTGCTGATCTTGCGCGTATCGAAAAAGAGATCGTAACGATGCCGAACTACTTCTCCGACTATGATACAACGGTTCATTTCATCAGCGAGGAAGAGATGAAGCGTGACCATTCCACGCTTCCGCACGGCGGTTTCGTGATCAGAAACGGAAAGACCGGATGGAATCAGGAGAATACACATGTGATCGAGTATCGTCTAAAACTGGATTCCAACCCGGAGTTCACTTCCTCCGTGATCGTTTGCTGTGCCCGTGCCGCATTCCGCATGAAGCAGGAGGGAATGAGCGGATGCAAGACCATTCTTGATATTCCGCCGGCATACCTTTCCGCAAAGAGCGGCGAGGAACTTAGAAAGAATCTCCTGTAATCATAAAAAGAACCTTTAAAGGCGGCGAAAGAGCCTGCCTTTGATCGATCGTATTTCCGCCCTGTGTCCGCAGCCGACAGATACAGATACAGGGCGGAAGTATCAATTGCCATGCATTCAGAGAAGACCGTAAACGGGCGCCATGCATGGCGGATTTTGTAGAGGGTGAAGATATGACACTTAAGAAGAATCATCCGGCAGGCTACAACGGGATCACGGACGGTGTGATCTGGCAGCAGCTTCTGCTCTTTTTCTTTCCGATCCTGTTCGGGACATTTTTCCAGCAGCTTTACAACACGGCAGATGCCATGATCGTTGGAAAATTCGTTGGAAAAGAAGCACTTTCCGCGGTAGGGGGTACGACAGGAACGCTGATCAACCTGTTAGTTGGTTTCTTCGTCGGAATGTCCTCCGGCGCGGCCGTTGTCGTATCCCAGTTCTATGGGGCAAAGGAAGACCAGCAGGTGCAGAAATCGGTCCACACATCGTTCTGTCTGGCGCTGGCCGGCGGTGTGGCACTCTTAGTGATCGGTGAGATCTTCACTCCGGCTGCAATCCGGGCTATGGGTGCTCCCGAAGAGATCCTTGGATATTCTGTGACATATCTCAGGATCTATTTTCTGGGTATCATAGGAAATCTGGTCTATAACATGGGCGCTGCGATCCTGCGAGCTGTGGGAGATTCGAAGAGACCGCTCTATTTCCTTGTGGCGAGCTGCCTGACCAATATTGCTCTGGATCTCCTGTTTGTAGTCTGTTTTCACATGGAAGTTGCCGGGGCGGCGCTTGCGACGATCATGTCCCAGCTTTTATCGGCAGTACTCGTTATGATAACGCTGATCCGGACAAAAGAATCTTACCGTTTTATCCCGAAGGAACTCCGTGTGGAGCCGGTATTATTAAAGAGGATCATAAAGATCGGTCTTCCGGCGGGACTCCAGTCCATGATGTACTCGATCTCCAATATCCTGATTCAGGCAAACATCAATGGATACGGAACGAATACGATCGCGTCCTGGGCGGTTTACGGAAAGATCGACGGTATTTTCTGGATGACTATGGATGCCATGGGAATCTCCGTGACGACCTTTGCGGGTCAGAACTTCGGTGCGGGCAAGATCAAACGTTTAAAGAAGGGAACCTACGCGGGACTTCTCATGTCGACGATCATCACGGCGGCGCTCGGTCTGTTTATGTTTACGGCGGGACCGGTTCTGATCAGTCTCTTTACGAACGATGTGGATGTTATGGCTGAGAGCATGAACATCCTTTGCTTCCTGGTACCGTTCTGGTTCTGCTATATCTGCGTCAACGTATATCCGTGTACGCTGCGCGGTGTGGGCGATGCCCTGATCCCGATGCTGATCATCTGTGTTGGAACATGTATCCTGCGTGTGCTCTGGGTATTCGGCGCGGGCGCGGTCCATCCGGGACTGTACACGACGCTGACGAGTTATCCGTTAAGCTGGACTATCACTTCGCTGGCATTCCTGGTATACTATTACCGGTTTAGTGCGATGAGAAAGTTAAATAAACTGATTGAAGAATAAGCATAACTGTTCGGCAGGTCTGTGAACTTATTGTTCTGGTCTGCTGAACAATTATAATAAGTGTAACTGGAATATGGATGTTGAATTTGAATTTAAAGAGAAAAATGGGGGCGCTTGTGTGACAAAGCTTTTGGCACCAGGCGCCGTCTGCGTGGTACCGGAAAGTCTGGGCGGACTTCCGGTGACAGAGCTGGCAGACAAGGTATTTTCGGGGAGCACGGTGGAGAAAGTCTATCTCCCGCGGACACTCACCCGGATCGGAAGATATGAATTTTATGGATGTGAGAAGCTTCAGGAGATCCATTTTTACGGGACGCTCCGGGAAGTCGGCGGCGGTGTGTTTACGGGCTGCCGGAATATCAGGAGTCTGACCGTGCATATGGGGATGGATGAAGAGTCGGCGCTTAGGGATTTTGTGACGGAGATCAATGAGAGAGTCACAGTGCATGTGTTTATACAGGGCGGACAAAATCGAATGCAGGACGAGAGAGACACGGACTCTGCACGAACATCACTGGCTTCAAGTACTTTTGAGGAAGAGAACGGGGAGACAGAGACTGCGCGTGTGATCTTCCCGGAATACTACGACGAGGCGGTGGAAAATACGCCCGCCAGGATCACGGTATCCAATATCCACGGTGCAGGGCAGAAGTACCGCTACTGTTTTGAGGGACGAAAATTCCGATTTGACAGGTATGATAAACTGTTTGTGTATGAAAAAGCAGAGGAATCAGTTCTCATGGCATCGAAGATTGCGGTGACCCGGCTGCAGTATCCGAAAGGGCTGTGGGAGAGCGCGAAGAAGGAATATGAAAAGTTCCTTATGGAGAATCTTTATGAGGTACTTCTCGGAAGCTTTGAGGACCCGGAGACCATAAAATGGATTGCGGGACAGTATTTAACGCCGGAAAAGAATCCGCTGACGGCGGAAGAGATGTCGGGGCTGATCACGGAGATCTCGAAAAAGCATCTGCCGGAGCTTTCGGGGATGTTTATGGAGATCCAGAGGAAGAAGTTTGGCGTAAAGAAGAAAAAGTTTGATTTTGATTTGTGAGGAGGTCAGAAATCGTCATGAGAGAAGATGCGGCATGGTCGCCGATCCTGAGAGAGCAGGGCGCGCTGGAAGAACTGGCGGCGATCGGCGTTGAGATCATACGGAACGCGAGAAATGAGCTGTATCTTTCCATGCGGTTTCTCGACGTGGCCTTAAACGGCCTGTTCCCGGTGGCGGACAACAGCATCAAGGGAATCGGAACGGACGGAACCTTATTATCCTTTGAGACGGGATACATCTGCGGCTGGTACCGGAGAAATCCTGTTTATGTAAACCGCATGATCCTGCACGAGACTTTCCACTGTCTCTTTGTCCACCCATGGTCGAGAAAAAAGCGGACAGAGGAATACTGGAATCTGGCATGCGATATCGCTGTGGAGTCCCTGATCGACGGGATCCACAAGCCGTGCGTCCATCTGCCGATGTCCCCGGTGCGGGCGGAATTTTACGGACGTCTGAGGAAAAAGATCAAGGTACTGAACGCGGAGAGCATCTATCACACTATGCAGGAGATGGAGCTTTCGGAGATCGAATATGAGCGGCTCTGCCGGGAATTCTGCCGGGACGATCATTCCGGATGGGAGAAAGAGGACGAGAAGAAGTCCCCGAATCCCAACCGGAACCGAAAAAATGACTGGGATGACAAGCGGGAGAAGATGCAGGCGGAGATGGAGGCGTTTTCCAACGAGGCGGCGGATGACTCCAGGGAGCTGATGGATCAGCTGGCGGTGGAGAACCGGGAGCGGTACGATTACCGGAAATTTTTGCAGAAATTTTCGGTGCTGAAGGAGACAGTCCAGATCGATCCGGATGCGTTCGACTATGTATTCTACAATTATGGCATGCAGTTATACGGAAATATGCCGTTGATCGAGCCCCTTGAGACGAAGGAAGTCCGGCGGATCGAGGATTTTGTGGTCGTCATCGACACTTCGATGTCATGTTCCGGGGAGCTGGTGAAGAAATTCCTGGAAGAGACCTACGGGGTGCTGGCTCAGTCGGAGAGCTTCTTTAAGAAGGTCAATATCCACATTTTGCAGTGCGACGATAAAGTACGGCAGGATGTGAAGATCGAGAGCGAGGAGGACCTTCGGAATTACATGGACCACATGGAGCTCCATGGCATGGGCGGGACTGATTTCCGCCCGGCATTCCTGCATGTGGACCAGATGATCAAGGCGGGAAAGTTCAGCAGGCTGCGGGGACTTCTCTATTTTACGGACGGATATGGGACATTTCCGGTGAAAATGCCGCCATATGACACGGCCTTCGTGTTTATGCGGGATAATTATACTGACGCGGACGTTCCGCCCTGGGCGATGAAGGTGATTCTGGACCCGGAGTCGATGGAGGATGTGGGGAAAATATTAGATGGAAAAGGATGAGTTTCATAGGTCAGGTGCTGGTTGTAAAGATATAGAAGCAACAGGCAGAAAATTTTACCAGAATAATTAAGTTGGAACGTATTTTGCGTGTAGCTGTGAAAAGTCTGAGCAGTTACAATGGGAGAAAAAATGAACATCAAGCGTGCAAAACAGGAAATTAAAAATACGATACAGGTGTATCTGACGAAGAACGCACACGGGGAATACGAGATCCCGTCCATGCGGCAGCGCCCGGTGCTGCTCATCGGTCCGCCAGGAATCGGAAAGACCCAGATTATGGAGCAGGTGGCGCGGGAGTGTGGAATCGGTCTCGTCTCCTACACGATCACGCACCATACGAGACAGAGTGCCATCGGTCTCCCGTTTATCTCGGAGAAGACTTACGGCGGGAAGAATGTCCATGTGACGGAATATACCATGAGTGAGATCGTCGCGGCGATCTACAATAAGATCGAGGACACAGGACTCTCCGAGGGACTTCTCTTCATCGATGAGATCAACTGCGTTTCCGAGACGCTGGCTCCGGCCATGCTGCAGTTTTTGCAGTATAAGACTTTCGGAAATCATAAGATCCCGGATGGCTGGATCATCGTGGCAGCAGGAAACCCGCCGGAATACAATAAATCCGTGCGGGAATTCGATATTGCGACCCTGGACCGCATCAAAAAGATTGATGTGGAGGCAGATTTTGAGGTCTGGAAGGAATACGCGAAACAGGCGGATATCCATCCGGCGATCCTGTCGTTCCTCACCGCAAAGCCGCAGTATTTTTACCAGGTGGAGACCACCGTGGACGGAAAAGTGTTCGCGACACCTCGTGGATGGGAAGACCTCTCCGGATTTTTGAAGGTCTGCGAGAAGGTGGGGCTTACCTGCGACCGGGAGGTTGTGGTACAGTATATCGAGCACCCGCGGATCGCGAAAGATTTTGCGAACTATCTGGAATTATATAAGAAGTATCAGGCGAGATACCAGATCGACGAGATCCTGGAAGGAAAGCGGGACGAGCACCTGATGGAACAGGCGGCGAAAGCGCCGTTTGATGAGAAGCTTTCGATCATCAGCCTGATTTTAGCGAAGCTCGATGTGGAGTTCAAGGCTTATGCGCAGAAAGAGGATTATCTGGAAGTGCTGTTTGGAGAGCTGAAAGCATTCAAGAGAAGCTTGGAAGGTAAAGCGGAGGCAGGAGAAACGATAGAGACAGTGCCGCAGACTCCGATCGCCATCTTTTCCCAGCAGATCGAGGCATTCACTGCGGTATCCGAGCAGAAACAGAAAGCCGGACTCCTCACGAGGGCGGAAAAGTATCGCTGTGCCGATATCACAGCGGCCATGAACCGGTATCTACAGACTGTGAAAGCAGAACTGTTATCTGATGGCGGTGAGATATTCGATCGGTTCCGGGAGATGTTTGGCGAAGAACGGACAGAACTGGAAAATCTGTGTGCCCATGCCGGACAGGCGCTGGAGTACGCCTTTGATTTCATGGAAGGAACCTTCGGCAGCAGCCAGGAGATGGTGGTATTTATCACAGAATTGAATTCCAGTGCCTCGGCAGTGCGGTTCTTACAGGAGAATGAGTGCGAACGGTATTATGAATACAATAAAAATCTATTGTTTGATGAAAAACGGGCAGATATTTTGAGCCGGTTGGACAGATTGGGAGCATTCTTTTAAAGAAATGTGGATCTGAAAAATCCTTAAAGACAGGATTTGCAAAATAAGTATATAAAATAGGGTTGTGCTTACGGAATCATGTGAGCATGTGTTAAAGAGAAATTGGAAAGGAAAATTATCATATGGAATACGAAGGAACCGTATACCGCCCGCCGAGCGAGGCGAGAAGCTTAATTATTCAGGTGACTGTGGGCTGTGCCCATAACCGATGCACATTCTGCAATATGTACCGGACGAAAAAATTCCGTGTGCGGACAAAAGAAGAGATCATGAAAGATCTGGACGAATGCCGCGATTACTACGGACCGTATGTCAGCCGCGTATTCTTTGCAGACGGTGATGCACTGGTGGTAAAGACAGAACTTCTTTTAGAGCTTTTAGCCTACGTCCACAAAAATTTCCCGTATGTGGAGCGGATCACCTCCTACGGAACTGCAAAGGATGTTCTGGCAAAGTCCGAGGAAGATTTAAAAGCCTTAGCGGCAGCAGGACTCGAGATGGTCTATATCGGAGCAGAATCTGGCGATGATCGTGTTCTGGAGCATATCCATAAGGATGTGACGGCGGCCCAGATCGCGGCGGCGGGACAGAAATTGAAGCGCTGCGGCATCAAGACCTCTGTGACGCTGATCTCCGGCCTCGGCGGAAGAAAAGGGATCCGGGAACATGCCATCAAGTCGGCGGAGCTGATCAATCAGATGAATCCGGAGTATGCCTCCTTCCTGACACTGCGCCTCTATGAGGGGACCCAGATGAATGAGGAAGTAAAACGCGGGGAGATGGAGCTTATCACCCCGGACGAGATCGTGGAGGAAATGGAGTTGTTTTTAACGCACATCGATTCTCCCGGAACGATCTTCCGGACAAACCACGCGTCCAACTATGTAGTGCTTGCGGGAAATTTTAACGAAGATATTCCGAAAATGCTGGCACAATTGGAGGACGCAAAAAAAAGACAGCGTTACCGCCTTGAAGAGTGGCGCAGACATATTTAAGTAAGAAGAACAGAGAAAACAGTCCCGCAGGCTTTCTGGACGCTTAAAACGGCAGAAAAACAGCTCGCGGGACATGCCTTTTCAGGGGCTTTCCGGGACGATCCCGGAGGGGACTCTTCTTGTGGATTGTATTCAAAAAACAACAAGATATAGTTTTGAATCATGAATTTTTCACCATATATATGGTTTTGGTATATCATATTTATATAGCAGTACTCCTTGCAATCCGGGAACAATACAGTTATAATAGAATCGTTCTCGCGTGAGTGACTAAAAATAACGCGGTGGGAACATGACATGACCGCCTTAGGAGACTCGTGGCGGCAGGTCCGACAGATCAATCATAAAATATCTAAATCAGATAAAATTTCTGTATAATTCTGAAAAAACAAACTGTGTATACAACCAAGAAAACTATCAGCAACTGAAATGTACATGCCTGAGGCCGGCCAATAAATGCGCGGACCTGTAGGTCAGCTGTGTTTTTTAACAGAATAGACAGAAGAGAAAAACAGACAACGGCAGTTGTGCGTAAAACGGACAATTCTGCCAACACAATGAAATGAAACGGGGAATCAGGGATGAAGATCATCAAAAGAAACGGAGCGGAGGAAAGTTTTGACACGCTCAAGATCGTGAATGCGGTCCAGAAGGCATGCAACGCCACAGAAAATGCCTATCTGGCACCGGAACAGCTTACGGATATCGCGGATTATGTAGAGTACAAGTGCAATAAGCTGGGACGTGCTGTGTCTGTAGAGGAGATCCAGGATATGGTCGAGAACCAGTTGATGGCCATAGGTGCTTTTGCGATCGCGAAAAATTATGTGCGCTACCGCTATGACCGCTCTCTGGTGCGGAGAGCAAACACGACGGACAACCGGATCCTGTCCCTGATCGAGTGTAACAATGAAGAGGTTATGCAGGAAAATTCCAACAAGAATCCAACGGTTAACAGTGTACAGCGTGACTATATGGCTGGAGAGGTCAGCAAGGATCTCACGAGAAGACTTCTTCTTCCGGAAGATATTGTTGAGGCGGATAAGCAGGGAATCATCCACTTCCACGACTCCGACTATTTCGCACAGCATATGCACAACTGCGACCTTGTAAACCTGGAGGATATGCTGCAGAACGGCACTGTAATCAGCGAGACCCTGATCGAGCGCCCGCACAGCTTTTCCACAGCCTGCAACATCGCGACTCAGATCATCGCTCAGGTTGCCAGCAACCAATACGGCGGACAGAGCATCAGCCTTGCGCATCTCGCTCCGTTCGTCCAGGTATCGAGAGTGAAGATCCGTCAGGAAGTGATCGGCGAGATGAAGGATCTTGGAATTGCTGTGACAGAGGATCAGATCGATAAGCTCACGGAGGAGCGTCTCCGCAGAGAGATCACGAAGGGAATCCAGACGATCCAGTATCAGGTCGTAACACTCCTCACCACAAACGGACAGGCACCGTTCGTTACCGTTTACATGTACCTCGACGAGGCAAAGAATCCGCAGGAGAAAAAAGACCTTGCGATGATCATCGAGGAGACCTTAAAACAGAGATATCTCGGCGTTAAAAATGAAGCCGGCGTATGGATCACACCGGCATTCCCGAAGCTGATCTATGTGCTCGATGAGGACAACATCACACCGGATGCACCGTATTACTATTTGACAGAGCTTGCGGCGAAGTGTACCGCAAAACGCATGGTTCCGGATTATATCTCCGCGAAGAAGATGCGGGAATTAAAGGGCGATGTGTATACATGCATGGGCTGCCGTTCCTTCCTGACCCCGGACCGTTCCTACGTAAAAGGAAACCTTGCGAATGCAGGAAACTACCGGGAAGGCGAGCGCAAGTATTATGGCCGCTTCAATCAGGGCGTTGTGACGGTAAACCTTGTTGATATCGGACTCAGCGCAAGAAAAGACATGAACAGGTTCTGGGAGATCTTTGATGAGAGAATGGAACTCTGCCACCGCGCAATGCGCTGCCGCCACGAGAGATTAAAAGGAACCTTATCCGACGCGGCTCCGATCCTCTGGCAGTATGGTGCGCTTGCCCGCTTAAAGAAAGGTGAGACCATCGACAAGCTCCTCTATGACGGATATTCCACACTTTCTCTGGGATATGCAGGCCTGTGGGAATGTGTATACAGCTTAATTGAGAAGAAATTAACTGAGCCAGAAGGAAAGAAACTTGGTCTTGAGATCATGCAGAAGTTAAATGACTACTGCACGAAGTGGAAAGAGGCGGAGAATATCGATTACAGCATCTACGGAACCCCGCTGGAGTCCACAACTTACTCTTTTGCGAAGAGTCTCCAGAGACGTTTCGGTATCGTAAAGGGCGTAACCGACAGAAACTACATCACGAACAGCTACCATGTACATGTAACGGAACCGATCGACGCCTTCAGTAAGTTAAAATTAGAGTCTGAATTTCAGGCACTGTCCCCGGGCGGAGCGATCAGCTACGTGGAAGTTCCGAACATGCAGGATAATATCCCGGCTGTTCTTCAGGTCATCCGCTACATCTATGACAATATCATGTACGCGGAGTTAAATACGAAGAGCGATTACTGTCAGGTATGCGGTTACGACGGCGAGATCAGGATCATCGAGGATGACGGAAAGCTCGTATGGGAATGCCCACACTGCGGAAACCGTGACCAGAGCAAGCTCAACGTTGCGAGACGTACCTGCGGATACATCGGAACACAGTTCTGGAATCAGGGCAGAACACAGGAAATTAAGGAAAGGGTACTGCACCTGTAATGAATTACGGAGAGATCAAAACATGTGATATCGCAAACGGCGAGGGAGTCCGCGTATCTCTCTTCGTGTCCGGTTGCACACATCACTGTAAAAATTGCTTTAATGATGTGGCGTGGGATTTCGGATATGGAAAGCCGTTTACGGAAGAGACGGAAGAAATGTTATTAAAGGCGCTGGAGCCGGATTTTGTGGATGGATTATCGCTTCTCGGTGGAGAACCCTTTGAGCCGGAGAACCAGCGGGTACTTCTTCCGTTCTTAAAGAAAGTGCGTGAGAGATTCCCAAAGAAAAATATCTGGTGCTATACCGGTTATCTTTTCGATAAAGAGCTTCTCGGTGAGAGCCGGGCGAGATGCGAGTGTACGGATGAGATGTTAAGCCTGATCGATGTCCTCGTGGACGGCGAGTTTGTTCAGGAGCTCTACAGCGTGGCACTGGCATTCCGCGGTTCGGAGAACCAGAGGATCATCGATGTGAAAAAGTCTCTGGAAACAGGGGAGATCGTCTGGCATGATCTGGTGAGCCGGGGAATCTCGATGAAGTTTAATTAGAATATAAAGCTATATATAGAAAAGATCCGGCAGTTGGGTTATTTTACAGGGATTTTTGATTCTGTAAGACAACTTGACTGCCGGATCTTTTTGATGTAATAGGAAATTCCGAAAAATTCCCTGTCTCACAAAAGGCACTTCTTTTTTTATAAAATCTGTAGTGCAGGTAAGGACATCATGTGAAAAATGAAGTCTGGATATGGCATCTGGATAGGCTTAGAACTGCCGCTGCTCTTGACTTTTTAAGAATAGTCCTGTATACTAATATAGTTCTAAATAGAACAGTTCACTTTTGAACCAGAGGTGATACACATGAAATTTGTTGATTTTATGGCGGACAGCCGGGATTTCTATACGGGGCTCATTGATCCGGTCTGCAAAAAATACGGGCTGACCCAGATGGAATTCAATATCCTGCTGTTTCTCGCCAACAATCCGGAGTGCGACACCGCCGCCCGGATTATCAAGAAGCGGGCTTTTACAAAGTCCCATGTTTCCATGTCTGTCCGCTCATTAGAAGAGCGCGGACTGCTCACAGGGGAATATTATGGGACGGACCGGAGGACGATCCATCTGAAACTCACGGACGCTGCTGCGCCGATGGTCTCTGACGGGAAAAACGTCCAGAAACGGGCCGCCGAGATCATCTGCCGTGGATTCACCCCGGAAGAGCACCGGATGCTGTTCGAACTTATGAACCGGATCAATTCAAACATCTCGGATTACAGGAAAGAAGGAAAGCTGCATGAACAATAGTAAAGAATTTCTTGGGACAGAGCCGATCGGAAAACTCCTCTTTAAGCTTGCCGTTCCATCTGTCATTGCACAGATCGTCAACATGCTGTACAATATCGTTGACCGGATCTACATTGGACATATCCCGGGAAGCGGAAGTCTCGCCCTGACCGGTGTCGGCGTCTGCCTGCCGATCATTATGGTGGTCTCCGCCTTCGCGGCTCTGGTCGGATCCGGAGGTGCGCCGAGAGCGTCGATCTTTATGGGAAAAGATGATATGGATTCCGCGGAAAAGATTCTCAGCGGCTGTTTTACGGTTCAGATCATTATTTCTGCGATACTGACAGCAGTCTTACTGTTGTTTGGCCGCTCTATGCTCTTGACTTTTGGAGCCAGTGAAAACACTATCGGCTATGCCGTTGATTACATGAGTATTTACGCTGTCGGAACGATCTTTGTCCAGATGACGTTAGGCATGAACATGTTCATCACGGCTCAGGGATTTTCAAAGACCAGTATGCTGACGGTTACCATCGGCGCTGTCTGCAATATTATTCTGGACCCGCTCTTTATCTTCGGGCTTGGCATGGGCGTAAAAGGTGCGGCTCTCGCGACGATCATCTCTCAGGCAGTATCCTGCGGCTGGGTTCTCGCGTTCCTGACCGGAAAGAAGACCTTCTTACGGATCAAAAAGGAGTATTTAAAGCCGGTTCCGTCTATCGTTTTTCCGTGTCTTGCGCTGGGACTTTCCACATTTGTGATGCAGTCCAGTGAGAGTGTTATCTCGGTATGCTTTAACTCTTCCCTGTTAAAGTACGGTGGAGATCTGGCAGTCGGTGCCATGACGATCCTTACAAGTACGATGCAGTTTGCAATGCTGCCGCTTCAGGGAATCGGACAGGGCGCACAGCCGATCATGAGCTATAACTACGGAGCGAGAAATATCGACCGTATGAAGAAGACATTCAAGCTCCATCTCGTGATCTCCCTGATCTATTCCACGTTGTTCTGGCTCTTTGTCCAGCTTTTCCCGGCAACCTTCGCGGGAATCTTCAGCTCCGATCCAGAACTCGTTTCCTTCACTGCAGGCGCTCTGCGGATCTACTGCGGTGCGATGTTCCTCTTTGGAATCCAGCTCGCCTGCCAGATGACCTTCGTTGCCATCGGATATGCGGTATGCTCGATCATCGTGGCAGTTGTGCGTAAATTTGTGCTTCTGCTTCCGTTAATCTTCATTGTTCCGATGTTCGTCAGCAATAAAACGCTGGGCGTCTACATGGCAGAGCCGATCGCGGATGCGATCGCAGTGACATTCACGGCGATTTTGTTTTCAATTCAATTTAAAAAGGCACTTAAAAAATTAGATAAGGCATAATAATCTTATACGCATATAGAAAAATCCGATGATCAGGATAACTGCACCAGTAAAATCGTACAGTATCCGATTATCGGATTTTTATTTCAATGGAAACAGTTTGATTCAAGACTTTGCTTGTCTAGAAAATATACTGAGTAAAAGGTTTTAAAGAGCTTCCTTTCTTTTTCCATCACATTTTAATAATATATTTTTAACTGCCTGTTGCAATGAATGTACCAGAACCATATAATCTAAACCGCGTAAACGCTCAACAGGTCCGGAGTAGGTTAGTGTATAAATATGATCCGGCATAGGAAGTGGAACTGCTACGGCAGCGACTCCCTCATCTACCTCCCCTTCGGAGATACAATATCCCCGCTGCCGGATTTCTTTTACTTGATTACGCAGCTTTTCTTCCAGACCAGGATAATTTTGAATTAGACGTTCAACCAATTCATCTGATTGTGCAGCCAGCAAAGTCTTACCGGTTGCACCACAATCTAAAGGTACAATATAACCGTTTTCACTTGAAATTCCCAAATTATGATGTCCTTTTACAAGATCCACGCAAATGCCCGTATCTCCGCGCAAAGAGGAAAGCACGACGGTTTCATTGTGTAAATCACACAAGCGGCGCATTTCTTCACTGATTAGCTGGCGTGTGGTATAGTGCACAGACACGGCAGATGCAATCATTAAAATACCGCTGCCCAACCGGTATTGTCCATTGGTGCTGGATTGCTCGATCCAGCCTACAGACTGCAGTGTGCGCAAAATACGGTATACTGTTGTTTTATGCAGACCAATCGCGCGGCTGATCTCAGTTAGGCTTAAATATTCCCGGCGCTGGGAAGCATAGTAATCTAGAATTTTTGTGGCATGAAGTACCGAATTTACCATAGGTGTGGAGGATTCAATAAAATTCGTATCGCCCATAAAGATTACTCCTTTTCTGTGTCCATTTTCTGAGTGGGGTGGCACTTTGCGGTCAGCGCAGTAAAGGCGCGGACTTATTAGACAACTACTAATGTAGTTTCATTATAGTAAACTGCCTGAAAAAAGTCAATCTGATATGTACTAGAATAGAAACAAACTGTTTCACGTGAGTGTCTGTATTTCAAAATAGACAACAAAACCTTGACTTATTTCTTAGATAGCATATAATGATATCAGAAAGACACAAAAAAAAAACGCGTTTCAAAATTGTGACTAATAGGAGGTTTATTATGAATGCTTTTACTGTACAAGATGCACCGTTAAATATGGCACCTACTGGTATTGCGACTTTTGCTAAAGTACCGATCTGCTATGATATTCATCACGCTAATGCAGATATCGCTATTTTGGGCGCGCCATTTGATCTGGCGATTCAGGGAAAAACAGGATGTCGCCTTGGACCGCGTGGAATCCGCAATGCATCTACCCGCTTCCGCATGAAAAAGGGCGGCAACTATGATCCTGAGCGTAATAAGAGTTATCTGGATACCGATCTGTGGCGCGTGGTAGATTGTGGTGACTGTGATTATGTTCCGGGTGATTTAACTGCTACGAATAAAAATTTGGAAGAAGCAGTTCGCATTCTGGCAAAGCAGGGGGTTATGCCTATCGTTTTAGGTGGTGACTGTTCAGTCGGTCATCAAGCTGTAAAAGGATTAGATTGTTATTCCCAACTGGACATCATCCATTTTGATTCCCATCTGGATTGGACAAAACCGCTGAATGGTCAGCCATATTTCAATGGTTCACCTATGCGAAATAATTCCACACTGCCATATGTGGAAAAAATGATTCATCTGGGCATTCGCGGTATAGGAAGCAGTGGACCTGCTGATTTTGAGGAAGCACGTGCAAATGGCGATAAAATATATTCTGTTAAGGATTATCGTCGTGTTGGAATTGAAGAAATTTTAAAGAATTTGGAAGCTGGCCGTAATACGTTTATCCATTTTGATATTGATGCTATGGACTATCCGTTATCGAAAGGTACAGGATCTCCTATGCTGGGTGGATTTACATACGATGAAGCAACTGAGATGTTGGAAGCGATTGCGAACCACTGCAATGTAGTTGGTATGGCTATGACAGAAGTTGCTCCACAGTATGATGATGAAGGTGACACTACCTGTTACACAGCGGCTCGCCTGACTTGTGATCTGATGGGGTTTGCAACGAAAGCACGTGAAAAATAAAAAACTTGTCTGCTTTACAAAAAAAGGAGGATGCGCACATGTCGTTTGAGGTCATTGATTCCCTTTTTACCATCAAGGCTGATGGTATTATGACAGTTGCCATGGCTGCTGTGATATTGCTTATCGGTTTCTTTATCAAGAGCAAGGTTAAATTTTTGGAAAAATATTGTATTCCAGCACCTGTTGTTGGCGGATTCCTGTTTATGTTTGTCACTTTTATTGGTCATGTGACGGGAGCATTTGCATTTTCGTTTGACAGTATGTATCAGTCGCCATTTATGCTTGCTTTCTTTACAACAGTTGGATTGGGCGCAAGTATCAGTTTACTGAAAAAAGGTGGCATGTTACTTATTGTTTACTGGCTGATTGCGGGTATTATCTCTGCTTTTCAGAATGTGATCGGCATCGGTGTAGGCAAGCTGGTTGGATTGGAGGCTCCTTATGCATTGCTCTCCAGCGCTATTTCCATGGTAGGTGGTCATGGTGCAGCGGCTGCTTATGGCAGTACATTCGCGGATATGGGATATACAGCAGCACCTCTGGTAGGAGCGGCAGCAGCAACGTTTGGATTAATCAGTGCTGTTATGGTAGGTGGCCCAGTTGGACGGCGGTTAATTGTAAAATACAATTTAAAACCGGATGCATCTGAAAATTTCGAGAGTGATATTAATACAGTAAACGCAGCCGGAGCAGCAAAGCTGAGCAGCCTGGATGTAATAAAGAATGTGACAGCTTTACTTGTTTGCATGGCGCTGGGAACTATGGTTTCCGGTTGGATTGGAAAGCGAATCGGAATGAGCTTTCCTACTTATGTGGGCGCAATGTTTGTAGCGGTAATAGTTCGCAACCTTAATGAAAAATTTAATTTTTATAATTTCGATTTTGCGATAGTTGATGGAATCGGAGATGTTATGTTATCACTGTATCTGTCTATTGCACTGATGACGCTGAAATTGTGGGAATTAGCTGGTCTGATCGGCGGTGTTCTGGTGGTGCTGATCTGTCAGGTAGTATTCATGGTTCTTGTCAGCTACTTTGTAGTATTCCGCCTGTTAGGAAAGAACTACGATGCAGCTGTAATGTGTGCTGGTCTGTGCGGCCATGGTCTAGGTGCTACTCCATCAGCAATTGTGAACATGACTGCTGTGAATGAGCGTTATGGCATGTCCCGCCGCGCAATGATGATTGTTCCTATCGTTGGCGCATTCTTGGTTGATATTATTTATCAACCGCAGACAATTTGGTTTATTAAGACCTTCGTACAGGGGTTTGTCGGTTAAAACCTTATGAAAATGCATTTAAAAACTCTATTAGGTTTTGCACATAAGTGTTCAAATTGATTATATAACACTTACATAAAAAATCCGGTAATCGGAGATAACCGCAAAGTATCATTGCGAGATATCCTGATTACCGGATTTTTATGATTCGATATGACGAGTCTGTTTTTACTTTGTAGTTATCGTTTGTGCTGACTGGCTTATTCCGGACAAACGATCTTACCAGCCACTGCACATGCCGCAGCCGTTCTCGGGGAGGCGAGATAGATCTGGACCTTGGATGTTCCCATACGTCCAAGGAAGTTACGGTTGTTGGTAGCGATAACACGTTCACCGTCTGTCAGGATGCCGCCTGCGCGTCCGCAGCAGAGACCGCAGCCCGGATGGGTGATCATAGCACCCGCCTCGGCCAGTGTCTCAAGGATTCCAAGGTCAGCGGCCTGTCTGTAGATCTTTCGGCTGGCCGGAGTTACGATCAGCTTTACGAATTTTGCAACCTGTTTGCCCTTTAAAACTTCGGCGGCAGCAGCCAGATCTTCCAGGCGTCCGTTTGTGCAGGAACCGATGAATACCTGGTCGATCTCTGTGCCTTCAAGTTCGCTGACATTGCGGATCTTGTCCACCTGGGACGGACACGCCATGACCGGAACAAAATCCTCGGCATTGTATTCTATCACGCGGCAGTAATTTGCGTCTGCGTCGCCGAAAAGACTCTTCTGGTAGTCATTTAAGGTAACATTGCAGTATTCCGCCGTCTTCTCGTCCGGTGTGAACAGAGCGCACTTTGCGCCTGCCTCGATCGCCATGTTGGAGATCGTCATGCGGCTCGCAACCGTCATGTTTTCAACGGCGCTTCCGGAAAATTCCAGCGCCTTGTAAGTAGCACCGTCTGCGCCGAGATCACCGATGAGACGGAGAATAATGTCCTTTGACATCACGTTCTCCGGCAGTTTTCCGTTGATGACGACCTTGATCGTCTCCGGTACGCGGATCCACATGGTACCAGTTCCTAAGATACTTGCCATCTCGGTATATCCGATCCCGGAAGAGAATGCGCCGACGCAGCCGTAAGTCGTTGTGTGGCTGTCGGTACCGAATGCGATATCGCCCGGCTTTACATATCCGGCTTCGGTCATTAACTGGTGGCAGATTCCGTCGCTTCTGTGTACGTGGGTCATGCCGTACTTTTCAGCGAATGCATTTCCGATGCGGAAGTGTCTCGTGTCGTCCTGCTGGCTTGCCGGAACGAGGTGATCGTAGATCAGAACGACCTTGTCCGGATCCCACAGCTTTTTAAAGCCCATTTCTTCAAATTTTTCAGCCACGAACGGAATAAAAATGTCGTGGATCATGACGCGGTCCACATTTACGATCGCGATATCGCCCGGCTTTACGGACTTTCCGGTATTATGTTCAACGATTTTCTCAATTACTGTCTTTCCCATTGTATTCTCCCCCTTTAATCGAGACCATTCAGCTTGCGCATGGCTTTTACAAGGCCGCCAGCGCGGATAATGTCCATCAGGTTCTCAGGAAGAGACGCGATCGGGTACTCTTTTCCGTTGTAGTCGATGTGTTCGTTCATCACAACAGATACGGTGTCGCCCTCTTTGATGTCATCGTGGAGCGTCGGCTGTTCGATGAGGAGCAGGCCGTTGTTGATGGAGTTGCGGAAGAAGATCCTCGCGAAGGATTTCGCGATCACGCACTGGATTCCCAACGCTTTGATGACCTCCGGTGCCTGTTCTCTGGAAGAACCGCAGCCGAAGTTCTCGCCGCCGACAACAAA
>ERZ773149.587-NODE-587-length-35141-cov-7.693211_pt1 | contig 35141 bp, 31 predicted proteins | sample MGYA00511081_ERZ773149 | MGnify/ENA primary metagenome ERZ773149 (study PRJEB29015, sample SAMEA2737846) | human gut metagenome | biome: human gut; feature: human-associated habitat; material: faeces | place: China | collected 2012 ...
AGATATCTAATCCTTTTAGGAATAAATATCTTCTGCTTTTAAGTTAATGACATTGCGAAAATATAGGAAAAACAAAGGATTTTCTATGCATGTTTCTCTATAGTGTTTATGTTGCTTTTATGGATTTAGGCTGCTCAATATCAATGCCTGACATCAACCAGTCAAACTCACGCCAGGTAAGGTTGCGCACCTCTGATCTGTCCCGCGGCCACCGGTAGGAACCCTGGACAGTCAGTCTTTTGTAGATCATGACAATGCCGTCCGGTTCTTTTAAGATTGCTTTGATCCGGTCACATTTACGCCCGCAGAAAAGAAAAAGTGCGTGGTCGATCTCCATGGAAAACTGGTCCTGGATGATGGCACACAATCCATCGATAGACTTACGCATATCAGTCCGTCCACAGACGATATAGATCGCATCAACACTGGAAATATCTGCTAACATAGAGGCTCCTTCAGCGCATCCATCAGAGCCTTTAAAAGAACAGGCTGGACATTGTTGCTCATGCGTATCAACAGTCCTTTTGTTTCAATTTCAATCGTATGTGAATTGTCAAAGTACATAGGACTATTTTCCGTGTTCGGAAATATCTCTACCGGAGAATTCTCCGGCTCTATGGCGATCTGGACCACATCCTGCTTATGGGATGTAAGATCCAAGAGTGCTGGCTTTTCCAACCGGATCTGGTACCTGGCAGGCTTTCTTACGAAGACGGGAAACTGCATTGTAAAAACAGCTTGAAGAAATCCCGCGTTCATTGCACCATGCTGCATCCGTCAGGCCGCTTTGCCGACACTCAGTTACCAGTTCCATCCATTCATCTAAGGAACGCCCTGGGGCACGTTTACCAGTCATAATGAAACCTCCATGTGTAGTGAATTTTTATCGCCTATCAGCGGAGTGGAGTAAAAATCTATTTACTATCATCATTATGAACTACAAACTATCTGGTGAAAAGTTACCCAGAATTTAAGCGCTTACGTATTGTCCATCATAATGTTACTCTCCTTATTTTTTATTGTACCGACATCCTTTATAGCACCCGTAATATCGAATATGTTTCTTCTAATCCTTGACGAACTGAATACATTGGCTGCCAGCCAAGTTTTTTCAGCTTTTCAGTATTCAAAAGTGCATAAGTAGCTTTGGATACACTCGCGTCATTCTCTATTTCAAATTTGACCTTTTGATTCGAAAGACTTGCAAGGAATTCCGCGTATTCCCTGAGCGAGTATCCTTCATCGTCATCCGATATGTTATAGACCTCACCATCTGCACCATCAAGAAGCACCTTGATCAAAGCGCTTACTGCATCTGCAACGTAGCAATAGGAATAACGCTGTGCTCCATTGCTTTTCATAATGATTTCTTCCCTGGCAACAGCTTTGTGCATAAACTGGCTCATAGCCTTTGTATCGTTCTTCTTATCTGCTCCAAAGACCCTTGCAAGGCGAACAATTACAGCATCTATACCATACATTTGACGATAGGATTGCGTCAGTGCTTCGCATGTCCGCTTTGCCTCATTATAGCCAGACCTTGCTAAATTACAGTCAATATAGCCACAATATTGCTCATCCATCAAGCATTCCGTTCCCTGCCCATAGATTTCAACACTCGAGGCAAGCATGAAACGCGCCTCGTTATCTGCTGCAAGCTTCAGAAGATTATTACATCCATCAATATTGGTCATAATCGTTCCAACGGGGTCTTCTGCATACTGCTTTGGATGTGTATTGGACGCAAGATGAATTACAAAATCCACCGATTTATCATAGCAGATCGGATTTCGCACATCTACTTTAAGGCTTTCCAATACATCATCTGAGCATCCACCCCGTCTTGAAAGGGAGACTACCCGAATATGATTTTCACAATGATGAACACGGTAACGAAGCACCTCTGTCAGGAATGACCCAATAAATCCAGTTCCACCAGAAATAAGAATTCTTTTATTTTCAAGGCTTTCCCATGCGTATGGGAGTTCTGCCACCTTTTTGATTGTTTCCATCTCAATGTCTGTCATTTGATCCAGTCCTCATTTTTAGCATTCAGAAGCGCTTTGAAGATCTCGATATCTTCAACCGTAGTGATTTTCAAGTTTTTTTCAGATCCCTTTGAGAAATAAGTCTTTTTCCCAAGCGCCTGCATCAAGGAACAAGATGCTGCTGTATTAGAGATTCCTAATTCTTTCGCCTTCATATGCGCATCCCACAAATCACCCAGCCGATACGAATGCGGTGTTTGGGTTCTCTGCAGGTTTTCACGAGGGATGGATTCATCTGAATCGACCTTATTTTCTGAAACAAAAACAACCTCCGTGCAGGGAATCGTTGCTACCGCTGAACCATGCATCTTCTGTTTTACAAGATTGTCAGTAATAACATCCTGGGACACCATTGGACGATTACCATCATGTACAATAACGATATCATCGTCGCAGTGATTTTCCCGGATTGCCTTTAACCCATTAAAGATAGACTCCTGCCCGGTTGCACCTCCGGTAACAACATACTTTAGCTTTGTAATGTTGAACTGCTTGGCATACGCCCATAGAATCTGATCCCAACCTTCCAAAATAGCAACACAAATTTCATCAATATTGGGATGCCGCTGGAATGCTTCCAGTGTATAGATAATGATGGGCTTATTTTCTACGCTCAAGAACTGCTTTGGAATGTCCTGATGTGTACGGGAGCCAATCCCACCAGCTGTTAAAATTGCAACATTCATTTTTATCTCCTACCTATTTTACATCAAAAATTTATTTACGTTTTTCAAGATACCACTCGTATGACTTATCCGTATCCAAAATCAAACCGCCATGCTCGCTATTTGTATTAACAGGTTTCATGTAGTTATCACCATACAGCATTTTTAGGTTCCGGTCGTAGTTTACAAAAGCAGGGATTTTAAGAAACTCAAAATCAACCTCCTTCAAATCATTAAAATCAGCCCGAAAGCGTCTAATACGTTCAAGTGATAATGGCATACACAGATCCGCAACATATTTCGAATCATTAATATTGTCATACTTTGTTATTTCGTTTATGAATTGATCATATACTGTGGCATAAGAGCTATTTAACAACTTGTATTTAAAATGACGAGCTATTTTCTTTAGGTTAAAATGTTTTTTCCCTGTCTCATCAATCCACGGTGCAAAGCAGAAATAATCAATTAAGTCTAATATCTCCCTATACTTTTTGAACAATTTCATCCTTTTCAGATCTTGTTCAGCAAGCTTTTTTTCATCATCTATAACTGTATCAAACGGGAATATATCAATGAAAATCCCCTGATTGAAGTTATTGTTTTTTTGATGTTCGTACTCAATTTTAATAATACCTGTGGTGTCTGAATTTCTTAGCTGTGCATGACCCCTTGCTGAGCCCTTATCAGTTTCTTCCGTCTGCCAAAAATACGGTTTCTTAAATTCAGTTGGTGCAACCTTGTTCAGCATTTCGAAATCACTTCTGAGCATAGCAATATCCAAGTCATCATCCCAAGGGATAAATCCTTGATGACGAATTGCTCCAAGCAGTGTTCCACCATCAGCACAATATTTTAAACCATATTTATTGCAAACGCGCTCAAATTCTTCCAGAAGATCCAGTTCCACTGCCCACACTTCTTTTCTTTGTCTTGTGACAGTATATCCGCACCTGACTTCTTCATCTAAGAATCCCTCGGGCAGCTTGATATTCAAATCAACCATGTTTAACTTTCCTCCATACCTTTTCAAACATGCTCAACGTCCACTCATCCCGTAACGCAAAAAGAATTGTCACATATGCGCAGCATCCAACTGCCACCTGTATTGTAAGAACTAATAGCGAATTCATCTGCAGTCGATTCAGATAAAACACTATACAGAACATAAAAATGCCTGCCAGCATCTTTTTTTCACCAGTTTTCAACAATACAGAAAAATTCCCATATCCACAACTAAATCTTACATACAGAACAGACACAACCGTTTCCGCGATAACAGATGCGATCGCGGCTCCTTCCGCTCCAAAATGCGGAATCATTAATAAGTTCAAAATCAGGTTTACTACAGATCCTGCAATCAAGTAGTTTGTACTCTCTTTTCGCTTTCCGCACGGCGTGTAGTACTGCGATCCTAAGCAATTACTAATACCAATAATTACAATGATGGGAGAGAAGAGATATAACAATCCAACTACTTGATCATATCCAGGTCCAAAGAAAAACGGAACAAATGTTTTTGCAATGCCCATAATTCCGAAGCAACAGCCAAATCCCATGAAGAAGATGTAATTGAATGAAATTTCAATTTTCTTGTGAATTTCATCAAATCTTTTTTCCGCAAAAAGATATGCATTGCGAACACCAACAACAGAGTTAATGGCAGTAAAGACAACACTTTTGGCCAGATTAATGATTTTCTCGGCCTGCTGATAATAACCATTTTGCGCAACATCACTGGTGATCAATCCCAAAAGAGTCTTATCTAGAACGGTATAAACTGATGTGGCAATCGTCGGAATGAAGTATACTAATGTTTCTTTAAAATGCCTTTTGAATGACAATTTTCTAAAATCAACTTTGACAATGTAGCGTTTCATATAAGGCCACAAAGATACATTGGATAGCAAGGAAGTGACCGCCGTGATGAAAATGTATAAAAGCAAGTCATCCTTGGATTTGATAAACACAAACAGAAGAACGATTCCGATTATTTTAAATGCAGAATTTCTAATAACCGTTAGTTTAAATTGTTCAATTCCGTTAAAGAACCATGTAATATCAAACATATTGGAAAAAATTCCAATTGATAGTACACAGTAGAAAATTTTATATCTTGGGCTTAGTAAGCACAAAAATCCCCATCCGAAAAGCGCAATTCCTGTAGTGCAAATCACCATCAGTTCAATTTCCCAGAACAGCTTACTGCGCTCATTGACATCATCTCGGTGCATTGAGATTTCTCGTGAGCCATAAGAAAGAGTACCTAATGATGCAATCAGCAAAAAAATATACTGCACTGATGCTGTATAACTTTGGATACCGATTCCCTCCGCACCAAGAACTCTTGAAACGTAAGGAGCTGTAATAAAGGGCGTAATAACATTCAGTATTTGATACGCTGTACTATATACGAAATTTTTCTTTATGCTTGGTTCTTTCATTTGCAATTTCCTTATAGATTACTTTATATTTTTCAATCAGGAATGTTCCTCCAACTGACCACACAATTTTCAGCAGCACAACTGGGACAAAGAGATGTTGCGTAATATTAAATTGCCAAAGTATCCTCTGCCACGGCACCGTATTTAACTCTATTAAGTGCAAGCACAAAATCGTCATGAAGTTTTGCCCCAGCCACTGAAAAGTATTCCATATTTGTTTTATATTCACCTGTTCACACAAGTGGCGGGCTATTAAAATAATTGATACAGCCCCTGCACCCCCCCAATAAAATCAAAGACTCCATTGGGATAAAAATTTTTCACAATAGATAAATTGGGGGTTCCATGAGCAATTTCGTTTATCCAAGTCAAAAGAGATACTGCAAATAATGGCGTGGTATTATTTTCAAGCATTTCTTTTTCCTTTAAAAGCGTTCCCATATAAATAAAGACTGTTGCTGTCATAGCTGCTTGAATACTCCATGGAAGCCAAATGAATTCAGAAGAAAAGTAGCCTATCAAAGCAATGCCAACAATCCATATAGTCGGGTATCTTTTTGTTCTTGCATATTGGGTCATAGAAGTTCCCCATATCATTGCAAGCAAAAACCATATCGCACCGATTGGGATAACCTTTATTGGAGATTCATGAAATGTTCCAGCTCCATAGAATGATGCATATCCCCATTTGATAATGTCCTTTATTACCGTTTTTCCTGTTTCCTTGCCAAGAAAGAAATTCAATAGATTTTTTATCCCGATTATTGAAACAACCGCGATACAAGTATAGATGTATGGTTTTATTAATTGTTTAAATCTTTTTCTGTATACTTCCTTTGGCGTCAATCTATTAGACAAAAAATATCCGCTAATTAAAAAGAACAGCGGCATGTGAAACGAAAAAATGATACAATTTATGGTTTCATTTCCCATATGCCCAATTATGACACATAGAATTCCCATTCCTTTTGCGACATCCATGTAAGGCAGTCGCACTGTTCTGCCAGAAGTATTAAACTTCTTTTCCATCGTATAATTCATTTCTGCTCATCCTTAATGCTGCTTCAATAGTCGTATCCATATCATAGTACTTATACTCGCCCAAACGTCCACCGAAAATGACCTTCGGTTCGACATCGGCAAGCTTCTTGTACTCGGCATAGAGTGCACTATTCTTGGCATCGTTTACAGGATAGTATGGCTCGTCTCCGGGCTTCCACTCAGAAGAATACTCACGGCTGATGATGGTCCTGGGGAGGTCATTACCGTTCTCATCTTTGCCGAACTCGAACCACTTATGCTCAATGATGCGAGTCCATGGTGTCTCCCGGTCAGTGTAGTTGACCGCAGCATTGCCCTGGAAACTCGGCTTGTCGAGGAGCTCGTTCTCAAAACGGACAGAGCGGTACTCCAGCGCGCCCAGCTTATAGTCAAAGTAAGCGTCGATCGGGCCGGTGTAAACCACTTTATCTGCCAGTGCATCCAGCTCAGCCTTGTTTTCCAGGTAGTCAGTGTTCAAACGCACCTTGATGCCGTCCAGCAGATTGGCGATCAGCCTGGTATAGCCGCCAACAGGAATGCCCTGATACAACGCGTTGAAGTAGTTGTTATCAAAGGTCAGGCGCACAGGCAGGCGCTTGATGATGAAGGCGGGCAAGTCCTTGCAATCGCGGCCCCACTGCTTCTCGGTGTAGCCCTTGATAAGCTTCTCATAGATGTCACGACCAACGAGAGAGATAGCCTGTTCTTCCAAATTCCGCGGCTTATGAGTGATTTCCTTGCGCTGCTCCTCGATTTTGGCTGCAGCCTCCTCTGGCGTCACAACACCCCACATCTTATTAAAGGTGTACATATTGAAGGGCAACGAGTAAAGCTCGCCCTTGTAGTTGGCCACGGGGGAGTTCGTGAAGCGGTTAAACTCTGCGAAGTGCGTGATGTAGTTCCACACTTTTTTATTGTTGGTATGGAAAATATGGGCACCGTACTTGTGGACGTTAATACCTTCAATATTCTCGGTATAGATATTGCCCGCAATATTGGGACGCTTATCCACGACCAGCACAGATTTTCCATGCGCGTTGGCCTCATGGGCAAAGACTGCACCATATAAACCAGAACCCACTACTAAATAATTATCTTTCATTTGCATTTAAGCCTCACTATTTTTCATATCTTTCTGCTCTTTTCTTGAAGTGCTTTCTATTATCTATCGACTCTTCATATCATAAATCACTTTTTCATATTTCCCCATGTAAACATCATCATCCAATTCAAGCATTTTTTTGACACGGCATTATATTTCAAAATGTCTTTAATATTTGATTTCAAACTATCACTTTTTTCCGTCTCGTTCACAAACATATATTTAATTTTCAGTTTATTATGTTGAACCCAAACATTTAGCAACCTCTCGCTCAAAAAGCCATAAATGCGTGCTTGTAATGGAGTGTAGCCCGATAAATCAATTTGTTCTTCTAATTGAAACAGTATTGAAAACAACCATTTACAATATTTGTCCATGAGTTTTTTGGGCATAACAAACATATTAAAATATGAAGCCATATATCCATTCATGACTTCATCGTAGTCATACAAGTAATCTGGATATAAGTCAGCTATACACAGCCTTAATTTTTCTAATGCTTCTTCCTTACCATCTGTACATAGAAACCATTCTTTTACCGTTGTGTCAAACCATCCCTTTGGATATGGCAAAATAACGTCATATTCATTCAATAAAGAAATTGCCTTTTCACTTGAAAGTATATGATTCTCCGTACATTTCACCCATGACGTTGTAAAAAATCTTCGATAATGGGATAGTCCAATATACTCGACGTCTTTTAAATTCTTCCATGCCCAATACAGCGCCGTAAGTTCACAATAATTTGCATTCTTGTCAGATATGTTATCTCCGATATTATCTCTATACATATCATCATAAGAAACACGCCCATTGCCAACAACAATTGGCTGATAATCTTTAATTGTAGGAATCGCAACTTGTTTATGCGTTACAACAAGCATCGTTAATTGTTTCATACTATATTATTCACCCTTATTTGCCTGCTTCAAATAAATCGACCTTAAATTTGATTGTCAAGAATAACAAGAATTCCATAAATAGCACCCAATCAAATTGAATATTGTAAGTTATCCCCGCCAAAATAATGCTTATCATTAAAATAAAATATTTACGATTTAATTTATATCCTTTAATTGCTATATATAGCAAGAAACTATAATATAGAATAAAACCTATGATTCCATTTGAATAAATTTGGTTCATCACATCGGTTTCAACAACCCAGCTTTTCAAGTCCACATATTGACCATACAAGTTACTCATTGTGTATCCAGAATTTCCCGTTCCATATCCAAACAAGAACTGTATTATGCTACTATTTTTCACCACATTTGGATACGCAGTAAAATAACGAATGTGCGCATTTGCACTTCCTCCATCATATACGGCACCTGTTGCTCGTCCGTAAATATTCACAATTTTATCACATACAACAGGTATGATATTCGTGCAAAAGAGTATTGGTATAATAGCAACAACTATCAAACAGATAGCAATGAATGTACGTTTTCTCACAGTCTTGCTCGCCCTTTTCAAAAAGTCAACAATTGAAAACATACCCGTTAAACCCAGACATACACCAATACCAATCATCGCCGTTGCGTTATTACATATAACAGCATCTATAACAGCCAAGATTTTAATAAAATAACTATCGCATAATATAAACGCAATAATTACCATCGGCGCAATAAATGCAGAATGCCAACACATCCCAGATGGATGAAAGACTCCCAATTTATATTGCGAAGGATTTTCGACCATATGAAGAATATCTCTAAATACAAGTTGATTCAGATCAATATGTGCCCTATTATACAGAAGAAATTGAACAACACATAATATAACCTGTAACGTGCATGTCAATGCTAGTGCTTTTTTTATATACGTCACAAATCTTTCAGATTTTATATATCTTTCATAAAATGATATTGTAAAAAAAGTTGGTACTAAGAAAACAATCGAGATGATTGAATTCTTTTTATATGACAGTGGAATATCACTCACAAAGCAAAGAAGTGTTGAAAGCACCCAAATGCAGTACAGCGATATAATTGTTCTATCTCTTGTTATTCGAAGTTTTCTTGTTATAACGGTGTGTACCAGAAAAAGGACAATCTGCAAGCACAAAAAAAGATCAAATATGCCAAATTGTACTAACATAAACGTTGAAAAGAAAACAATTACAAAGATACTTTTTTCGTAACGTGTATTTTTTGATATTACAGCTTCCAATCTACTTTCTCCTTTTTCTCAGCTAACCACCGGAGACAACATTTTTAATTATAGAAATCAAATATGGGATTCTCAAATAATATAAAACTATATAGTAGTTCTTGTGCGGGAAAATCATTTCTTTACTTATCTGCCTGAAAAATCTTGCCATATATGGTTCTTTAGATGGTTTTTTTCTCGGCATTTCCAACCTATGCTTCTTCTTTTCAAAACCAACTGCGTTATTTCCATGCAATCTGTATTTAATTAGTGGCTTATTTAGATACTTTACTTTTCCCATTGCTGCCGAAATTAACATCAATTGATAATCATGAATAACCTCGTTATTATGTACTCTTAAATACACATTTATAGCATCACGTCTTACACAATATGTACATCCTTGTACAATATTACCATATGCCAATCTTTTCAATGTAAGTTCTTCAACATCTTTATGCTCTTGAAGCACAAAATCATTTACTTGATAATGATCTATATCAGTAATCGGATTTTCGTTTTGATCAATTAAAGAAAAACCCGTACACACTGCCATATTCTTGTCCGATTTCTGAAGTTCAGCAAGTGTTAACTCCACTTTTTCTTTTTCCCATATGTCATCCTGATCTGCCAAAAAAACAAATTCTCCATGTGTTAATGATATTGCCCTGTAAAAATTTTCTATGTACCCAAAATTCTTATCATTTTTAAATATATATATACGCGGACAATTCAATTCTTCGATAATTTCTATTGTTTTATCATCCGAATTATCATCTACAACTATAATCTCATCAACTACCCGCGACTGATTTAGTATAGACATTAATTGCTGCCTTATATACTTTTCGCCATTATATGTGGCCATCGCCACAGAAATATTGATACTACTCATTTTTGTTTTTTCCTGTATTTGTAAAAGGAAGTATTCTTTTCTCCCCTTTTATTTATTAGTGTTCGAATAGCAATCCAGCAGAATGTGTTTCTTTCTAATTTTCGTTTGATTTTTTTTAACACATTTTTTGACGTGTTTTGTTCTCTCCAAGAATTATAGTTTGTATGCCTACAGTAGTACGATCCAATCAAACTTCCCAATTCAAAATATTGTTTTGGATATATAGTTACATTCACAAGTTTTTGCATTTTATTATTTAATACAAAATCCGTATATGCACATATTGTATACCACGTCCAATATTCATTTGATGGAGCCCATTTTCCATCACAATACTCTGCTTGCGTTTTTCCATTTTTAAATGATTCTTCCGTATAAAATTTTCCCGTATCATACATTTCTAAAATACCTTTAATGAAGGTAGCTCCTTTTTGCGCTCCTACAACTGCAGTACAGAGCGCGCAATCACATGAAAAGCCTATAAAGGCTTCTTGATTTAAAAGTTCATCGAATGGTTTCTGCATAATAACATCGGTGTCTAGGTACACCCCCCCCTATTTCGTATAACGCTTTTACTCTATAATAATCCCCTATGTATCCCCACTTTTTTTCAGCAAAGCATTTCCTAACGAAATCGTTCTCGTCAAATGAGCAATTTGACTCATCCCATCGTTTAATTTCATATCCTGCTTGTTTTAATATTTCCCACGACTTCATGCATTCTTTCAGGGCATCTGGCATTTCACCTTTTCCAAACCAGCAATAGTGAATTATTTTAGGAATTTCATTCATAGTTTTGCTTTTACTCCTTACTACTTTTTAAATAATCGAGCAACATCTTTCTCGCTTTTACATGATGGTCTAGCATAAAACTAATCTTCTCCAACTTATTCTTTTTCATATTAGAAAAAGATGCAGCCTCTTCATGGCGGATTGCTATAGAAGGGTCATAAACCATTCTATAACCTTTCTTTTTGCATCTATAGAATAAAAGCACTTCTTCTTCATACAAAAAAGGTTCTGGATCAAAAGCCTTGTTTTCATTACAAATAAAATCTCTTGACATAATTAGGCACGCACCCTGTAGCCCAACATCAATATACCTTTTCCTGTAATCCAAAATATCTTTTCCTCGTAATTTTGAATACAAATGGTTGATCCATTTTGATTTTGAGCATAACATGTTTTTAAAAGCATGTAATTTCAAACGTCTTGAAAACTTAATAGGGTTTTCCTGATAATATTGATACTCTTTAATTTCATTTTCCAGTTGAGATATACTAATAGGTTTTTTGAACATTGGGCTTTGATGATCCCCATGCCTTGGAACATAAATATCTGGTCCTAATATATCAAAATGTGTTTCTTTATAAATTTGCATTATTTTTCTTTCAAAATCTTTTTGAAAGAAAACAACATCATTGTTTGATATCACAATATAATCTGGATTATATTTCTGTTTTGAATATTGATAGCCATCATTATTTCCTCTTGAAAATCCAAGATTTTCCGGCAAGAGGAGAACATTACACTGTGCATCGTTTCTGTATAATTGTCTTAATTTTTCTCCGCTCCCATCGCCCGATCCATTATCAACAATTATATATCGGCTACTGTAATCAGCAGTATTTTTCAAAGACTCAACGCATTTAATCGTATCGTCTATATTTTTATAATGTAGAATAACATAACATACCATTCTTATATCACCCTTTCTTCAATCGTTCCCTTATTTTCTTTATTGTTCCATTTACCCCATTGCGGCCAATATACTTTTTAATTCGTACTATCATTCCCGGAATCAAAAGTAAATCCGAATAGAAACATTTAATCAGTCCCAATTTTTTTCTGTACTCGCTAACTGATATGACCATGTCAGTTGAAAAGCCACTGTCATGCAGTTTCATTCGCACGTCTTCAACATCACATGTACTAGGAACCACAATAAACTGATGTGGTATAAATTTCACTTGTTCCGGATTTACAAGTAACCGATAATTACATTTTAAAAATTTTATTTCTTCTTGCATAGTTAGATATGCGCGAACATTATATTTTGCTACCAAAAAAGTACTCTCATTAGATGGATCTGGTAAAAAGACATCTGTTTTCCTAATGCCATCCAACCACAAGACGATTGGCTCCAGCCACATATACTCTTTTATTTTTCGCTCTAAATTATACGACCGTATAGCCATTTCTTGACCCGTTCGCATAATTCGTTCTGCAATGCTCTCACTTGATAATTCCGAATATTTAATAGTCAAGGAGCCAGGTTCGCAGAATGATAAATCAATCTGGTTTTCCGTAATTTCCTTAGGATATCCCGCATAAGATGCTTCTATCGCCGCATCGTGCATACTTATCCCACTTTCAATTTTTGCTAACTGATTTGTTCGCTGAGCTGTTTCAATGTTATTTCCCATTGTTGCAATGTCACGCATCGTGTAGCAGCAGGTTTTATAAACTAGTTGTTCCTCACTGATTGCTCTATAGTGTGCAAGTTTAATATTTTTTATTTCTTCGATTGCCATGCTCTTATCCCCATACACCGTGTGGTGTCCCATGGACATGGTTAATTTTTTATCTTTAAAATATCGCGCTGGCAAAATAACTTTTGTCACAGGTGTTCCATCTGAATAGTTCCACACTGTTTTTTTTAAACAATATTTCAGTCTTCGTGGTATAAATGTTTCTTTGGGATCATCTTTTTCTGTCATTACATACCATTGCCAATTAACATAATAGATTTTATCTAAGGATAACTTTTCCATTTCCTTTCTTGGATCTTTATGATCAGAAATAATGAATTCATCTGCATCGAGTGGAATGATAAGATCAGGATTGCTTTCCTCTATTATTTTATTAAGATATTTATTATCTAATCTAAATTGATCATATGCTTCCAGTGACTCATCATAAATAACAATTTTATATCCATCATTTATTAAATTATGCAATATTTTAATCGTGTTATCTGTACATCCATTATCTATAATGTACATTTCGTCCAAAAAATTATAATTGTATCTAATGAAAGACTCAATTATCTCGCTTTCATTATTTACCATTGTAAATGATACTATTTTCATACTCGAATTATCCTAAACTATCTATTTCTTATGCTCTTTTCTCTTTTATCGACAATAATACTATCTGCCGGGATATCTTTGGTCACCAGTGTTCCCGCACCTATTACAGAACCCTTTCCAATCGTTACACCGTCCAGAATTGTCACATTGCTTCCAATCCAACAGTCATCCTCAACAGTAATTCCTTTTCGCTGAACTCCCTGACTTTTGATGCTGCACTCTGTATCAGAGAACACATGATTTTCTGCAAACAAACTACATTTAGGGCCAAACATCACATTCTTGCCGATAGTGATTTTTCCAGAACAGCCTATATATCCGTATGGTCCAATAGAACTATGTTCCCCCATCGTTAGGCCGATCCCGTAATCACCACCATAGTAGCTAGACGGACGGATCATAACTCCTCGGCTTATAGTTACATAATCTCCGAAATTCAAGCCATCAGAGCACAACCCATGAATCTCAGAGAAATCTTCAAACTTAACATTTTTTCCACAGCGAATATGTTTTCCGTGAGTAATCTTCACGTTCTTTCCTACAAGAAGCATTCCATGTGTTTCTTTAAGAAAGATTCTGCACGCACTCCCCCTCAAGAATTTAATTCCCGTATGATATAAAATGGCCAATTTATCTGCTATTCTTATCCTTGAATCCATGATTATTGCTCCATCGTTTTTTTATAAACATCCATCAACTGGTTATAATTATCTTCCGGTCTGTACTTCCGCTCATAATCGTTTCTGGCATTTTTGCCAATTTTAGAAATCAACTCCGGTTTATTCCATAGTTCCGTAATACATTTACGAAACCCTTCTACATCACCGAGTTTTACTTTATATCCATTTACTCCATTTTCAATAGCTTCTGTTGAGAAACCAAGATCCGTGGCGATTAATCCTTTTCCAAGGCTCTCCGTTTCAATCTCGACCATAGAGCAGCCTTCGTACCAAATAGACGGAAATACTACAAACTCTCCACCTTTTACAATGGAAAGGCACTTATCATGCTGTGTATATCCTAAAAAATAAACATTCTTGTGTTTTTCGGTCCACTGCCTGAATTCTTCTTCAAGTGGACCGCCCCCCATTACAACCAGAGGAATATCCGAAAGGTCATTCCAAACCTTCATCAAAATTCTTATGCCTTTTTCCTCACCAATTCGGCCATAGAAAACAGCATAACGTTCCGGCAAGCCATCAGCCCTAACTGCCTTGAGATTTGCTTCTGCATCAGGTACAAAATTGTATTTCTTTGTAATCTTTTCTTTATCAAAACCAATATTTGTCAATAAACGAATTTGATTTTCATTAAGACAAATATATCGATCTATCTGCTTGTAAAAACTTTTTCTGATACGGTGGTAAGTGAAAATTCCAGCCACTATAAAACTCTGTAGCTTAGAATTTTTAAAGCAGCCGTATTTACACATTCGGAAATACTTTCCATCACCACACTCATTACACAGCTCTGTTCCGCGTAAAGATGTTGAACACGGGCAAACAAATCGAGTGTCATGTAGCGTTGCTACCACCTTGGCTTCACTCCGCTTGGCTGCATAGAGAATTGACGGAGAAAGCAATGGAAAAAATGTATGGATGTGCACGATGTCCGGTTTTTCCTCGTTGATTAACTGCCGTACAGCTTTGTAATTCTTAAAACTCCACAGCATACCAAATGTTGCTTCTAGTTTTCCAATTGCTCCTGCACTATCAAATTCATCATTAGAAACCGTATATTTAATCACCTGATTTCCATGGTTTTCCAGCAAAGCTGTTTCGCTTTTAAACACTTGATCATCGCCACTAGCTGAACCTTTCCTATGGAAATTGTGTATTGCCAATATTTTCATAGCAAATTTTCCCCATTTATGAACACATTTTCATACTGTCCGCAAATTTTGTCCCATGTATATTCTTCAGCCACGCGTTTCTTGGCTCTTCGACCCATTTCTGCAATTTCTTCGATACTCATCTTATCTGCACGATCAATCAATCTTGCAAGGCTACCCGGCTTGCCACTCCAGTACAAGGCGCAATCTTCTGCGACTTCTTTGTTAAAACCAACATCAACCAGCAGATTCAGATTTGTACTACCAAGAGCCTCGATCAGTGAAGGATTTGTGCCTCCTACGGTGTGGCCATGGAAATATGCGTAGGCATTTTCTCTAATCTTTTTTAAGAGTTCCTGATCATATACGGTGCCAACAAATTTGATTCGCTTGTCGCTCTTGAAATGAAGTTTTTCTTCCAACTCATTCAGGAATTTATCGTTCACATTCGTAATGAGCGCAAAATCTTTTTTGCTTCCGCTTTTCATGAACTCACGAATCATAACTTCAAACGAATTCTCTGGTACAAATCGACCAACAACAAGGTAGTAGTCTTTTTTTGTCAGTCTCTTTTTTCTGTACCAATTTACAAGTTTTTCATCGTCATCAGCCAACTTGCTGAGTGTTAAATCCGCACCATAAGCAATGAATGTAGTCTTAGGATTTCTTCCCCTGATTCCTTTTCCGTCATAACATTCATGAATATACTTCTCGATATTCACAGAATCGCAGATAGCAAGGTCACAATACTTAACCATTATCTGTTCGGAAAGTTTCCAATATTTTCGAATCGGAACAGACCACTTAGCTCTCATCCATTCATGACCATCTGGATTCAAATAAACCGTACCACCAAGTTTATGGATTTTGTAATAGAAATGACCTGCAAATGGCCCAATGCGGCAAGCCATTATGTAAACGATAGGATGCGGAATGTGATTTTTTTTAATATGCTCACAACAAGCGCTCAGTGCAGCTACATCGTAATAAATTGCCTGTGCAGGGCCAATCTGCGGGACATCAATCTTAAAACAGTGCGCATTGTGAAATTCAAATTCATGATCATTAATTTGAGTTACTCCTTCAAATTTAGTTTCATCCATGCAACCATCGCCATTGGCTTTACATGCAACGTGATATTTGATATTTTTTACATTTTGATGATACTCTGTAAGTTTATATACAAATGTTTCATAACCACCATATGAACCTAATGATTTTGCTCCTACAAGATATACATGTTGTATATTTTTTTGTAACTCCATTTTTTAATTTGTCCTGGTTCTTTCTTTTTAATTTATATTGTCAAAAATAAAGCCGATAATTGCTCATTTCCAGCAACTACCGGCTTTCTACTTCTTATTACTTCATTATCATTCTTAAATTTTAGCATCAAATTTCAAGTCAAAATCCACCGTAAACCCCAAATAATTGCTATTATTTGGACCTGATGGTAAGCACCGCTTTCTTGCCTCATATATGTGCACGAATATAAAAACCGTACATTTTTTTCAGTGTTTAATATAACACGTTCCGTTTAAAACTTCAATAGATTCATAGAATCTTAAGAGTTATTATTGCTGGAAAACCTGTTTTTTTATGGATATTACTAATCATCAATCTATGACGCATGATTTTGCTATCATTTTTTCAGGCGTATTTCTCTTACCATTTTTAATATAAGAATAAAACATAAGAAAACTATTATGCCCGATCCAGATCAGCTGGGGATCAAAGGATCCATGAATAATAAATAATGCATACACCAACAGGAAATACGTATCTTTCCGAATAGTGATGAATATTCCCACTGTAAGCAATCCTATCAAAATCAGTGCAAAAATCACAAGACCCAGGCTCAAAATTATCTGCATATAAGAAGAGTCTACATAATGATATGCACCTTCGTTCCAGGAAATATACTGGCCAAACGGATGAGCTCCATAATTCACATATCCCATACGGCCTAGCGCCAATCTTCCATTTATAAGCTTATTACACCACTTCATCCATTCAACAGACTCATCATACCTGATAGAAAGAAGAACCATTCCTATTGACACTAACGGCGCTATTCCCACCGCAATAAACGAATATATTTTTTTATAATCTCTTAAATATGGAACATATTTTAAAATGATTGCTCCAATGATCGCCAACATTCCCATTCCGAAAGCATTTTTCGTATCTGTTTTTACAAATAAATATGCACTTACTGCCGTCATAACAGCCAGCTCTTTCCATGTGATCTTTTCTTTTCGCCAGTATACCCAGCAAAGAATCATATAGAAGAAATAATGGGCACTTCCTGTTGTGTAATCAAATCCCAGGCCTTCTCTGACTCTGGCACCGCCTGCTTGCACAAATATCTGATTTTCCAAAATTCCTGCATAACAGCTTCCGATTACAAAAATCAATGCTGCAATGTGTACCCATAAAGACCATTTTATAATCTCCTGAAAATCTACATCATGAGCAGATACTATAAATACCCAGAATATCAATGGATTTTTATTTTTCGATACAACTGCGCTGATCAAAAGTAAGATTCCTACTGCTATTATCAATCCCAATTCTTTCAGAGAATATTCCTTTTCCAAAAAATCCAAAATAATCTTGGCACATACCAGTCCATATGCAAGAAATCTTACAATCGGAAAGAGATTTTTCGTAAGATCCATGACTTTATAATCGGTATCATAGAGTACTGCTGATATTAGATATATCCCATATGCAAAAAGAAACATCCATTTCTTGTATTCTTTCTTTACATATATTCCTGTCATAATTTTCTTTCGCTCTCCTGCCTTCCTATTCTTTTTCCTATTGTTTCAAGAATTTCACGTAAGATCCGCTCTTTCATCACAAGAAGCATCCCCCCATAAATCCCACAAAACACTCCAAAACACACCACCAACATCAGAAACACACTAGCATTCAGCCGGTCTCTGATGACCATCATCACCCCACCGGCCACAACCACTGCCACTAGGATCTTTCCTATTTCTATTTTCCTGATGATTTCCCAGGCCATGTCTTTAAGTGCCACTGCCTGTACCGCCAGAACGACTGCCTCTGCCACCAGTGTTCCAAAGGCTGCTCCGGCTGCCCCGAATCTGGGGATGAATATGGCATTCAGTATAATATCTGCCACAGCACCGGCAATTTCAGAATAAAGAACGATAGTTTCCTTTCCCAACGGTACCAGCATCTGTACCCCAAATACATTGCTAGCGCCAATCAGTATCAATGTCGGCATGATAATGCACATTGGGACAACGGATGGCAGATATGCATTTCCTGATAACAGAAGGATACACTGTTTTGCCATAATAGTAAAGCCAACTGTAAGTGGAATTGCCAGAACTGCTACAAATTCCAGAGCTTTTGCAGACACTGTCCTGAATTCCTTTTCCATTTTCATTTCCACGTAGTAGGAAGTTCTGGGAAGCAGGACGGCTCCCAGGGAAGTAACGATATTTACAAGGATCACCTTTATCTTGATCGCTACATCATAGTATCCCACTTCTGTATTATCCTTCATAAATCCTAACATGGTAATATCCAGATTAGAGTAAATGGTAATTGCCACAGACATGGCAAAGAAGATGAATATCGGCTTTAGATGGCGCTTCAGCTGATAGTCTTTAAATCGTTTAAATGTAATGTGCCTGCGCAGATTTAAAAAATTGAATACACCATAACCAGTATTGGCAAGAACCGTGATCCCTGCATATTTCACATAATCTTCTTTTGTATGCACCATCAGGAACATACAGATTACAGCCAGCACCTTAAAAACTAACGATCTCACCGTAATATAGGTATAACATTCTAACGCCTTATAGACCCATTCCATGGCGATCAGATTTAAAAACATGGATAAACTGCATACGATCAGCAGCAACCGTTCTTCCCGAAAACGTGGAATATATAGAAGCGCAGCTGCCAATCCCACATAAGCGATAGCTGTCATAATCCCGTTGATAATCCAGATCTCCTGAGCTGTTTTTGACATCTGTTCTTTATCATCCCGCACTTGTGCACAAGCCCTGATACCATATGTGGGGATCCCCAGCATAGCAAACATAGAAAAGTAATTGATCACGGAATTGGCAAAGGCAATCTTCCCATTTCCTTCCGGCAGAAGAACACGGGTGATATAGGGAAATGTGATCAGCGGAAAGAGAAAGGCCGATGTAGTCAGGAGCATGTTCATGACCAGATTGAATTTAATGGATTTTTCCCTTTTTCCCATAAGTTATGCTCCTGGTTTCCAGCCTGGTCTGTATACTGGATGAAGACCGAACTTCTTCTGTCTGGCATTTTTATATGCCTCTTCAAGAATTGTAAATCTCAGATTTTTCTTTCCTGTCAGGTGGTTGAAAAGAATCTTGATCCGTATTTTCAGGCAAAAATAGTCATAGCAGATGCCAGGAAAATGTTTGCTGTAGGTGTCGATCATATTCCGATAGGAATAATACAATTTCCAGTTAATAGCATTTTCATCGACTTCACCATCATGATTTACCGCAACGGCTGGAACTTCCAATATTTTTCCTACTTTTGCCATACGCAGCCCATGCTCCAGATCATCCCAATAGATAAAATAGTCTTTATTAGGAAGCCCTACTTCCTGCAGCTTTTTCTTATTCATAATAGTGCCTACATAGGTAAATGTACCTTTTTCAAATTCTTTTTTATCATACAGTTCAACTGGTAAAATAGATTCACAAATACGGATTCCTTTTTTGTAATAACATTTTCCGTGTTTTATGTCTATTTCACCATTTCTCTTAATTATTTCTCCACAGATAGCGGAAATCTCCCCCAGATCTGTCCTTCCATCCAGATAATCCGATGCCTGCTTTAATGCATCTTCTTTCAGATAAGCGTCATCATCGGATACCCAGATCCAGTCTGCTTCCTGTTCCATGGCCTTTTTGATCCCAGCATAGAATCCACCGCTTCCACCGGTATTGCTTTCCATAGTAAGGATGATTTTTTCAAATCCTGCATTTTTTTCCTGCCACTGCTGCAGATACTGCGCAGTGGTATCTGTACTGGCATTGTTTACCACGATCACATAGGCAGGAAGATACTGCTGATCTTCAAAACTCTTTAACGCCTTTTTCAGCTTGTCCAGACGATTATATGTAACAACCACTGCGCCTATCTTCATTTTTCTGATTCTCCTTCTTGTACTTTTACTACATTTCCCTCTGAGTGCTATTAGAATCAACGGTTTCTCCGATATTTTTATTTTCTAAGGTCATCGGTAAAGAGTTTTTGCAGGCTTACGCCTCTTCTATTATGAAAGATTATGTTCCTTCAAATATGCAAAATACCGTCCGGGGTCAATGACCTTTCCTCTTTTATTCGCCAAACCATCTTTTACCGCTTTAATAATAAGCTGGGAACGCAGTCTGTGATAGCCTTTTAGCTTGCTCTTTACAATGATAGCCATCAGTCTCGCAGTCAGAAGTCCGTAACCCAACCACCGCACAGCTACGTTTTCCTGAAACTCACGGATCATAAAATACTGGTTCCGGTTGCAATAATATTCTTTCCACCATCCGGCTGGTGTCATATTTGCGTCTAATACCGGAGCATCCTGATGATCGATCACCGCATCCCTGATCAGATACAGGTTATGCTTTTTAGAAACCCTTCTGGTATATTCTGTATCATCCCCATAAATGAAAAGACTGCCGTCAGCGATTCCCAGTTCTTCCACAATTTTTCCTGGAAAAAGCGGACCTACAAAGGCATTGGCTTCTTCTTTTGTCACAGCCTGCAGCTGGCCTTCATCCCGGATGACCGGACTGTTTTTCATCATAAAACGGGAAAGTTTTTTGTGATGGAACAACTGATAGTGCTTCAGATCGATTCCATAGATAAGGGGACAAAGTCCTCCCACATCCGGCAGTTCTTTTCCCTTATTTAATAATGTCTCCAGGCAATCTCTTCTTGGATAGGCGTCATCATCCATCAGCCAGTACCAGTCCGGAGACAACTTTTGTGCTTCTCTCATACCTGCTTCAAAACCGCCTGCGCCGCCTTTGTTTTCGTCTAAAAACAGAATTTTTATTTTGTCACTTTTTTCTGCGATCTTTCGTATTTTTTCCTGTTCTTCTGCATTGCTGTGATTATCAGCGATAATGATATAGTCCACTGGGCGTGTCTGATTTAACAGTGCGCCAATACATTTTTCCAGTGTTCTGGTCCGGTTGTAAGTGACGGTTATAGCTGCAACCGTTCCCTTACTTACGTTTTCCCGGCTTACCGTTTTCCCTTCTTCAGTTTTCTCATTTACACTTTTCCCGCTTCCAGGTGCATCTGACTCATACTGTAACTTATTTTTCTCCATATACTTCTGCTAATATCCTTTCACTGGTCTTCCAGCTGAAATGTTCCCTGATATAGTTTCTGGTCTTAGCTGCACAAAGTGCTCTCTTTTCCGGATGAAGCAGCTGATCCAATATCTGCTCTTCATATTCTTCATCGGTTTCTGCCGGTATAAGGACCTGATAAGTTTCATCGATTCCTTCTGCGCCTACTTTTCCAGTGATCACCGGCGTACCCATTGCAAGGCTCCTTAAAACCTTTAACTTGATCCCGGCTCCCAACGTCAATGGAAATACTGCCAGTGCCGCTGTTTTAAGATAAATGTCCACATCTTCTACAAAGCCGGTTACATGAACCCATTCGTTTTCCCTCTGTTTTAATTTCTCCGGCGGCCGGTTTCCTACAATATATACCTGAAGATCCGGGATCTGCTCCTTTACCTTTTCTGCAATGTTGATCAGGCGCATAGCCGCCAGGTAGTTTTCATCTCTTCCCATCTGACCTAAAAAACAGATAGTATATGGCTCTCTTTTATTTTCGCTCTGTTCTTCTGTCCCGCCATTTTCCAACACACTGTCTTCTATTCCATAATATGGATTAAGCACTTTGCAATCCGAAACTCCATATCTGTCCTGGATCAGTTTTTTGTCCTTCTGATTCAATGGAAATACCTGATCTGCTCTCCGGCAATATTTTCCTTCTTTTTTCAGCACCCGATCCAGCTGAAATTTCAGATATGTGCGTTTTAATCCGTGGCTGTCAGCCACCTTTCGCTCATAAGACTGGGCTGTCATATCGTGTTCTACTATATTGAACTTAATATGTGGAAACAGCCTGCGTATCCAGAGATATTGCCCCATGGAAGCATATTCTGCATGGATCGCATCGATCTTATATTTTTTCACCATGCTGATCAATTCCCATGCAAAACGGAAAGAACTTCTGGCAGCGAAGTAATTCGGCATCCATGGCTCTGCTATCACATGAGCCATACGGGTTATTTTACTGATTTTTACACTGTGATAATGTTCATCTTTCTCGTATTCTTTTTTTAAACCTGCATCAAACTCTGATGCTTCAAATGTGAGCACATACACCTGATGCCATTTTTTCAGTGTTTCTACCTCTTTTCCCATGCAAACGCCACCTGCATGATTTGCCTTTGTAGAGGGAAAATAGGGGGATATGTGAAGGATATTCATAACTGTTTCTCCCGTCATTCTCATATATTTTCAGCAAAATGTCTTTCCTGCCTTACAGCAATGGAAATACACGTTCTCTTATAATGGTTTCTGCCGCTTCCGGCGTGAATCGCTCTATATACAATTCCTGCATCCTGCGCCTTATTTCAGGAATTTTACCGTCTTCCAATAAAGTAAACAGCTTATCTACGCTGCCATTCACTGCATTTCTTTGATAGTTAACACCAATCTGCTCTTTTTCTACCAGTTCCCAGGTATCCCCTGGTATGTTATTAATAAGAGGCAGTCCATAGCAAAAATAGTCAATGGATTTCATCGTCAGCCCCACGCATATGCCTGGCTTCATCATATTGATGCCAAACATACACCTGGAAAATATTTCTTCTTTCACTGTTTCATCATATACAGCACCATAGAATTTTGCGTCAATTCCTTCGCTTTTCAGTGCTTCCTCAAAAACCGTCCTGTTTTCCCCATCGCCGATCACATGCAGGAATACCTCTTTTCTGGCTTTCACATGTTCCAGGAAATTCACGATTTCTTCTATATCTATGATGTTATTAATAGAACCAAGATACGCAAAATGAAGCTTTCCGTCAACATCAGCGATCTGACCATCACTTTTCTGGTTTTCAGAGGATTCCCCTTGGAATTCTGCAAAATCCCCTTCAAATTCCCTCCGGTTTTTCTCCCAGTTTTCTGGAATCTCCTTCGGCCAGTAAACAGTGGCCATTTTTTCTTTCTCTGTCTTTAAAAACTGCTGAAAATAGCTGCATTCTGTGATAACCAGGTCCGCTGCCCCTAAATGATCATCCCGCAGCCGTTTCCAGCATTGGAAAGGCCACAGTTTCTGGAGTTTTCCTATGCCAAGGGCTTCCGGCCACAGATCCAGGATATCAAATACAAGAACAGGAGCTGTGTTTGCACCATCTGCCTGTTTTCTCTGCGCTTTTTTCATATTCCTAATCAAATTTTCCCCTGCTTTCGCCAGAGAATTGGCCGGTAAAATGATATAAACCAGGTCTACCTGTTCTTCCTTAAGAAGCTTCTCCGTCTTTCGGGCAAAATCATACTGGGAATACAGACGCCTTACAGAAAGGTTTTTTCTGTAAGGCACCGTGTCAATATAAATATGATCAGGTGCGCTGCGCACCTTTTTTACTTTTTCTCTGTGGATAAAGTCCGTTTCCACCCATAACACCTGGGCGCCCTGACTTTTAAACAACTCTCCCACCCATTCTGCCCTTGGCTCATAACTGGAAGAATTGGTGATGACTATCACTTTTTTGTTCTGTAGTTTCATACAGCCCATTCCTTTATTTTTACCTAATACCTGCGTATCTTTTCCCTATTATGTGCATTCGGAATCTTTTTGTGCTTGATTCTAAAGAAGATTTTTGTCTGAATCTTTCCTTTGCACTTCTATACATCGTCTTCTATACGTCGTCTTCTTCCTCTGCCTGGATCTGCTCTTTGATCCGGCGCTGCTCTTCCTCTGCTGTCTGCTGTTCCATAGCTGCAGACACTTCATCAGAAAAACCTTCCGTACTTTCTTTCTCAAAAAGGATCTTAACTGTCTTAAACAAAATCTCAATATCCAAAAGAACCGAATAATTCTGGATATACATCAGATCCATTTTTAATTTATCATAAGCCGTTGTATTGTATTTTCCATATACCTGGGCGTATCCGGTCAGACCGCCTTTTACTTTCATGCGGTAGCTGAACTCCGGAATGCTTTCAGAATACAGATGTACATGTTCAATACGCTCCGGTCTCGGTCCTACCAGGCTCATTTCCCCTTTCAGGATATTCAACAGCTGTGGAAGTTCGTCAACACGAAGCTTTCTTATTATATTGCCAACTGGCGTGATCCGTGGATCTCTCTCTGTTGCCGGTACAGAAGTGCCATTTTTCTCTGCATCCACGATCATGCTGCGGAATTTACAGATAGAAAATACTTTTCCGTCTTTTGTACACCGTTCCTGATAAAAGAACACCGGTCCACCATCATACAATTTAATCGCCAGCGCCGTCACCAAAAAGATCGGTGAAGTGATCACTAACATGACAATAGAAACAAAAATGTCCATGGTACGCTTGATAAATGCCTGTTCAATGGAAAGCCCGTCATTTCTTGACAGTAATAATGGCGTATCAAAATAGTGCATGCTCTCCGCGCTTCTGATAATAATATCAGAAATCTTCGGTGTGCTGTATACACGGATGGATCTTCCATAACAGAACTTCAGCAGCTCATTTCGCATTTTCGATGGAAGATCGCAGATCACAACTCCTTCATACTGAAGCAGCTTTTGCTTTAACTCTTCTGTTACACCTTGGATTTTTAAGACTTCACCTATTTCAAAGCAGTCTTCTCTGCTGTTGATCTTATTCATAAGAGCCGCCACCGGACGTTCTCCATAAACCATGATCACTTTTCTGGGCGGATATAATTTCCGGTAAAGTCCATTTGCCAGATATCCCCAGATACAGATGATCACAAACTGCCCTACTGTCATAAGGATCAATGGCACAACCGTCTTAAAATGCTTTACCAGAAGCACAATGGGGATATAAGAAACTGCATTGGCACAAATAGTGGCCAATGTATGGGTATAGATCAGTTCTCCATTTCTAAAATACCCCAGTCGCAGACTGCCATAAATGGAGCTGGACACATACAGCATCACCGCATACACAGCTGCCAGGAAATAATGTCCCATCCTCTGGTATGGCATCTCCATATGTGCGTTGTAGCATCGGATCCACACCTGCATAAAGACCCAGGACTGAACACCGATCAGAAGCACCCCAGCCATAAAACGGATCAGACGCTTATATTTTTCATAACTATTCACTTGTAATTATTACCTTTCTATGGATCTGATGTACGCTTGTATCCCGTACTTCCCAGCCAGACCAAAAGCCGACTTCTTAAGTCTTTTTCCGACTCTTCAATACTCTCTTTTCTGACCTTTGTACAGTATAGCATTGAATCACACCAAACGCAAGAAATCCCTGTTTTATCCAGTGTTTGACAATTATTTTCACCAGATAAAACAGGGATCTTCCTCAGGTTCCTGCCTGCGTTATTTATTTTTCATCCCGGCATGCTGCCAGTCCCATAGCCATCAATGCAAACATAACCGGTGCTACGATCGGTACACTGATATTTACTATTGCCTGAGCTGCATAGCAGATCACCGCCATGGCAATAGAAAGGATCACCGGATTTTCTTTTCCCTTACGGATGATCCGGACAACGGAAGTAACCAGAATGCTGATGTATGCCATGGTGCCTACAATGCCAATGGTTATCAGATACTGAAGATATTCATTGTGAACGCTGTCGTATTTCTCATTAAACCGGCCCACCATTTCATCAAAATATCCCTTAACTGTCAGGATTCCAAAGGTATCTGGACCGTAACCGAACAATTTATGCATAATTGGGAATTTCTGGTAAATGCGGACAGCCAGATGCCAGATATAACCTCTGTGGGTTCCCCAGTTATCATCAAACCGAAGATACTTGCTCAGGGAACTATATTTTTCCGCATTTCCTCCAATATTTACATCATATAATACCTTTCCAACGCCAAAGAGCACAACAATCACCACTACCAGCCAGATCCATCTTCCAAGATTGCTTTCTTTTGCATTTTTCAGAACACTTTTCTCTGCCACAAATAATCCAATTCCCAGGATCCAAAGAAGAACTGTAACCACCGGAAGATACTTAAAATCAGTGATCACATTGAAAAGTCCATTGATCGCCAGCACCTGATCCGGGATCTTATCCACAATTGTTCCGATTATAATGAACTCTGTACACACAATTGCCAGGATAACCACATAGTTGCGCACACCCTTCACACTGCCGAAAAGGATGAATGGCAATAAGCCAAGTAATGCCAGCAATGTAAGATATGCATTATCGCTGATTCCTACGATTAAGGCAAATAAAGAGATTGCTACACATATTGTATACCAGATCTTTCTTTTTGCTTCTGTTTCAATGGTAAATAAGACGGTGCTGACACCTACTACTAATGCTACATAAGAAGTATAGGTATTCACATTTCCAATAGTAGATGTAAAATCCACATAATCCAGATAATTCAGGTCTTTCTTAAATCCGATAGGGTCAATTTGAAAATAATGTAATATACCGATCATACATACGATCATACCTGTTGCAAGAAAAACATCCAGATACCACTTTTTAAATTTCAGTTTCTTTGTTATGATAAAAAAACTGATGGTATAAAGCATGATCATAAACAGACCGACAAAGCGGCCCTCATTGCCCCAGAAGGATTCATATACATATTCTGATTGTAATGTAGAAATTGCTGATGCCAGGAAAAAAGCTAACATGGCCCATTCTGCTGCTGTAAAAGATTTAAGTGAAATTTTACTCTTAAATTCTTTCAGGATCGCCCCATTGCACCATTTTCTGTCCTTATTCCAGAATACAAGGGCTGCGATCACATAAAGAACGGCAACTGTAATCACCACGCCGCAGTAATACCAGTATTTTACCTGAAGGATGTTAAAATAAAAATCCTGAAATACCAAGGGTAATCCCACCATGATCAATATCGCCAGTACTGCCGCCAGTCTGGCACTCGTCTTATCCCAGAAAGAACGCACTTCTCCCTGCAATGTTTCTGTCATTGTTTTTTGTTCTTTTGCCATATGTCTGATCTCTTTCTTTTATCTGTATTTGTTTGCGCCATTGCTGTTCCTGTTCTGCCTGCAGTATGACCAGCAATCTTGTGTCTTGTATGCCTACAGGCATATTTTGCAGGTATCTTTTATTCCTGCAACTGTATTTAACAGTATAGCATTTTGGCCTTTTCTGCGCAACTTTATAACTATTTTTTTACTTTTTCATTCATCCCCTCCCATGTTATTTCTCCCACCTCACGATACTTTTCCTTATCGGAAGTATAATCTACTCGTAATGCAATAAGGAATTTCAAAAAGTATTTCAAAAATCAAAGGAGAGTGCATTCATTATGAAGAAGCAGACAAAATTAGTTGCTGTATTATCAACAGCAGCACTGCTTGCTATCGGTGCATCCATGACATCCTTCGCAGCTACAGGCTGGGCAGAAGAAGATGGAACATGGGTATACTATGATAGAAACGGTGACAAAGTAACAGATAAGTGGGCTAAGTCCGGAAATAACTGGTATTACTTAGATGGTAACGGCGAGATGGCAGTAGACACCCTGATCGAAGATGGTGATAACTACTACTATGTTGACGTTAACGGCGTTATGGCAGCTAACCAGTGGGTAGCTATCGATAACGAAGATGCAGGTGAAGATGATGAGCCAGAGCATTACTGGTATTATTTCCAGGCTAATGGTAAGGCTTACACCAATGGTGATAACAGCAAGGTTTCCTTAAAGACTATCAACGGTAAAAAGTACGCTTTCGATGACGAAGGTAAGATGCTGTATGGTTGGGTAGAAGAAGGAAATGCAGAGCGCCTTGACAATAGCGATAATGATGCTGTTATTAAGAACAATCCAACATACTACTTTGGTGGCGAAGATGACGGTGCTATGACCACTGGTTGGTTAGAAATCGATGTTACATATGACGAAGCTACCAATGATGATTATAAGTATACCGCAGCAGTATTTAATGATGATGAAGATCAGACCCGTTGGTTCTACTTTAAGTCCAATGGTAAGATGGTTAAGGCTGAAAACGGTGACAGAACCAAAGATAAAACTATCAATGGTAAGAAGTATGCATTTGATGAACACGGTGCTATGGTAGCTGAGTGGTCTCTGAACGAGAGCAAGTTAACCGGTGGAAGCCTTGCTTCCTATAGCAGTGCTTCTTCCAGAGCTACAACCAGCAACGTTATCAATGGTAAAGCAAAAGCAGATACCGATGCTAAGTATACTCAGGCTTGGAGATACTACAACAGTGTTGAAGACGGTTCTCGTGTAAGCAAGGGCTGGTTCAAGGTAGTTTCTGCTGAATATCTGAATGCTGGCAAGTATGATGATGATGAAGATGCATGGTACTATGCAGATGGCAACGGAAAGCTGTATGCTGGTGAATTCAAGACTATCAAGGGCAAAAAGTATGCTTTCTATAACGATGGTCGTATGATCAGTGGTCTGAAGTTCATTAAGGATAATGGCAGCAATGACTTAGAAGTAAATGCAGATGACGATAAGACACATCCATTTGATAATGAAGATGATTTCTTAAAGAATGCATCTGAATATTACGAAGGTGCTGGCTATAAGTGCTACTACTTCGGAAATGGCGAAGATGGTGCTATGAGAACTAATAAGACTACCGTATCTGTTGATGGCGAAAACCATAACTTCTACTTTGAGAAGTCTGGCGGCCATAAGGGTGCTGGTGTTACCGGTGAGAAAGATGACAGACTGTATCAGTCTGGTATGTTATTAGCTGCTGATTCTGATGATAAGTACATTGTAGTTGAGAAGAAAACTACAAAAGTAGGTGCTAAGGATATTGTTACTTACACGAAATTAGATGATGCTAAGGCATTCTTAGATGCTGATGGCGTAAATGCTAAAGACGTATTAGCAGGCAAGTCTGGTAAGCAGACTGTTCCTACTGGTAATAATACTTCCAAGAAGGCTGAAGATTTAAGTGAGGCTTATGAGATCGAATATACAGATGCTTCTCTTGAGTATATCCTGGTTAATACTTCTGGTAAAGTTATCGACAGCAAGAGCAAGAACAAAGATGGTAATGATTACTACTATGTAACCAAGAAGGCTACTAATGGTGAAAATGCTATCGTGGCTGTATACGTAGAAGACTAATTTATTAGTTGTATACATTAATTTAAACTAAGGGGGAAGCGTTATAGCTGATATAGTAATATGTTAGCTGTAACGCTTCCTTTTTATCTACCAATAGAAATAGTAGGAGGAAATATATGTTAAAAAAACAACTTTTTATTGCAGGATTGGCAATGAGTCTGGCACTTACTCCCGTATTTCCAGCATTAGCTGCTGAGAGTACAACAACCAATAGTACTACCATGGAAAACTGCGGCGCATATATTTTTGAATGGCGTCCTATTGATTGTGGAAACGGGAATTATTTTGCAATCCTTGTAGGCGGAAATACATTAACTGAAAGTGATGTGATTTTAAACAGAGGATATGACTATGCATACACTTTTGAACCAATGGCTTATCCTAAACCTTGGGGAACTGTCCCAGATCTTGTGAACGTAGATGGAAAATGGGCAATTCCAGAAAATTGGTCTTCTCTTCCTGAAAATACGCAATCAGTTTTACAGATTATTTTAAAAACTAATAAAAAGACTTTAAATACAAATAAACGCGACATCAATGTAGTTCATCTTCCATCTAACGTAGATTCCTCAACGCTTCCAGCCGAAGTACGAAAATATTTAATCAATGTTGACGGATCAGATGCAGGTGCCTATGATGGTACAGTTACTCCTGGATGGCAACAGCAGGATGATGGAACTTATCGTTATATGAAACCAGATGGTACATACGTAAGCAATTGTTGGCTTAAATTAGATGATAATCAGTATTACATGGATGAAAATGGTATCCGATTAACTGATACTATGACTCCAGATGGTCACTATGTAAATAGTGAGGGAAAGCGAGTTTCTTATATTCCGGGATGGTATAAGGATGGTGACAATTGGCGTTATATCCAGAAAAATGGATATTATAAAGCAAATTCATGGTATCAGGATACAGATGGAAAATACTATTACTTCAATATGGGGGCTGTCATGGCTGTGAATACTACAACACCAGACGGTTACTATGTAGATGAAAATGGTGTCTGGGATGGCCAGGAATCAACCGTTATTGCCGAGAAAAAGAACCTTGGCCCTGGCGTAGACAAAGGCTGGGAACCAATCGATAAAGGTTGGAAATTCAAACAGGAAGACGGTACCTACCTGACCAATGCCTGGAGACAGGACAACAACGGCAAATGGTACTATCTGAACGAAAACGGTTGGATGTTAAAGGATACCAATACACCTGATGGCTACCATGTAGGTGCAGATGGCGTTTACGATGGTCCTGCTGTAACAGAGGATACAACAGCTGCCGAATCATAAGCAATAATAACTCAACACAATCGCCAGAAATGTACATGCATATCATTTCTGGCGATTCAACTTTTTAGTATAATAAATTTTTTACTTTATCCAAAGATATTCCTACAGTATCAGCAATTTCTATATCTGATTTGCCTGATTTATGAAGAGTGAATATCATTTTTGCAAAGTGTAATCCATTTTCCATTCCTTCTTCACGACCTTCTTCTCTTAAAGTTTCATTGTGAAGTTCTTCATCATATTCCGTTAAGATCATGGACATTACCTCCCCTTCGTTTTTTAACAGATATGTTTTTAATATGTCATTTTCTATACAATGCTTTACAGCCTGATGAACAGCTGTTTCAATGGTGCAGCCTGATTGTTTTCTGGTTCGTATCTGATGAATCAGCTCTGTGTAGCCAGCCAGAACGCTACAGTTTTTCAGTAAACTAACATTATTATCCGGATTGATATTGATCACATGCGCTGTCCAGTCATACCCTTTTATGGGATGCTCAAAGGCATCTGCCAGATGATATTCTTCCCGTTCTGGTCTTATTTCTTTCCCGTTGTAAAATACATAAAATTGTGGAGCGGGTATTTTTAATAACTTCCTGCGATAAATATCTTTTTTTCTGGAAGCCAGCCATCCCTCATATTCTCTTGCAAAATACAGAAGGCCTCTTAAGGGCATATTAGGATTTACACTGCTCTGTTGTTCCCAAAGACTAATATTTCCACATAAACATATGGATACATCATTTTTCATAGTTAAATAAAGCGCATCTTCCAATGTTACGATCTCCAGCTCATTTTCATTTTTGTAATCAGTACCATTTAGGGCATTGTACAGAGAAAGAGCATTTTCTTTCTTTGAAAACAGGTTGCAGAATAGTCTGTCTTTGTGCGTTTGACGTACTTTAGTATTATTTTTCATAGGCATGATCCTTTCTGTTTGCCGCAGGAAGATACCGCCTGTTCTCCCTGCTTAAATTGTATGGAATATGGAGTTTAAGCAAAGAGTTCTTAATGTAGATGCTGACAGATGCAGCTTGAGTAAATTGATAATATAGAATTTTAGAAGACTTGCTTAGGCTTATTTTAACACGGGTAATTGGTAATTACAAGAGATAAATGCCCCTACATGAAATTTTGGCAAATTTTATGACCATAACTAAAATATGCAAAAAACTGCAGGATCAGTGAATAAACGATCCTGCAGTTTTTTGAAATAAATATAGATTCTGCAAATTATTCTGCTGTTTCTTCTGTTACAGCAGGGCCATCGTAAACGCCATCTGCACCTACATGATAACCATCTGGTGTATTAGCATCCTTTAACATCCAACCATCCTCATTCAGGTAATACCACTTACCGTTGCTGTCCTGTCTCCAGGCATTGGTCAGGTAAGTACCATCTTCCTGCTTGAATTTCCAGCCCTTATCAATTGGCTCCCAGCCTTTGTCTACGCCAGGGCCAAGGTTTTTCTGATTTGCAGTAGCTGTTGATGCATTTCCATCCCAAACACCATTTTCGTCTACGTAATAACCATCAGGAGTGGTTGTATTTACTGCCATAACAGCGCCCATGTTGAAATAGTAATATTTTCCATCGGTATCCTGATACCATGAGTTAGCCATATAATATCCATTTTTCTGGATATAACGCCAATAGTCACCATCTTTATACCAACCTGGCATATAAGATACCTTCTCGCCATCAGAATTTACATAGAAGCCATCTGGAGTAATGGTATCTTTTAATTTAACACCATTTTCATCCATGTAATATTTTTTATCATCAAGCTGGAGCCAGCCGTTGCTTACATACGTTCCATCTGGCTTTAAATATTTTTCGGATCCATCTGCTTCTTTTTGCCATCCTGGGGTAACTGTGTCATTATAAGCACCAGCGTCAGAAGTATCTACATTAATCAAATATTTACGCACTTCTGCTGGTAATGTAGAGGAATTCACATTGGAAGGAAGATGAACAACATTTACATAGCGCTTATCTGTATTTAAAGTTTTATAATTTGTTTTTAATACAATCTGGAGAGTAGGCTGAGCACCTTCCGGCATGGAAGACCAGTTTTCAGGAATCCCCCATTTTCCGTCTATATTTACCAGATCCGGCACAGTTCCCCATGGGCGTGAATAAGTCATAGGTTCAAATGTATAAGCATAATCATAACCTCGATTTAAGATCACATCACTCTCATTTAATGTATTGCCGCCTACCAAAATAGCAAAATAATTTCCATTTCCGCAATCAATAGGGCGCCACTCAAAAAGATATGCACCACAGTTTTCCATTGTTGTGGTATTGGCAGATGTAGTATCAGCAAAAGATGTGATTGCATTTGCTGATACAGCCAGACAAATTGCTGTTCCTAATACTAATAATTTTCTTCTAATCATAGATACTCCTTTCTGCAGGTAAATAAAAAGGAAGCGTTACAGCTAACATAAATGTTATATCAGCCATAACGCTTCCCCCTTAATGTTCAGTTATCACAAACTGTTTCTAAATCAAATCAGATTAGTCCTCAACGTAGATGTTAGTGATCTTACCATTGCTGTCAGTTACATAGTAGTAATCGCTGCCATCTTTGTTCTTGCCCTTGTTGTCAATTACCTTACCAGAGGTATTAACCAGGATGTATTCATGATTCTTAACATCCTTTAATTCAACGGAATAAGCTTCAGCTAAGTCTTCAGCCTTCTTGGTAGTGTTGCTTCCAACAGGTACCTTTGTAGAGCCTTCCTTACCAGCTAATTCATCGTTAACTTTACCACCATTGTCCTTAACGCTGTCCATGAATGCCTTAGCGTCATCTAACTTGGTGTAGGTTACATACTTAGTATCACCAGCCTTAGTATGTGTTTCTTTATCAACAACAGTGTACTTGTCGTCAGAATCTGCCTTTAACAGCATACCGGACTGATACAGTTTGTTGTCCTTCTCACCAGTTACACCAGCACCCTTCTTGCCGCCAGACTTCTCGAAGTAGAAGTTGGTGTTCTCGCCGTCGAAGGTCAGAGATGTCTTACCAGTTCTCATTGCACCATCTTCGTCGCCGCCGAAGTAGTAGCACTTGTATCCTTCACCTTCAAAGTAGGTAGAAGCCTGTGCTAAGAAATCATCCTCATTATCGAAGGAATGATTGTCATCATCATCAGCTATAACGTCTTCAAAGTCGTTAGTGCCTTCTTTGATGAACTTCAGGCCGTTAATCATACGTCCATCATTTCTGAATGCGTACTTCTTGCCCTTGATGGTCTTGAACTCACCAGCGTACAGCTTGCCGCTGCCGTCTGCATAGTACCAAGCATCTTCATCATCATCATATTTGTCCTTGTTCAGCATTTCAGCTGCTACTACTTTGAACCAGCCCTTGCTTACACGGGAACCATCCTCAACAGAGTTGAAGTATCTCCATGCCTGGGTGTACTTAGCGTAGTTTCCTTTACCATTCCAAGCTTCAGAAGTGGATGCTACATCAACAGAAGCCTTTGCTCTCTCTTCGGACTTAGAAGCGATCTTCTCATCACCTTCATCCAGAGACCACTCAGCTACCATAGCACCGTACTCATCAAATGCGTACTTCTTACCATTGATAGTCTTATCTTTGGTTCTTTCGCCATTGTCAGCCTTGATCATCTTACCATTGGACTTGAAGTAGAACCAACGGGTCTGATCTTCATCATCATTGAATGCTGCTGCAGTATACTTATAATCATCATTGGTTGCTTCGTTGTATGTAACGTCAGTCAGTAACCAACCAGTAGTCATAGCACCGTCATCTTCGCCACCAAAGTAGTAGGTTGCTTCCTTGAAAGCATCACCATCAGTATTGTCGATACGCTCAGCGCTGTTCTCATCTACCCAGCCATACAGCATCTTACCTTCGTCATCGAAAGCATATTTCTTGCCGTTAACAGTCTTTAAAGAAACCTTATCGGAATCTCCCTGTTTTAAAGCTTTACCGTTAGCCTGGAAGTAGTACCAATAATGCTCTGGCTCGTCATCATCACCAGCGTCTTCGTTATCGATAGCTACCCACTGGTTAGCTGTCATAACACCGTTTACGTCAACATAGTAGTAGTTGTCACCATCTTCGATCAGGGTGTCTACTGCCATCTCGCCGTTGCTGTCTAAGTAATACCAGTTGTTACCGGACTTAGCCCACTTATCTGTTA
>ERZ773149.591-NODE-591-length-34917-cov-17.864839_pt1 | contig 34917 bp, 33 predicted proteins | sample MGYA00511081_ERZ773149 | MGnify/ENA primary metagenome ERZ773149 (study PRJEB29015, sample SAMEA2737846) | human gut metagenome | biome: human gut; feature: human-associated habitat; material: faeces | place: China | collected 2012 ...
TCATCTTCTACATCCCCAACATCCTGTCGGTGGTCGTCATCTCCGGCATCTTCTCTGCCATCTATAAGCCGGAAAACGGCATGCTGAACAGCATCATCGGCCTGTTCCGCAACATGAGCGACCCCATCCTGTGGAAGGGCGAAAAACTGGTCATCCCCTCCATCATCCTTGCCATGGTGTGGCAGGCCATCGGCTACTACATGGTCATGTACATGGCCTCTATGTCTGCCGTGCCCATCAGCCTGTACGAGAGCGCCAATCTGGATGGTGCCGGGCGGCTGACCCAGTTCTTCCAGATCACCATCCCCCTCATCTGGACGAATATCCGCACCACCCTCACCTTCTTTATCATCTCCACCATCAACATGGCCTTCCTCTTTGTCAAGGCCATGACCAGCGGCGGGCCCAACGGTGCATCGGATGTGGCGCTGAGCTATATGTACAGCCAGAAAGACGCTGGCCTGTATGGTTACAGTATGGCCATCGGCGTGGTAATCTTCCTGTTCTCGTTTGCCCTGTCCGCCTGTGTCAACAAGGTCACCAACCGCGATACGCTGGAATTTTAAGGAGGGAAGAAGATGCAGAATACCACCGAAAAATCTTCCCGCTCTGCGGAAGGTCTGTACAAGTTTTTCATCTATTTTGTGCTGGTTCTGCTGGCCGTTACCATCATCGTGCCGGTGGCATGGGTGTTCATGGCCTCCATCAAGCAGAATGCAGAGTTCTACGGCAATCCCTGGGCACTGCCCGCCGGGTTCTACTGGCAGAACTTCGTCAACGCATGGAACGGCGCGAAAATGGGCGAATATATGCTCAATTCGGTCATCGTCACCGCGCTGGCGCTGGCGCTGCTGCTGGTCGTTGCCCTGCCCGCCGCCTACTGCCTGTCCCGCTTCCACTTCAAGGGGTGCAAGGTACTGAACACCCTGTTCATGGCGGGCCTGTTCATCAACGTGAACTACATCGTGGTGCCCATCTTTTTGATGCTGCGGGACAGCGATGTGTGGCTGAAAGGCCATTTCGGCAGCGGCTTTCTGCTGAACAATCTGGTGGTGCTGGCGGTGGTATACGCCGCCACCGCGCTGCCCTTTACCATCTACCTGCTGTCGGGCTACTTTGCCACCCTGCCCCACGATTTTGAGGAGGCCGCCTATATCGACGGTGCAAGCTATTTTTCCACCATGACCCGCATCATCTTCCCCATGGCAAAGCCCTCCATCATCACCATTATCCTGTTCAACTTCCTGTCCTTCTGGAACGAGTATATCATCTCCATGACCCTGATGAGCTCCACCAAGGCACCCCGCACCCTGCCGGTAGGTCTTTTGAACCTGATGCAGGCGCAGCAGAGCGCCGCCCAGTACGGTACCATGTACGCAGGCCTTGTGCTGGTGATGCTGCCCACCCTGATTTTGTACATCTGCGTGCAGCGGCAGCTGACGCAGGGCATGACCGTGGGCGGCCTGAAAGGTTAAGGTGACAGACGATGAAAGCATATTGGAAAAACCATCCCGCCCTGCGCATGATCCTGATGCTGGTGCTGTTCGTACTGGCACTGGTGCTGGTGGTGTCCGGCTGGAAAATGACCGGGCAGCTGGCAGGGCTTGGCATCATGCTGGTGGGTGTAGCGCTGCTGCTGGCTGTGCTGGCGCTGTATAACGCCGCCTACGATTGACCCCCTACGATTCAAAGAGAGGCAAAAGGAGAGTTTCCCATGGACGAATTGAGAAAGACCGGGCGCGTGACCATTCCCACAGACTTGGACGTTGTGCCCGAAACACTGGAGATCTTAAAAAAGTGGGGTGCCGATGCCATCCGCGACTGCGACGGCACCGACTTCCCGCAGCAGCTCAAGGATGCGGACGCCAAGATCTACTCCACCTACTATACCACCCGCAAGGACAACGCATGGGCAAAGGCAAACCCGGACGAGGTACAGCAGTGCTACATCATGACCGGCTTTTACACCGCCCCCGGCGACACCGTGACCATCCCGCTGATGAAGGGCATCAGCCCGGAGCTGATGCAGGTGAACACCAACGACGACATCACCCGCTGGTGGGAGGTCATGGATCGCTCCACGGGTCAGCCTGTGCCGCCAGAACAATGGAGCTATGCGGATGGCAGCGTGACCGTGCAGGCGGTGCCGTTCCATGAGTATACTGTGAGCTTCCTTGCCTACCTCATCTGGGACCCGGTGCATATGTACAACGCCACCACCAACGGCTGGACGAATTTCGAGCATCAGATCACGTTTGATGTGCGCCAGCCGAAAACCCACAAATATTCCATGGAGCGTCTGCGGAAATTCATTGCAGAGCATCCGTATGTGAACGTCATCCGCTATACCACGTTCTTCCATCAGTTCACCCTGATCTTCGATGAACTCAAGCGGGAAAAATTCGTGGACTGGTATGGCTATTCTGCTTCCGTCAGCCCCTATATCCTCAATCAGTTTGAGCAGGAAGTGGGTTACAAGTTCCGCCCGGAGTATATCATCGACCAGGGCTACTACAACAACCAGTATCGTGTGCCCAGCAAGGAATACCGTGATTTTCAGGCATTCCAGCGGCGCGAAGTAGCAAAGCTGGCCAAAGAAATGGTGGACATCACGCACGAGTGCGGCTGCGAGGCAATGATGTTCCTGGGCGATCACTGGATCGGCACCGAGCCTTTTATGCCGGAGTTCAAGACCATTGGGCTGGATGCCGTGGTGGGCAGCGTGGGCAATGGCTCCACGCTGCGCCTGATCTCCGACATTGAGGGCGTGAAGTACACGGAAGGACGCTTTCTGCCTTACTTCTTCCCGGACACGTTCCATGAGGGCGGCGACCCGGTGAAAGAAGCCAAAGAAAACTGGGTCACAGCCCGCCGCGCCATCCTGCGCAAGCCCATTGACCGCATTGGCTATGGCGGCTATCTGAAGCTGGCTCTGGACTTCCCGGAGTTTGTGGACTATGTGGAAAGCGTCTGCAACGAGTTCCGCGAACTGTATGAGAATATCAAGGGCACTACGCCTTACTGCGTCAAACGAGTGGCTGTGCTGAACTGCTGGGGTAAAATGCGGGCATGGGGCTGTCACATGGTGCATCATGCCCTCTACTACAAGCAGAATTACAGCTATTCGGGCGTGATCGAAATGCTGTCCGGCGCTCCCTTTGATGTGAAGTTTATCAGCTTTGAGGACATCAAGAAGGACCCGGCCCTGCTGGACAGCCTGGATGTCATCATCAACGTAGGCGATGCCGACACCGCCCACACTGGCGGTATCTGGTGGGAAGACCCGGAAATCTCCTCCGCCATTCGCCGGTTCGTCTGGAACGGCGGCGGCTTCATCGGCGTTGGAGAGCCGTCCGGTCATCCATATCAGGGTCATATCCTCCAGATGGCCAGTGTTCTGGGCGTGGAGGAAGAAAATGGCTTTACCCTGAACTACGACAAGTACAACTGGGAAGAGCATCCAAATCATTTCATCTTGCAGGATGCTGACAAACCCATCGACTTCGGTGAGGGAAAGAAGAACATTTATGCCTTGGAAGGCACGGAAGTTCTGGTGCAGCGGAATAAGGAAGTGCAGATGGCGGCGCATGATTTCGGCAAGGGACGTGCCGTATACATCAGCGGTGTACCGTATAGTTTCGCCAACAGCCGCACCCTTTACCGAGCCATCTTGTGGAGTGCCCACAGCGAGGATGAACTGCACACTTGGTTCAGTTCCAACTACAATGTGGAAGTCCATGCTTATGTCAAAAATGGCAAGTATTGCGTTGTGAATAACACTTACGAGCCGCAGGATACCACAGTTTATACGACGGATGGCAACAGCTTTGACCTGCATCTGGATGCCAATGAAATCAGATGGTATGAAATTTAAGTTCTCCTTATCAATCTGTGCAGTGAACGACCACTGCACGGCATAAGAGAAAACGGTGGCTTTCCACAATGCGGAACGTCACCGTTTTTTCGTTATACTCTTCTATGCTGAACCAGATAGGCTCGATAAAAAGTTGTTCCTACGACCAGTTCTTTTTGAAGAATGTTAGAACGAAGCCTTATAAGAGCAGTGAGATCGGGCATTTGGTTTTACATTAAAAACATAGAGGACGAGATTATGGGATTGGGCGGAATTATTGTATGGACGAGCATCTGTCCAAGCCGGTGGACATTGCGGTGCTGGAGCGTGCTGTCCGGAAGTACCTTGTTACCCCCCCGAAAATGAGAGACCGTCAACCGAGATTTACCCGGTGAGCCCCTGAGCTGACACAAGAAAAAGGACAGAACTGCATGACAGCAGTTCTGTCCTTTTTGCGTATTCCGGTCAAAAACAGGTCACCGCCAGCCCCGGGCCGCGGGGTCCAGCATTTCGGCGGCAGAGTAGAGCAGGGCATTGCAGATGGCGGCGGCCACGTTGCTGCCGCCCTTGCGGCCCATGGCCACGATGGCGGGTACGCCAAAGGCTTCGCAGGTGGCAAACAGCCGCTCCTTGCTCTCCACCACATTCACGAACCCCACCGGTACGCCAATGACCAGTGCAGGACGCAGCCCGGCTTCGATCTGGTCGGCGATGGTCAGCAGGGCGGTGGGGGCGTTGCCCACGGCCAGCACGGCACCGGGGTGCTCCTGCGCGGCCCGCTGCATGGAAGCCACCGCCCGGGTGGTGCCGCCTGCTTTGGCAAGGGCGGCCACCTCCGGGTCAGCCATGTAGCACAGGGCCGTGCCGCCCAGGCGGGCAAGGCCGGGCTTGGTGATGCCGGCCAGCGCCATGTTCGTGTCGGTGATGATGGGAGTGCCCGCCCGCAGGGCCTTCACCCCGGCCGCCACGGCACCGGGGGTGAAGCGCAGATTCCGGGCATAGTCAAAGTCGGCGGTGGTGTGGATCACCCGCTTGACCACGGCGGCGGTTTCCGGCGGAGGCGTCAGGCCCAGTTCCGCCAGCTCGGCTGTGATGATGGAAAGGCTTGTCCGCTCGATGTCGGCGGGCAGATGATGCTGCGGGATCATACGCGGTTCCCTCCTTTGCGGTCCATGCCCATGGCGGCGTATACGGCATCCATGTCCAGCGCGGCCCGCACGCCGTCGGCCAGCAGGTCGAACTGCTGCTGCCGGTATTGCTCCATCGAGAGCAACGGTGCGTCGGCGGGGGAGATGCCCTTCTTTTTGCACAAAAATGCGGTGAGCTTTTCGGTCAGCTCGCCGGTGTCAAACAGCCCATGCAGGTAGGTGCCGAACACATTGGCCTGCACACACCCTTCCGGCGTGCCGTCGGCCAGAATGCAGAACGGGCTGCCCTGCACTGTCGTGCGCCCGGCGTGGATCTCGTAGCCGGTCAGCTTTGCCCCGGCAAAGGGGATGGCCTCGGCGGTGGCATGGGTCTGGCGCAGCTGCTTTTCGGCGTTGAACACGGTGTCCGTGGGCAGAAGCGCCAGCCCGCGCAGGGTGCAGGGGGTGCCGCTTTCTTCGCCGTCCGGATCGGCAAGGGTGTGCCCCAGCATCTGGTAGCCGCCGCACACGCCCAGCACAGGGGTGCCCTGCGCGGCCAGCTTGAGCACCGCCGCTTCCAGCCCGCACTGACGCAGCCACAGCAGGTCGTCTATGGTGTTTTTGGTGCCGGGCAGGATCACCACATCCGGCGTGCCCAGCTGGCGGGGGCTCTGCACATAGCGCACCCCCAGCAGCGGGTGCTGTTCCAGCGGCATGAAGTCGGTGAAGTTGGAGATGTGCGGCAGGCGCAGAATGGCCGCATCCAGTGGTTTGACGGCCCGCCCTGCCTCCAGCCGGGTGGAAAGGGAATCCTCATCCTCAATGTCCACCTTCAGGTAGGGGATGACCCCCAGCACCGGCAGCTGCGTTTTTTCTTCCAGCATGGCAAGGCCGGGACGCAGGATCTCCACGTCGCCCCGGAACTTGTTGATGAGCAGCCCCTTGATGCGGGTCCGCTCGTCCGGCTCCAGCAGGGCCACCGTGCCGTACAGCTGTGCAAAGACGCCGCCCCGGTCGATGTCTCCGGCCAGCAGCACAGGGGCGTCCACCAGCTTGGCAAGGCCCATGTTCACAATGTCGTCGGCTTTCAGGTTGATCTCGGCCGGGCTGCCAGCTCCCTCAATGACGATGATGTCCACCTCTTCGGCCAGACTGTTGTAGGCGGCAAGGATGTCCGGGATCAGCGACCGCTTCATTTTAAAGTAGGCGGCGGCGGGCATCTGCCCCCGCACCTCGCCGTTCACGATCACTTGACTGCCGGTGTCGCTGCTGGGTTTGAGCAGGATGGGGTTCATGCGCACGTCCGGTTCCATCCCGGCGGCCTGCGCCTGCACCACCTGCGCCCGGCCCATTTCCAGCCCGTCCCGGGTCACAAAGCTGTTCAGGGCCATGTTCTGGCTCTTGAAAGGAGCCACCCGGTAGCCGTCCTGTGCAAAAATGCGGCACAGTGCGGCGCACAGCAGGCTTTTGCCTGCACCGCTCATGGTGCCCTGCACCATAATGCAGGTTGCTTTGTTCATGCCAGTACCTCCGCAAGGGTCTTTAACAGTTCATCGTTTTCCGGCCCGGTACGCACGGCGGTGCGGTACCAGCTGCCGTCCAGCCCGGGGTAGTTGCTGCAGCTGCGCAGCACCACGCCCCGCTGCCGCAGGGCATCGCCCAGCGTTTCCGGCCCCTGGAACAGTAGGTAGTTTGCTCGTCCGTCCAGTACCCGCAGGCCCAGTGCCCGCAGCCCGGCCGTGAGCCGGGGCCGCTGCTGCGCAATGAGTGCCCGCACCTGTGCCACATAGGCCGTTTCGTCCAGTGCGGCAAGCCCGGCGGCCTGCGCCAGACTGGACACTGCCCACGGCTGCCCGGCGGCCTGCATGGCTTCCAGCAGGGCCGTGTTGGCACACAGGCAGTACCCCAGCCGCACCCCGGCCATGCCGTACAGCTTGGTAAAGGCCTTGAGGATCAGCAGATTTTTGCTGTCCAGCAGGGCTTTGGCGGTCAGGGTGTCGCAGTCGGGCAGAAAATCCAGAAAACATTCGTCCACCACCAGCAGTGCCCCGCAGGCTTCGCACCGGCGCAGGATGCGCTCCACAAGGGGCAGCGGCGTGAGCTGCCCGGTGGGGTTGTTGGGCTGGCAGAGAAATACCATGTCCACCTCCGGCGTGATGGAGGAGAGGATGGAATCCGTCACGGCAAAATCGACCTCTGCCTGCAGAAAATGTCGCCGCACCGCACAGCCCGCACTTTCCAGCGCGGCGGCGTACTCGGCAAAAGTGGGGGCGGTCACCAGCGCGGTGCGGGGTTTTGCCGCCCACACCAACCGGAAGATCAGGTCTGCCGCGCCGTTGCCGCAGAGGATAGATTCTGCCGGGATCCCCTCGTGCGGGGCCAGCTTTGCCCGCAGTGCCCGGCACAGGGGGTCGGGGTAGCGGTCGGCGTGAGGCAGGGCGGCAGCAATGGCGTTCGCCACGCCCTGCGGCAGGCCCAGCGGGCTCACGTTGGCCGAAAAATCCAGCGCGTCGTGCCCGTACTGTGCCCGATATCCGGCCCAGTCGCCGCCGTGTGTCAGCTGTGTCATAAGATCACCCCTCGGATCGCCAGCCCCAGCAGCAGGGCCAGCAGGCTTTCGGCATACATCATTTTATTGGCGCGGCGGATGTCCTCTGGCTCAATGGGACGCAGGGCGTCGCCAATGGTAGGCTTGGGGTAATATTCCCCAAAATAGTAGGCAGGCCCGGCCAGCTGCACGCCCAGTGCTCCGGCACACGCGCTCTCGGTCTGGGCACTGTTGGGGCTGGCATGGTTGCGCCGGTCCCGCCGCCAGATACGCCACGCCCCTTTGGCGCTGTTGCCGGTCAGGGCCGCCGCCGCGCACCACAGCAGACCCGCCAGACGGCTGGGCAGATAGTTTGCCGCGTCGTCCAGCTTGGCGGGGATGCGGCCGAAGTAGAGGTACTTTTCGTTTTTGTAGCCCAGCATGCTGTCCATGGTGTTGATGGCCTTGTAGGTCAGCGCCAGCGGTGCCCCGCCGATGAGCATATACAGCAGCGGCGCGATCACGCCGTCGCTGGCGTTTTCGGCCACGGTCTCCACGGCGGCTTTGGTCACACCCTCAGCGGTCAGATTCTGGGTGTCGCGGCCCACGATACGGCTCACAGCCTTGCGGGCTGCGGGCAGGTCGCCCTTCACAAGCTCCTTGTGCACGTTCATGCTCTCCAGCGCAAGGCCCTTTGCGGCCAGTGCCTGCCCGCACCAGAACATCTGTACGGCCAGCCCCAGCCACGGGCTGAGCCTTGCTGCGCCCAGGCAGACAAGGCCGGTGCACACAAAGGTGCCCACCGGCAGGCAAAAAGCCACGATGCCGCCGCCCAGCAGTTCGCCCTGGGGCGTTTTGGGCAGGCGGGCGCGCAGGCGCTTTTCCAGCGCGGAGATGGCCTTGCCCATGAGCACCACCGGGTGGGGCAGCCACGCGGGGTCGCCGAAGAGGGTGTCCAGCACAAAGCCGCCCAGAACGGCCAGCCCGGTCATACGTCGGCCTCCCTGGTGTACTGCACGGTCTTTACAAGGTGCAGCACCCGCTTGTCGGCCCAGTCGGCGGCATCCAGCACAAAGCCGCCCGCGTTGGGGCCGCACCATTCGTAGTAGTCTTTATGGGGCAGGGCGTAGCGCTCCAACGCGGCCATCTGGGTGCCGCCGTGGGCCAGGATGACCAGCAATTCTTCGCCGTCGGCCAGTGCCTTGTCCACCAGTGCCGAAAAGGCGCGGCAGATGCGCTCAGAAAAAGCGGCCTTGGTCTCGCCGTCCGGGCAGGGGCTCTCACAGTTGGCGGCCACCCAGGCCAGATAGTCCGGGTCGTGCTCCATCTCGATGTAATTGCGGCCCTCAAAGCTGCCGAAGCACATCTCCTTCAGGCCGTCCACCACCACCAGCTTTGCAGTGGGAAACAGCACCTCAGCGGTCTGCCGGGTGCGGCACAGCGGGGTGATGTACACGGTTTTGGGCTCAATGTCTGCCTTGCGCAGCATCGCGCGGCCAGCGGCAGAAAGCGGGATGTCCCGCTGGCCCTGATAGCGCTTCTCGGCGTTGTATTCGGTCAGGCCGTGGCGCAGGAAATAGATCAGCATGTTGGCAGTTCTCCTTTCAGAACGGTGGGGATGCCGCAGAACATCTGCACAACGCAGTCTGCCCGTGCGGCCAGCAGACAGGCCAGCCGCCCGGCGGCTTCGCGTCCGGCACGTTCGGCGGGGTCCATGGGTACCACGCCGCCGCCCACCTCGGTGGCAAGCACGATATCGTAAGCGGACAGCTCGTCCGCGAGTTTTTCCAGATTTTCGGCCCCGGCGGCCAGCTCCTGTACATCGCAGATGCACCGTCCGGGCAGGGTCTTGGCAAAGGTGCGCTTGCCGCTGTAAAGCGGCCCGGTGATAAAGATCATAACAGCCCTCCCCACTGGCAGGCACACAGTGCCGCCAGCATCCAGATCTCGGTTTTCTGCAAAAACCACCCGGCCAGATCACCGGTGATGCCGCCGAACTGCTTGCAGGCAACGGCGTGGTACCGACACAGCACAGCCAGTGCGGCCAGTACCAGCGCCCAACCACCCAGTGCCAGCATGGCGCAGCACAGTACAGCGGCCAGAAGGGCCAGCACCCGGCGTACAGTGGCTCTGTCGGCTGCCGAGGCAAAGGTGTGGGCAAGGCCGGTGTTCTTTGCCATGGGGAACGCCGCCACCGCATAGCCGGAGAGCGCCCGTTCCAGCACCAGTGCCATCATCCAAAGAAGCCCTGCCTGCAGGGTGAACTGTACACAGGCGCACAGGGCCAGATAGGCCGCAAAGTAGCTGCACAGACGGATCACGGCAAAGGCCCCGCAGTGAGGGTCCTTTAAGATCTCCAGCTTCTTTTCCCGGTCGCCGTAGCTCGAAAGTGCGTCGCAGGTGTCGGCGTAGCCGTCCAGATGGATGCCGCCGGTGACCCAGACCGGGATCAGGCAGAAGCCCGCCGCCCGCGCCGCACCCGGCAGGGGCAGCACGCCGCACAGGAACCACAGCAGCCCGATGACCACCCCGATAAGCGGGAAGGCACACATCGCATACCGCATGTTCTTTTCGGTCCAGTTGAACTGCGGCACCGGCACAGCCGAAAACATGGCGAACGCCACGGCAACGGTCTGCAAAACGATCATTTTTCCACTCCTTTATAATAAACAGGGATGCCGCACACCACCCGCACCACGGCGTCGGCCCGGGCGGCCAGTGCATTGTTCACCTGCGCCAGCGCCAGCAGATAGCGGTCGGTGTCGCCTGCGTAGTCGGCCCCGCCGCTGAACACCTCGTTGGAGACGACGATCAGGGTTTCACACTGGGCATACACGGCGTCCAGCCCGGAAAGAATGGCCTGCGCGGTCTGCGGCCCGGCCCCGGCGGGATCATAGAGCTCGTTGGCAGCCAGGTTGCCCAGATCTTCCAGCAACGCGGTACCACGGGCGGGCAGATGCACGGCGTCCAGATGCAGGGGGCACTCCACCGTTTCAAACTGTTTTGCCGCCCGCATTCTGCGGTGCTTTTCCACCCGGGCGGCACATTCGGCGTCCCACACCTGCATGGTGGCCAGATAATAGCGCGGCAGAGTGCTGCGCAGTACCAGACTCTCGGCGTATTCGCTTTTTCCGCTGGCCGCCCCGCCGATCACCAGCGTCAGCATTGCGGGGTGTACGGCGTGATGCCGCCCTCCGCAAAGGAATAACAGTGGTCGTACACTGCCAGTGCCATGTCCCACAGCGGGAGGCTGGCCACAGCGCCGGTACCCTCGCCCAGATGCAGCCCGGCGGTGAGAAGCGGGGCCTTGCCCAGTGCATCCAGCACCAGACGGGCGGCAGGCTCCGAGGAACAGTGACTGGCAAACACCGCTTTGGCCGCGGCAGGGCACAGCCGCACGGCGCACAGGGCCGCCACGCCGCTGATGAAGCCGTCCATTACCACGGGCACGCCTTCCAGCGCACCGCCCAGAAAGACGCCGCACAGCCCGGCAAGATCAAAGCCGCCCAGCTTGGCCAGCACGTCCAGAGGGTCTGTGGGGTCCGGCTCGTTGCGCAGGATGCCCCGGCAGATGGCATCCACCTTGCGGGCCAGCCCTTCATCCGAAAGGCCGGCTCCCCGGCCGGTCATCCGTTCCACCGGCTGGCCCAGCAGCACCGCTGCCACCGCACTGGAAGTGGTGGTGTTGCCAATGCCCATTTCGCCGGTGGCCAGCAGCTGCACACCGGCAGCTTTCTGCTCCTGCACCAGCCGGATGCCCCGGCCGACGGCCTCCACAGCCTGGGCGCGGGTCATGGCGGGACCCTGCGTGAAATCGGCAGTACCGGCGGCAATGCGGCAGTCTGCCACCCCCGGCACCGGGTCTCCGGCCATGCCCATGTCCACGGGCACCACATCGCAGTGGGCAGTACGGGCCATCTGGCACACGCTGGTACGCCGGGCAGCCAGATTCTCCGCCACTGCGCGGGTCACGCTCTGGTCGGTCTGGCTCACGCCCTGGGCCACCACGCCGTTGTCGGAGCAGAGCACCAGCACAGCCCGGCGGGAAACATCCAGCGCCGCACTGCCGGTGAGGGCGGCGGCATCTTCCAGCAAAGTTTCCAGTGCGCCCAGCCCGCCCAGAGGTTTGGCCAACCCGGCCCAGTGGGCGTGGGCGGCGGCGCGGGCAGCTTCATCCGGCGGGGTGATGCCGGAAAGTAAAGTTTTCAGTTCCGTTTCAGTCATGTGTGTTTCTCTTTTGTCGTTGATAGAACTTTGCACCGCTCACAAAGCGGCGGGGCAGGGGAGTGCCTACCCAGTAAAGATGCGGGAAACCGGCGTACAAACTCATGCTTGCAAATCCGCATTCCCACTGTACTTTTTCGCTTTTCCAAACGGAAAAGTCTGAACCATTGTCGGTGGAATCCCAGTGGTGGAATTCGTGAATATACAAATGCTCTCCTGCATGGAACAGCAGGCTGTCGGCTTTGGCGGTCATGTCGGCATAGCCGAACCGCACCAGCCGCCCCACCTTGACGCCTTTGCCGGGCAGAACGCCTGCCATGGGCCAGGCGGTACCGCTGGCATCTTCCAGCGTCTGCCCCAGATACAGAAAGCCGCCGCACTCTGCCACCGTGGGCAGGCCGCCATTTACGGCATCCCGGATGGCATCGCGCATGGTTTTGTTTTCGCTCAGCGGCCGGGCATACAGTTCCGGGTAGCCGCCGGGCAGATACAGCCCGCAGATGTCCTCCGGCAGGGTGGTGTCGTGCACCGGACTGAAGAACACCAGCTCTGCCCCGGCAGTGCGCAGGCAGTCCAGCGTTTCGGCGTAGGCAAAGCAGAATGCCTTATCCTGTGCCACAGCAATGCGGACGCCCGCCGTTTGCAGAGCAGGCGGCGGCGCTGGGGCAGGAGCCGGTCGTTCGGTCAGCGCTTCCAGCGTTGCCCAGTCCAGATTTGCTTCCAGCGCATCGGCCAGCAGGCCGATCTTCTGGGCAAGATCGGTGATCTCTCCGGCGGTTTTCAGGCCCAGATGGCGGCTCTCCACCACCGCCTGCGGCAGGCGGGGCAGATGCCCCAGCACTGGCAGGCCGGTCTCGGTTTCCAGCAGGGGCTTGAGCATCCGGAAGAGCTTTTCGGAGCAGTCATTCAGCAGGATGCCTGCAATGTGGCTCTCCGGTTTGAAATGCACAAGGCCCTGGATCTCTGCGGCCAGCGTCACACTGGCCCCCTTGGGCTGTACCACCAACAGTACCGGCAGGTCCAGCGCATCGGCCAGCTCCCAGGCACTGGCGCGGGTGGTCAGGCCCTGCCCATCGTAAAAACCCATGGCCCCTTCGCACACCACAGCCCCGTGTCCGGCGGCATAATGGGCGTACAGTTCCCGTACCGTATTTTTGGCAGAAAGATAAAGATCCAGATTGTGGCTCTCCACCCCCAGCACCGACCGGTGAAACATGGGGTCGATGTAGTCCGGCCCGCTCTTGAAGGCGCAGGGGTCCATGCCCCGCTTTTTCAACGCGGCCAGCAGGGCGCAGGTGACGGTGGTCTTGCCGCTGCCGGAACGCGGTGCGGCGATGACGAACTGCATCATTTGCGTTCTCCCGTGATCAGAAAAATGGGGTTGTTGGCGGTCAGCAGGTGGAGCCTGCCTGCCGGTCTGGTACGGCTCACGGCAAGCTGGGTCACCTCAGCGGAAAGGCCATGAGCCGTAAGGGCTGCAATGGCGGCGCTCAGGGATTCCAGCGCAATGGCGGCAATGCAGATGCGCGCATTGGCGTTTTTGGCCAGAACCGTGTCCACCACCGCGGCCATGCTGCCCTTGGTGCCGCCAATGAACACGGCATCCGGGGCAGGCAGGGCTTCCAGTGCGGCAGGGGCACGGCCCTCAATGAGGGAAAGGTTCCACGCCGCAAATTTTTCGCGGTTCCGGCGGATGAGGGCGCAGGCGTCCGGCTCACACTCCACCGCATACACATGCCCCTGCGGGGCGGCCAATGCCAGCTCCACGCTCACGCTGCCGGTACCGGCCCCCACGTCCCACAGGGTATCGGCGGGGCGCACGGCCAGTTTGGCCAGCGCGGCGGCCCGCACTTCCTGCTTGGTCATGGGCACCTCGCCCCGGATGAAGGCCTCATCCGGCAGGCCGGGGGTGCGGCGTTCCGGGTGAACGGCATGTTCCACCAGCAGGACGCTCAGGGAAGCAAAGGTCTGCCCGGCCAGTTCCTGCGCGGTGCCAAAGTGGATTTTTTCGTCGGGCGTGCCAAGGTTTTCGCCCACAAGGGCGTGGGCATCGCCCAGCCCGGCGGCGGTCAGCGCGGCACACAGGGTGGCCGGGGTCTCGGCCCCGCCGGTGAGAAAGAATACGGTTTTATGGTTCATGCAGGCGGACACCGGGTCGCAGGCACAGCCGTGGGCAGAAACAAGAGTCCAGCCCTGCCAGGGGCGGCCTACGGCGGCGGCCAGCAGCTGTACGCTGGAAAGGCCGGGCAGCACCCGGCAGGAGATGCCAAAGGCCCGCAGCATGGGCAGCAGCTGGGATGCGCCGGAGTAGAACCCGGTATCGCCGCTGTACACCAGCGCAATTTCCTCGTCCGGGTGCGCGGCCAGACAGGCCAGAATTTCGTCCGATTTGTACATGGACTGCCGGTTTCCGGTGCAGCCCTCCGGCAGTGTGGCCAGCAGCCGCTTTGCACCCAAAATGCGGTCGGCACCCTGCAGGGCGGCAAGACCCTGTGCGGTCAGGCTGCCGGGGGTGCCGGAGCCCATACCAATGAGTGTGATCATCCTTTCAGCACCTCCCTGCAGCGGGTCAGGATCTGGTCTGCCGTCTCACCGGTCTCGGCCGGGCGGCGGATCACGATGAGCTGGACGCCGGTGTCGGCGGCAGCCTGCGCTTTCTCGGCAAAGCCACCGGCGGCCCCGCCGTCCTTGGTCACGAGAAAGCGAATGGAGAACTGCTCCAGCAGGGCCCGGTTCAGCGCGTAGGAGAACGGCCCCTGTAAAGCAAGGATATTCTTGTGGGGGATGTGCGCGGCCTCGCAGGCGGCAATGCCGTCCAGCGTGGGCAGCACACGGGGGTACAGCCGTTCCGGGGCCAGCTGCGCAAAGGCAGGCAGCTCCTTGGCCCCGGTGGCCAGCAGGACATTGCCCTGCGTTTGGGCCAGAAAATCCGCCACATGTGCCGCCGACTGGAGCACCATGCTCCCGGCAGGCAGGGGGCTTTGCGCACGCAGCAGCCGGTGATATTCCACCCCGGCGGTGCGGCAGGCCGTGCGGATGTTGCGGGTGGCGTCCACCGCATAGGGATGGGTGGCGTCTACGCACAGGTCGGCTCCCTGCACAAGGGCGGCCATCTCGTCCGGGGTCAACCGGCCGCAGTGCACTGTGATGCCGGCAAAGCTGCCCTGTTCCTCGCTGCCCAGCGGGGTGGCCACGCTCACCAGAACGTCCGCCCCAAGCTGGGCCAGATGCCGGGAAAAAATGCGGCCCTCGGTGGTGCCGCTGAACACCACTGCCCTCATACGCGGTACCCCCGCGGCGTGACCATGCGGCCCTGCAGCACCCGGGTGTTGCGGTTGCCGATGTACACGGTGGTGAACATATCCACGGGCGTTTGCTCCAGCTGGGCCAGCGTCAGCACCTGAGCGCTCTGGCCCTCCCGGCCGATGTTGCGCACCAGTCCACAGACGGTGTCCGGGGCCTTGCCGTTTTGCAGCAGGATGCGCACGGCCCGGGCCAGATAGTCCGGCCGCCCCTTGGAAGAAGGGTTGTACACCGCCATGCAGAAATCACCCATGGCCGCTGCGGCCAGCCGCTTTTCGATGACCTCCCACGGGGTGAGCCGGTCGGAAAGAGAGAGCACACAGAAATCATGGGCCAGCGGGGCACCCAGCACCGCGCCGCCGCTCAGGGCGGCAGTCAGGCCGGGCACCACCTCCACGGTCACGTCCGGGCAGCCTTCGGCCAGCTCCAGCAGGGGGCTGGCCATGCCGTACACTCCGGCGTCACCGCTGCACACCAGAGCCACGGTCCGGCCGCTGTGGGCAGTTTCCAGTGCCCAGCGGCAGCGGTCCAGTTCTTTGGTCATGCCGGTGGCGTAATATTCTTTTTCCGGGTAATAGGGGCGTACCAGATCCAAATAGACCGGATAGCCGCACAGCACCTCGGCTTCTTCCAGGGCGCTCTGCGCCTGTGCGGTCAAAAACTGCGGGTCGCCGGGGCCAAGTCCGACCACATATACGATATCAGCCATTCTGCCACCTCCAGTCCGGGGCATAGGGGCACAGCGCCAGCGCAAAGGTCACACCGCCGCCCGCCTGTTTCGGGATGCGGATGCAGCCGCCGGACGCCAGCACAGCGGCCCGCTCACACACGTTGTCCACCCCGGTGACGCTTTGCACGAAGGGAGATGGTGTGAACGGCCCGGGCAGTGCCCGCAGCTGCTCCGCAGAATAAAATGTGATGGGCCAGCCGTGGGTCCGGCAGAACGCCAGCAGCCCGGCCTCGTCAGCCTTCAGGTCGATGCTGGCCACCGCCGTGATGCACGCCGGGGCAAGGCTGTGCCGGGCACAGAAGTCAGTAAAAGCGGCTTCCAACTGCTCGGCACACGTCCCCCTGCGGCAGCCGATGCCCAGCACCCCGATGCGGGGCACCAGATGCAAAGCGTCCCCGGCAGGGGAGAGGGTAAGGGCAAAATCGGCTTCGGCAGGGGTCCGTGCAGGATCCACCCCGGCGGGCAGGGTGCCCTGCACGGGAAACTCAGCGGCAAACCGCACCGACTGCCCGGCCAGCAGCTTGCTGCTGACATGCTTGATGCGCTCCGCTTCCAGCACCGTGCAGTTCTGGTGCTTTGCCCACTCGTCCACCGCAAAAATGCCGTGGGCGTCGGTGGCCGTGGTGATCACCGGAACGGCTCCGCACACGGCGGCCAGTGCACGGGCCAGGTCATTGGCACCGCCCAGATGACCGGACAGCACCGGCACCGCAAAGCGGCCGCATTCGTCCAGTACCACCACCGCCGGGTCCGACGCCTTGCTGCGGCAGTGCGGCGCAATGGCCCGCACCGCAATGCCCACGGCTCCCACAAAAACAAGGGCGTCGCTCTGCGCAAACTGCAGGGCGGTCCACCCGGCAAGGGAGACGCCGCCGCTGCCGCAGCGGTCCACACTGCCGGGCAGGGCGTCTGCCAGCCGCCGGGCCAGTGCCAGACCGGTGTCGGTAAAGGCCAGATAGGCCCGGGTCATTGGTCGGACCCCTTGCGGAACTCGGTGGTAAAACCGGGGTCGTACAGCTTGCTGCGCTCGTACCGGGTGCCAAGGAAATCGCCTGCCACGATGAGCGCTGTTTTGGTGATGCCGGCGTCGTGCACGCTCTGCGCCAGAGAACCCACGGTACAGCGCACGGTTTTCTGCTCCGGCCAGGTGGCCTTGTATACCACGGCGGCGGGGGTGTCCGGCGTGTAGGCACCGCCCTGCAGCAGAGCATCCTGCACCTTGTCCACCAGACCGATGGACAGGAAAATCACCATAGTGGCCCCGTGGGCGGCAAGACTGGCCAGCTTTTCCCGCTCGGGCACTGGGGTGCGGCCTTCCATGCGGGTGATGATCACGGTCTGGCTCACGGTGGGCAGGGTGTATTCGGCATTCAGTGCCGCCGCCGCGCCGCAGAAGCTGGACACGCCGGGCGTGTCATCGTAGGCGATGCCGTCGGCGTCCAGTGCATCCATCTGCTCCCGGATGGCCCCGTACAGGCAGGGGTCGCCGGTGTGCAGGCGCACGGTGATTTTGCCGTCTGCCTCCATGGTGCGCATCACATCCAGTACCTGTTCCAACGTCATCTCGGCGCTGTTGTAAATGGCGCAGCCGGGTTTTGCCAGTCCCAGCAGGGCCGGGTTGACCAGACTGCCCGCGTAGATGATGCAATCAGCCTCCTGTAGCAGGGCTGCGCCCCGCCGAGTGATCAGGTCCGGGGCACCGGGCCCCGCGCCTACAAAGTGTACCATAGCAGTTACTCCTTTACCAGTACCGTTGCAAAATATCCGGCCTTGCTGCCATCCTGCGGCGGGCGCGCAGTCGAAAGGTCAGGGAAGATCATTTCGTCCGGCAGGCCGCAGCTGCACACGAAGGCACTGCGGCTCAACGCACCGTGGGCGTCCAGGGTGTCCAGCAGGGCGGGCAGCTGACGCCCGGTTTTCATCAGGACTTTTGTACCGGGGGCGTCCAATACCTCGTCGGCCCGGCTGCCGGGGGCGATGGTCAGCGGGGTATCCATGCCGCCGGTAAGGGGCAGGTTCAGCCGGGCTGCTGCCGCGCAGAAGCTGGGCACGCCCGCCGCCATCGCGGTGGCATAGCCCTGCGCCTGCAGGATCTCCTGCAGATAGCCAAAGGTGGCATAAATGGATACGTCACCCAGGTTCAGCATGGCCACATCCTGCCCGGCATCCAGAAAGGGCCGCACTGCGCTGGCAGCGGTCTCGTGAGAGGCGCGCAGCACGGCGGCGTCCCGGCTCATGGCAAACTGCAAGGGCAGGATGGTCTTGCCGTCCAGCTCTGCGCCCAGTGCCCGGCGGGCGATGTCCAGCGCCAGCATCTGCCCGGAAGCGGTCTGCGGCGCAGCCAGCACCGGGCACTGCCGCAGCAGACGCACGGCCTGCAAAGTCAGCAGCTCCGGGTCGCCGGGGCCGACACTGACCCCGTAAAAGGTGCCGGTCATGCGTTGTTCCATTGTTCAAGCAGCTCCTTTGCAGTTTGTGTTGCGCCAAGCGGCCCGTGCTGGTTGGAAAACAGCACTGCACCCACCCGGAAGGCTTCGCCCGCCCGGCGGTCGAGGTGCAGCTGGATGGCATCCAGCAGGCTTTCCAGCACCGGGGCGCGCAGTCCGGCGGCGTCCAACAGCTCCAGACAGGCGTCGGTGGTGGCGGCGGCGTACAAAGCCGCGCACAGCTCCCGGCTTGCCCCACAGAGGGCGGCGTGGGTACAGAACAGCTCGGTGCGGCAGTCGGCCGTGTGGGAGTGGGTGTTCATGATGCCGCCGGCCACCTTGACCAGCTTGCCCACATGGCCCACCAGCAGCACCTGCTCAAACCCGGCAGAAGCTGCCATATCCAGCGTATCTCCGATGAAGTTGGAGGTCTTGACCACCGGGATGGCCGCAAAGGCCGGGTAGGTGTCGTGCAGGTAGTCCAGCCCGTAGTTGCCCGGGGCAAGGATGAGCCGCTTTGGGGTACCGGCCCGCAAAACAGCCTGGTTCATTTCCAGCTGGATGGTGTCCAGGATGGCCTGCTGGCTCATGGGCTCCACGATGCCGCTGGTGCCCAGCACCGAAAGGCCGCCCTCCACCCCGATGTGCGGGTTGAAGGTGCGCCGGGCCACTTCCTCGCCGTTCTGGATGGAAATGGTCACCGCAAAGCCGCCGGTATAACAGGCGGCTTCAGCCTCCCGGCGCAGGGCCTCGGCGATCATCTGCCGGGGCACATGGTTGATGGCGGCGGCACCAACGGGTTGGTCGAGGCCGGGTTTGGTCACCCGACCCACACCTCTGCCGCCGTCGATGCGGATGTCCGTGCAGCCCGGCAGCAGTTCCACTGTGGCGATCACCGGCAAGCCGGTGGTCACATCCACATCGTCGCCGCCGTCCTTTTCAATGGCGCATTCGGCCCCAGTGTCGGTGCGGCGGCAGAACAGGGGTGCTACCTCCACCACGATGCCCTTTGGGGTGCGCAGCGCCACCGTCTCCGGCGCATGGCCGGTGAGCAGCAGCCGGGCCGCGCCCGCTGCCCCCAGCGCCGCACAGGTGCCGGTGGTATAGCCGCAGCGCAGGAGCTTCTGGCCGCTGCGGACGTAGTGCTCAAAGAGCGGGCGCTTTTCCTCCGGCGCTTTTTCTTCGCCGTAGAGGAATGCGTACTGCTCATCGGTCAGAGCATAAATTTTGCAGATGTTTTCCCGGGCAAAGGCCTTTTCCGGCGTCATGACGTCCGAGACGCCCGCCGCCGAGACGCAGACGACCTTATCGGAAATTTTCTGCGCCAGCTCCAGCTCGTGGAGGCTCAGGATGACGGCCATCTTCTTGTCCCGGGCGAGGCTTTTCAGGATGGCCAGCAATTCGGCCTTGCCCTTGATGTCAAGAAAAGACGTAGGCTCGTCTAATAATATCAGCTCCGGCTGCTGGCAGATGGCCCGAGCCAGCAGGACGCGCTGGCGCTGGCCGTCGCTGATGCGGTTGAAGTCCCGGCCCGCCAGCGCCTCGGCCCCCACGAGGGCCAGCGCGGCATGGACCTGGCGCTTATCTTCCGCCGAGAGGACGCCCAGCCGCCCCGTGTAGGGGTAGCGCCCGGCGGACGCCATCTCGAAGCAGGTGGTCAGCTCGGTGCGGCGGGTGTGAGGCACCATCAAGGCCATTTTGCGGGCGCGCTCCGGGCCGGAGCAGTCCGCGAGATTTTTGCCGTCCAGCAGGACAGCGCCCCCCTGGGGGGCCAGCTGCGCTGCCAGCGTCTTGAGCAGGGTGGACTTTCCCGCGCCGTTGGGGCCGATGAGGGTGAGGATGCTCCCCTTCCCGACGCCGAGGCCGATGTGCTCCATCAGGGGCGTTTTGCCGTAGCCGATGGCAAGGTCCTCGGCGCGGCAGTAGAATTTCGGATCGCTCATTCCCGGCCCTCCTGTGTCTGGCGGCGCACCAGCAGCCAGATGACCACCGGCGCACCGAAAACCGCCGTCACCGAGCTGATGGACAGCTCAGTGGGCGCGAACAGGCTGCGGGCGATGAGGTCGCAGAGCAGACAGAACGCTGCCCCGCCCAGACAGCAGCCCGGCAGGACATAAAGGGGCTTTGCGCTGCCCAGCAGGTTCTTGACCAGATGCGGCACCGCGATGCCCACAAAGGAGATGGGGCCTGCAAAGGCCGTCACGCAGGCGGAAAGCAGGCTGGAAAGCAGCACGAGGGCCGTCGAGAAGGCCCGCACCGGCACGCCGACGCTCCTGGCGTAGCTCTCGCCCATCTGGTAGGCCGCCATGGGCTTCGAGAGCAGGAACGCCGCCGCCAGCGCGGGCAGCACCACGCAGGCCGCTGCACCCACGTTGGCCCAGGTCATGCCGGAAAAGCTGCCCATCGACCAGTTGTGGAGATTGACGATGTTGGAGTCCTGAGCGAAAGTCACCACGATGTCGGTGACAGCCGAGCAGATATAACCGATCATGATGCCGCAGATGACGAGGATGCTCATCCGCGGCACCCGCCGGGCCACCACCAGCACAAAGGCCATCGCCGCCATCGAGCCTGCAAAGGCGGCGATGATGAGGGTGGCCGAGCCGGTGAGCAGCCCCTGCTGTAAAAACACCACCATCGTCAGGGCCACCGCCAGCTTTGCGCCGCTGGACACGCCCATGACGAAGGGGCCGGCGATGGGGTTGGCGAAGAAGGTCTGCAGGAGGTAGCCCGCCGCCGAGAGGGCCGCGCCCAGCAGCACGACCATGACCGCCCGGGGCAGACGGAGCTGGAGCACGATGCCCACGGCCAGCGCATCTTCGCCCCGGCCCAGCAGAGCCGCCGCCACCGCGCCGGGCGTCAGGGACACACTGCCCCAGAACAAATTGAGTGCAAACAGCACCGCGACCCCCGCCGTGAGGGCGAGGTACGCGAGGCTGAGGCGGCGGGTGGTGGTCATGACAAAGCTCCTTTTATACGATGCGCTGTAAGAAACGGAGGGACGCCGGGTCGGGCGAGCCCTCGGTGAAGACGAGGTTCATATCCGAGATGAGGTCGGCCAGCTCCATGCTCTGCTGGAAGAGGCTCTGGGCCGTACACCAGCAGTCGCCGGACTGGACGGCCTTGAAATCTGCCAGCATCGGGCATTTTTCGATGAGCTGGTCACGGGTCTCCATCACGCCCTCGATGGTACTGTTGTAGATGAGGACGTCGGCGTCCTTGGCCCGGGCGTAGAAGGTCTCCAGCGGCAGTTTGATGGTGGACTGGGCCGAGTTGTCCCCCTCGAGGTCGTCGAAGATGTAGACGCCGCCGGCCATCCCCACCATCTGGGCCACATAGTCGCTGGTGCGGCGGACGGTGATGAGGTTGTTGGTGGTGATGGAGAAGAAGGCCGCGGTCTTGCCGGTGTTCTCCTGCTCGAGGATGGGGGCCACCTGCTCCACCTTCTGGCGGAAGACCTCTTCCGCCATCTCAGTCTTATTCAGCAGGATGCCGTAGAGCTTGAGCCACTCCATCCGGGCCAGCGGGCCGCTCTCGTAGCTCGAGCGCTCCACGAGGACCGGCACGCCGAACTTTTCCAGCTGCTCCTTGACCTCGGGGTCGTGGAGCACCATGGTGTTCTCGATGGCGAGGGTGCAGCCGGCGGCAAGGATGCGCTCATAGTCCGGGGCGCTGTACTTGCCCGCGTAGGCGATGCGGCCCTCCTGCATGGCCTGTCTGGCCTCTTCCACATACCAGCCATCGGCCTTCGTGCCGGAGAGGGCGATGCTGTCCAGGGCGTCCAGATGGACGAAGAGGTCCATCACCGAGGTGGAGACGAGATAAATATGATCCAGCGGCTGGCGCAGCAGAACGACATCTTCGGGCAGGTCGTCCACCTCGGCGGCCCCCTCGGGGACGACGAGGAACCGCCCGGCGTCCGGGATGTCGATCATCACATAGCCGCCCTCATAGCAGTCGGCGGAAAACTGGGTGGCATAGTCCAGCGGATAGCTGTGGTCGAACACGAGGGATGCTGTATTGGCCGGGGCGGTCTCTGCCTGCCCGCAGCCCGCAAGGGTGAGGGCGGCGGCAGGCAGGGCTTTCAGAAAATTGCGGCGTTTCATCGTTACTTTGCCTCGATCAGGGATGCAGAGGCGAAGGTCAGCGTATACTCGATCTCATGCGGGGTGCTCATGGCGACGGTATCGCCCACCACATCCAGCGGGGTGTCGAGAGCAGTGACGGGGATCTCGAAGGTAGAGTTGCCCTCGGTGTTGGTGGGCAGATACTTCTCGCCGTCCACCAGCATATAGTCGTAGTTGGGGCTGGACCAGACGATGGTGGCGGTCATCCTGCCGTCGGCCACGGTCAGGGCCGCAGGGCTTTCCACGGTGGCACGGCCGGAGCCGCCCTCAAGGGTCACGTCACAGGTGTAGGTGCCGTCGGCAGGTGCTTCCGCCGCAGCAGGCTGGGCGTTGGCGACACGGACGGTATGGTCGTACCACTTGCCCTTGGAGCCGAGGATGGCCAGCTGGAAGTCCTCGTCCAGAGCCTCCACCGGGATGTCGAAGCCGTAGACCTCATCCGAGGTGCCGTCGGAGTAGGTGACGGTGTCGGTGGTGGGCTGGAGCCAGTCGGTCTCGTGGGCCTCGGCGTCAGCGGCCATGCCGACGTAGAGGTTGACGATCTTCTTGGAGACGAGGCTGACGTGGAAGGTCATCTGACCGTCCTTCACGGTCAGGGTCCCCTTGCCGTCATTGGCCTCGTTGGCATGGAACATGGAGCTGTCGGTGTCAAAGTCGGCGGTGTAGACGCCGTCGGGCAGAGCGGCCTCTGCCGCCGGTTCGGAAGCTGCCTCGCTCACGGCAGAGGAAGCCGCCGCCTCGGAGGAAGCGGCAGAGCTGGCCGGGGTGCCGGATGCGCCGCAGCCGGTGAGAGAACCAGCCAGCACAGCACCGGCCAGCAGAAGAGCGAATTTATGGTTCAGTTTCATGATGATATACCTCGAAGTATCTATTTTACAGAAAAGATTATAACACGCAATGGCCCGAATTCAAAGCAGGCCGAAAAAGAAATTGCCCGAAAAGGCACTCCTTTCCGGGCAATCATAAACTTATGCTCAGCCGTTCAGGGAATCGACAGCGGCCTTGGTGTGTGCGACGTAGAGCTGCTGGATGTCAGCGACCTCGCCCAGACCGGCGATCTGGCAATCGACAGAGTCGAATTCGCCGGAGGCCTCGAACTGGCTCTTCCAGGAATCCTCGTCGTCGCCAGCCATATCGTTGTTGGCGTGGTCGCCTGCAACGACCATCAGGGGACGCAGGACGACCTTGGTGTAGCCGGCGGCCTTGACAGCCTTGATGACGTTCTCGCAGGCAGTCTCCTCAGGCTCGCCCTCGACGGTGCCGATGAAGACGTTCTTGTAGCCCAGAGCGTTCATCTGAGACTGCATCTGGGTGTAGCTCACCTTTGCGGTGTGAGAGGTGCCGTGGCCCATGAAGACGAAAGCGGTGCCGTCCTCAGCGGCCGCGTCCAGACTGTCGAAACCGGCGGTCTTGACGGCCTCGGCGGTGATGGCCTTGGCGACAGCTTCCTTGTCGGCGTTGATGACGGTGGCATCACTGCCCACCTCGCCCAGCAGAGGCTCGGCGATGGCGACGGACTCGAACTTATCGCGGTAGCTGTCCACCATCTCCATCATCTCGTCGTACTCCGCGCCATGCATCAGATGGGTGGGCTGGACGACCAGATTCTTCACGCCGTTGGCAACAGCGCGCTCCAAAGCCTGCTCCATGTTGTCGATCTTCTCGCCGTCACGGGCCTGAACATGGTTGATGATGATCTGTGCGGTGAAGGCACGGCGGACAGACCAGTCGGGATATGCGGCCTGGATGGCGTCCTCGATGCCCTTGATGTCCGCTGCGCGGCTGTCGTTGAAGGAGGTGCCGAAGCTGACGACCAGGATCTCGTTGTCGCCGATGTTGTCCTGATTGCGGGCGTCGTCCTTGGAGGCATCGCCGGTGTCGCGGCCAAAGTAATCGGGGTCAGCCTCTTCACCCTCGACCAGCTCCTTCTGGGCGTCGGTCAGGGCGTCCCATGCGGCCTTGGCGGCCTCGCACTGGGCGTCGGTGTTCTCGTTGCGCTCCTGCACATAGATGGCGTCAATGAGGTCTGCCACATTCTTTGCTGCCATTTCATCAGCCTCCTCGCTGCTCACCTCGCTGGCGGCAGCAGAGCTTGCGGCGGTGCTGCCGGCGGCAGTGGAAGAAGATGCACCGCAGCCGGTGAGGACACCGGCACACAGGGCCAGTGCGGCGGCAGCGGCGGTGACGCGCTGCCAGTTCTTGTTGGTTGCCTTACGCATTGTTTGAGTCCTTTCTGTTGTGTGGAATGTACGTTTCCGATAGAAAGGGTACGAAACGGGGGCCAGCTCAAACGAAAAAAGAGCCTTTTCACCGCGCGGAAGGCACAGCAAAAAGACCCTTTGAACTTTCGGGCTTTTTGGTACGACCAATTCCTCGTGATCCGGAGCCGGACGCTCCTGTACCAACAGCGGGCAGGTTTCCTGACTGAAAGCTCACCGCCCGCTGCCGCCTTCCCAGAGGCAAAGCCTCCAGTGACCGGCGCTGAGCGCCAAGGCAGCGGACTCCCTTATCACAGTGACGAGATCGCGCGGGACTCGCACCCGCTTCCCTTTTACCCTCCCGGCCGGGGACGAGACCCCGGCGGCAGGCACCTGCTGTTTTCTATTCAGACGAGGTGAAGTATACCATACTCCGCCCTAAAATGCAATATCTCAGCCCTCCTGCGGCACGGTCCAGACCATGCCCAGCGCTTCGAGCTTTGCGATGCGCTCTGACGTCAGCTTTTTCTCGGCACAGGCGTAGTTTTCGCGCATCCGGCGGACCCAGTCGCCGAGGCAGAAGCCGTCTTCGGTCTTATAGTTCACCGGCACCAGCAGATTGCCGTGGGCGGCGCAGTACTCTTCGGCACGGCGGAACGCCCCGGCCCACTTGGCCTCCCGGGCGTCCCACTGCATCCCGATGGCATCCAGCAGAGCGATATGCTCCGGCGTCACCTGGAACGAGCCGGGCCGGGCCTTGCGGGCAGCCCGGAGGTTCGAGATCCAGACGCCCAGACGGAAGCCGTTCTCGTCTACATATCCGGCAGGCACGAGGAGACTGCCCTTCTTCTCGGCGTAGAGCCTGGCGCTCTGGTAGTTGTCCAGCCAGTTCTGCTCCCGCACGCTGCACGCGGGCGACACCGGGGCGCTGAGGCGTCGGCCTTTTTCGCCCTTGAACAGCTCTTTCAGGGCCGCGCGGCGCTCGGCGGAGAGCTTTTTGCCCTCCCGCAGCATCTGCTTCTGACGGGACAGCCAGCTGCCCAGCCAGATGCCGTCCTCCGTCCGGTACTGAGCCGGAACGGCCAGACTGCCGTGCTCCTTTTTGTATTCCACGGCCAGCTCGTAGCGGTGCTGCCACGAGTCGGTCTTTTCCCAGTTCATGCCCAGCTCGTCCAGCAGGGCTTTCCGCTCCGGCGTCACCCGGGCGCTGCTGCGCTCGGGGTTCTGCCATGCGTACCGCTGGCGGGACACCCACTTGCCCAGCAGAATGCCGTCTTCGTCGGTGTACTCGGTGGGGACGTCGAGGTTCCCGTGGGCGGCGTGGTACTTCACGGCGGCCTCGTAGGCGGTCTGCCACTTGCGGTCGTTCCGGTTCGTCCAGTCCACTCCCAGCGCTTCCAGCTTTTCGATCTGGGCGTCGGTCAGCACGCCTTCTTTATAAGCGGCACGCTGACTGCCCAGCCAGACGCCCAGCGCCATGCCGTCCGGCGTGACGTACTTGACGGGAATTTCCAGCGTGTGATTTTCCAGATAATACTGGACGGCGGCGGCATAGCTCTTCTCCCAGAGGATGCTGCCGGTGTCCCACACCATGCCCAGTGCCTCGAGACGCTCGACGCGGTCTGACGGCAGGTTCCCGCTCAGATAGCGCTGGCGGTTGTAGACGATCCACTCGCCCAGTGCAAAGCCGTCCTTATCCTTATAATGGACCGGCACCAGCAGGTCGCTGTGGCTGCCGCGGTACCGCCGGGCCGAAGCACAGCCGTTCTCCCACGCCAGCTCGAGCCGCTTTTTCCAGTTCATGCCGATTTTGTCCAGCCGGGCGGCCTGCTCGGCGGTGAGGCGTCCGTTTTTCTTTCCGGCCCGGACAAGGCGCTGGTTTTCCAGCCAGCGGCCCACGGCCACGCCCCCAAAGCGGTAGGAGCGAGGCACGTCCAGCGTCTTTCCCTCTGCCGTCATCTGCTTTGCGGCGGCATAATAGCGCTCCCAGTCGGAGTCCAGCGCGCGGCGGAGCTGCCGGTAAGCCCGGCGGCAGGCAGAGAGAGGCTCTTCCAGCGGGAAGGCTTCTGCCCCCGCCGCGCTGCACTCCTTCCGCAGCTGCTGCACACAGGTCAGCGCCTCAAAGGCCGCGCTCAGCTCTGCCACCGGCACACTGCCGCAGGCTGCAAGGGCGCGGGCCAGCATCTGCCGGTATGCGGCCGGTCCAGCGCTGCGGCGCACCAGCACCACGCCCGAGATCCCGGCCAGAGGAGCCTGCACCGCCGGGCCGTTGGCACAGACCAGCAGCCGGAGGGCGGCCGCTTCATCGGCTGCAAAGCCTTCTGCATCCTTATAAATATGTGTTCCTGCACCAAACAGCTTCTCGGCCTGCTCTGCGGTCTGTGCCGCCGCTGCATCATCCTCGCAGAGGACAAGATACCGTCCGGCAGCATCCGGGAGCCACTGCGCCAGCAGCTGTTCCACCGGCGGAAGCTTCTCTACGGCGAGGCTCAGAGCCTGATATTTCTCGGCGTTGGGGTCAGGGCAGCCCGGCAGATGGAGGTTTTTCACCTCAGCACGGAGGCGGGCCATCGCATCTTCCAGCGGCCAGAGCAGGGCCGTATAGGAGGCCGGCATGGGCAGCAGGCCCTCGGCCATCGCCCCGCCCAGCGCCAGCGGCTCCACGATGGCGTCGGCCAGCATCTCCTCGGCGGCGCGGCAGCTGTCGCCCGGGGCATCCGGCTCCCCCAGAGCCAGCAGCTTTGCCCCCGGGCAGAGGCGGAACAGGGGCTGGACACAGTCGGTCCAGTCCTTTGCGCTCATCTCCCTCCAGCCGTCCAGTACCAGCAGGCCGGGCCGGAACTCAGCCAGCGCCACCCAGCCCAGCGCATTCTGCACGGCCAGCTGCTCGCAGCTCATCAGCCGCACCCGGCCGCCCAGCGTCCGGTCCAGCCGCTTTGTCAGGGCGCGGCGCAGCTCCAGACGGGCAGCGCAGGACACCACCCAGAGCACGCGCATCTCGGGGTGGGCGTCCAGCAGCTCCCACACGATGCAGCCCTTGCCCGTACCCGCCGGACGCACCAGCGCAGCACAGTTTTTCTGCTGCAGTCCAGCCTCCGCTGCACGGCAGGCTGTTTTATTTGAATCATCTACCAAAATCGACATATCTTATCCTTTCTGCCCCTTCCGAGGGTTCAGAAATTCGCTTTTTCTGCAAAAAAGAAACGCGCCTGCGCAAAGCTGGCTTTCCTGCCTGCGCTGCGCCTGCGTTTTTCTGCAAAAATGTTACTTTCATGCTCTATTTTTATCATAAAAGTTTATTTCTTGTCAAGATGATTTGCACAGATTTTTCCAAATAATTTTACATTCCCTTTTTCCGGAAATTCCGGGACCGTTTCCTGCTGGCCGTTGACGGCGGGGACAGTTGGTGGTAGACTTTTTTCATCGGCTCCCCTTTTGGCGGGAGACTCCCCTATTTATGATATGTGAGGTAATCGATATGAACATCATCAGCACCGAAAAAGCTCCCGGCGCCATCGGCCCCTACTCTCAGGGCTACACCGTGGGCGGTCTCGTCTTCACCTCCGGCCAGATCCCGGTAGACCCCGCCACCGGCGCAGTCGCCGAGGGCATCGCCGCACAGGCTGACCAGAGCTGCCGCAATGTGGGCGCTATCCTCGAAGCTGCCGGCGTGGGCTTTGACAAGGTGGTCAAGACCACCTGCTTCCTGGCCGACATCGCCGACTTTGCCGCTTTCAACGAGGTGTACGCCAGGTATTTCACCTCCAAGCCCGCCCGCAGCTGCGTGGCCGTGAAAGACCTGCCCAAGGGCGTGCTCTGCGAGATCGAAGCCATTGCTGAGGCCTGAGCCGCCTTTTCAGCACAAAGAGGGGCCGTCTGCACTCTATTCCAAGTGCGGACGGCCCCTTTTGTCTGTCTTCGATTCCAGTTTTTCATGCTGACTAGCTTTCTTAGCCGGAGAAATTGACTTCGTTTTTCGCTTTTGTTACAATAGAATCGAACTGTTGTAAAAGATTTCCGGTCAAATTTGAAAGAGAGGTCCCTGCCCATGTCCAATTCCCGTGTTGAAAGCCACAGCCGCGCCGAATTGCGCAACAAGATCATCAGCGCAGCCACCCTGCTCGAGATCCTGTTGTCCGGCCTCGTCCTCATCGGCCTGCTGCTGTCGATGGTGCCGCTGCTGCAGTGGATGCCCGGCCTGCTGTTCGACGGCAACGACGTCGAGGTGAGCATCTTCTTACAGCGGGCGCTGGACATCGTCATCGGCATCGAGTTCATCAAGATGCTGGCCAAGCACAGCCCCGGTTCCAGCCTCGAAGTGCTGCTCTACGCCATCGCCCGCCACATGGTGGTGGGCCACGAATCCGCCATGGAGAACCTGCTGAGCGTGAGCGCCATCGCCCTCATCTTCATCGTGCGGAGGTTCTTCTTCGTGCCGGCCTTCGGCGCTCATCTGCCCGACGGCCACCCCGCACCCGACCTTTCCCCCAGCCAGAGCGGCATCCCGTCAGAGGAATTCGCCGCCCGGCTGCGCAAGCACCTGCATCATGACGACACCGACACGCTGCTGGAAGCAGACCCGAAATGAGCCTGACAACGTAAAATGCCCCGCAGGACGCTCGTCGAGAGCTGCCTGCGGGGCGTTTTTTATGCTTAGTTGCTCTTGTGCTTCTGGCCGAAACGGTACTCCTTGCCGTCCCGGATGCGCTGGATGTTGGAACGGTGCATCCAGATGACCATGCCGCCCATGATGGCAGCGCCGACGGTGCAGACCACCACGTCCCGGGTCGGCAGGCCGCGCATGAGGCTGTACACCAGCGTCAGCACCGGGTAGGCTGCGGCCATGGTGATGCTGCCCAGCGACACCATGCCGGTGGGGACCAGGCAGACGAGGAAGATGAGTGCCAGCACCGGCAGCAGCACCGGCTGGACTGCCAGAATGGCACCGGCAGCCACCAGCACGCCCTTGCCGCCCTTGAAGCCGAAGTAGATGGGCTTGGAGTGGCCCACCACGGCGAGGATGGCGGCGAGGTAGACGCCCAGATAGGGCGAGACGGCAGCATCGGCGGGCAGATGGCCGAACAGCCACCGGCCAAGGCAGACGGCCACGACGCCCTTGAGCACATCGCCCACCGCCGTGAGGGCAGCGGCCTTCTTGCCGAAGGTGCGCAGCATGTTGGTCATACCGGCAGCGCCCGAGCCGTGGGTGCGGACGTCGTCATGGTACAGGTATTTGCTGACGAGGATGCCGGTGTCCATGCTGCCCAGCAGATAGGCTTCGGCAGCGACCGCCAGCACAATGAGAAATGCGGTCATCGAACCAGTCTCCCTTCCTTATACGTCCTTCGCGCCCACCTCGCCGGAGCCGCGCTCACGCACGACAAGGCGGATGGGGGTGTGCTCCAGACCGAAGTTCTCGCGGATCTGGTTGATGATATACCGCTGATAGCTGAAGTGGAACAGGTGCTTTGCGTTGACGAAGGCCACGAACGTCGGCGGACGGGTGGAAGCCTGGGTCAGGTAGAAGATCTTCAGGCGGCGGCCCTTGTCGCTGGGCGGCTGCATCCGAGCGGTGGCGCGGGCCAGCATCTCATTCAGCACACCGGTGGGCACGCGGGCACCGTTCTGGCTGTCCACATCGCGGATGAGCTGCATCAGCTTGTTGACGTTGTAGCCGGTCTGGGCCGAGATGAAGATGATGGGAGCATAGCCCATGAAGCTGAAGCACTCGGCATAGCCCCGGCGCTGCAGTTCCATGGTGTTGGTCTCCTTGCCCTCCACGGCGTCCCACTTGTTGACGACGATGATGCAGGCCTTGCCCTGGTCGTGGGCGTAGCCGGCCACCTTGCTGTCCTGCTCGGTGAAGCCGACGGTGGCGTCCACGAGGATGAGGGCCACGCGGCTGCGCTCGACGGCGGCCAGTGCGCGGACGACCATGTAGCGCTCGAGGCCGTCGGTGATGTTGCTGCGCTTGCGCAGACCGGCGGTATCGGTGAAGATGAACTTGCCGTAAGCGTTGTCCACGGGGGTGTCGATGGCGTCGCGGGTGGTGCCGGCCTCGTTGGCCACGATCATGCGGTTTTCCCCGAGGATGCGGTTGGTCAGGCTGGACTTGCCCACGTTGGGGCGGCCGATGATGGCGACGGGGATGCGGTCTTCCTCCACGACGGTCTCGCTGAAATCGAGGTGGGCGCAGACGGCGTCCAGCAGGTCGCCGGTGCCGTGGCCGTGGACGGACGAGATGGGCATGACTTCGTCGAAGCCGAGGTTATAGAACTCGTAGAGCTCCATGGGGGTCTCGCCCACGTTGTCGCATTTGTTGACGGCGAGGATGATGGGCTTGTGGCTGCGGCGCAGCATATGGGCCACGTCCTCGTCGGCGGCGGTCAGGCCGTTGCGCACGTCCACCACCATGATGATGCAGTCGGCGGTGTCGATGGCGATCTGGGCCTGCTCGCGCATGTGGGCCAGAATGCCCTCGGTGGCCTTGGGCTCGATGCCGCCGGTGTCCACCAGCAAAAACTCGTGGCCGTTCCACTCGCAGTTGGCAAAAATGCGGTCGCGGGTAATGCCCGGGGTATCCTCCACAATGGCAAGGCGCTGGCCGCACAGCTTATTGAACAGGGTGGACTTGCCCACGTTGGGGCGGCCCACCACTGCTACGATCGGTTTGCTCATGGGGTCTCCTCCTTTCTTAAAAGGGGTAAAATACAATAAAAATGGCGTTATCAGCTGCCGCTCTTCCTTCTGCGGGCAATGTGCAGGCCGCTGCGCAGCAGGGCGCGGGCTTCGTCCCCGCCTGCCGTGGGCAGCACCTCCACCTTTACGCCCAGCCGCTGCCCCAGCTGCTCCACCGTGATATCGTCAAGGAAGGTGTCCTTTTCCTCCCGCAGCATCACAGCCGGGATGCCCAGCGTTTTTGTGGCAAGGCTGCCTGCGCACTGGGCAATGATATCGGTGGCGGTGATGAGGCCGGTCACACCAACATTGCCGCCGAAAAAGCGGTTCTGGATGGTGTGGACGTGCACGGTGATCATGGGGTACTGGCGGTGCAGCTCCTCCATCATGCGGGTGATGAGGGGCGCTGCCATGGTGCCGGTGACCACGTCCAGCTCCTTGGTGCCGTAAACCCGGTGGGGCTTGTCCAGTTCCGCCAGAAATTCTTCCTCGAACAGGCGCAGCATGCCCACGCCGTTTTCCAGCTGGTCGTAGTCCTCGTAGAACGCTGCCGCAGGGATGGGGCGGCCTGCCTTAAGGTACCATTCATCGCTGGGGTAGATGATGCGCTTGCCGTGGCGGCGTTTGCATTCATCGCCAAATTCTTCCATAATGTCGATGACCTCAGCGCTGGTCTTTGCATCGTAGGGCACCTGCGGGTACAGATTTTTGCGGTAATCCGTAATGCCGCAGGGCACGGCTGCAATGCTTTGCACCATGGGGGTCAGCTCCAGCAGGTCGGCAAGGGTGCGGCGCAGCTCGTCGCCGTCGTTCACGCCGCGGCAAAGCACCAGCTGACAGTTGACGGCAATGCCGCCCTCCACCAGACGGGGCAGGTACTTGAGCACCTCGCCGCCGCGTTTATTGGCCAGCATCCGCACCCGCAGCTGGGGGTTGGTGGTGTGCACCGAGATATTGATGGGCGAGATGTGCATCTTGATGATGCGGTCGATCTCGTGATCCTGCATATTGGTCATAGTGATGTAGTTACCGAACAAAAAGCTCAGCCGCTCGTCATCATCCTTGAAATACAGGCTCTCGCGCATACCCGGGGGCAGCTGGTCGATGAAGCAGAACATACAGTGGTTGGAGCAGGAATGCTTTGCATCGCCCAGATAGGTCTTGAACCCGCAGCCAAAGGGGCCGCGCTGCGGCCGCTGCACCTCCCACTCCCGGATGCCGTCCGCTACCCGGGCTTTCAGGTGGAAGCTGCTGCTGTCGGTATAAAAATCGTAGTCCAGCGTGTCGTTCAGCTCGTTGTCGTCCACGCTCAGCAGCTCGTCACCGGGGGCAAGGCCAAGAGCCTCGGCCTCGCTGCCGGCATCCACCTGCTCGATCCGGATCGCCATCTGCATCCACCTCCTTTAAAGCACAAGAAGGGGAAGGCTTTGCGCCCTCCCCTTCTGTACATAACACCATTATGCCACCAATTACGCGCAAATTAGGCCTTCTTGATGACTTCCTCGCCCTTGTAGTAACCGCAGTTGCCACATGCCTGGTGGGGGAGCTTCAGAGAGCCGCAGTTGCTGCACTTGACCAGTGCGGGGGCCTCCAGCTTCCAAACATTGCTGCGACGCTTGTCGCGGCGGGCCTTGGAAAGATGTCTCTTAGGTACTGCCATATTTTTGCACCTCCTTGATGGGTTTATCTGTTCAGCAGTGATTTAAGGATCGCGAGCCTAGTGTCTACGGGGGCATCGGTCTGCTCTGCCGGTGGGCAGGTGCATTCCGCCTTTTTCTTACCGCACTGCGGGCAAAGCCCGGCGCAGTCGGGGCTGCAAAGCAGCACCGTAGGAATCTGGAACATAAACTCCTGATTGAGCCATTCGTCTACGTCCAAGTGTCCTTTTTCGTCCAGCGGAAGATCGAAATCCGGGTCATCCAGATCCCGCTCCTTGACGATCCACTCCGTATCGACTGTCTCTTCCCGGGTGACCGGGTCCAGACAGCGGGCGCACTCTCCGTGCACCGATGCCTTTGCCCGCAACGTTATCTGAACCTCGTCGCCATCGGTCTGCGCGTCAAAGACGGCTGTGACCGGCTGCGGGATCCTTGCACCGACATAATCGTACGCAGATAAATCACACTGAAACTCTGCATGGTACGGTTTTGCGCCGGCTGTGATAAACTTTCTCAGGTCAAATTGCATAGTACACCTCTGAAAAGGCTGCTTTGTTAGTATAGCGCCAAAGCAACCCTTTGTCAACACCAAAACAGGCAGAAAACCGAAAAAATTTATTTTTCTCCGGTCTTCTGCCTGTTGGAAAAGCTTTTAGCCCTGTTCTTTTATCAAATTACAGGTACTTCTTCACATCGTGGGGCAGTGCGGCCTCGTCTGCGCTGACGGTCACGGTGACCTTGACGCTGTCGCCGGCAATGGCTGCCATCTCGTCCAGCACAACGCCCAGACGGTTGATATCGTGGTCCAGCACCTTCAGGATGCCGTCAATGTACAGGTCGGTGATGTCGTAGTTGCTTGCCATCAGGCCGGCCACAAAGCCGTACAGCATTTCGCCGCCGGAGATCTTGTACTCGTCCAGATCGATCAGACGTGCTGCAGGAGCGATGTCGTAGGTGAGCTTCATGCCCTTTTCCACAACAACAACATTGCCTTTGGAGGTCTTGACCGCGTCGTTGATCTGGTCGATCATAGCCTTGGTCTTGCCGGAGCCCTTGGTACCAACAATCAGTTTAATCATAGTTCAGTCCTCCTGTATTTTCCACGCCTTGCGGCGGGAGATCATTTTTAACGTTCGGCAGCTTACTTCAGCTTTGCCTCCAGCTCTGCGGTCAGGCCCTCATAGCCGGGCTTGCCCAGCAGGGCAAACATATTCTTCTTGTAGCTTTCCACGCCGGGCTGGTTGAAGGGGTTCACGCTCAGCAGGTAGCCGCTGCAGGCGCAGGCACGCCAGAAGAAGTAGATCAGGTAGCCCACATTATAAGCAGACAGGTCATCCACCTCGATCAGCACCTCGGGCACACCGCCATCGGTGTGTGCCAGAATGGTGCCTTCCATGGCCTTGCGGTTGACCACGCTCATATTCTGGTTTGCAAGGAAGTTCAGGCCGTCAAAGTTGCCCTCCAGCGGGTCGATGAACAGATCCTGTGCGGGCTTCTTCACGTCCACGATGGTCTCGAACATGATGCGGGCACCTTCCTGAATGAACTGACCCATGGAGTGCAGGTCGGTGGAGAAGATGCAGCTTGCGGGGAACAGCCCCTTGTTGTCCTTGCCCTCGCTCTCGCCGAACAACTGCTTGTACCACTCGTTCATCAGGGTGAAGTCCGGCTCGTAGCACTCCAAAATCTCCACAGCCTTGCCCTTGCGGTACAGGATGTTGCGGATGGCGGCGTACTTATAAGCATCGTTGTCGGGGCTCAGTACGGAGAAGCGCTCCATAGCATCGGCAGCGCCCTGCATCAGAGCGTCAATGTCGATGCCGGCAGCGGCGATGGGCAGCAGACCCACGGCGCTCAGCACGGAGTAGCGGCCGCCCACGTCATCGGGAACTACAAAAGTAGGCCAGCCCTGTGCGTCAGCCAGCTGCTTCAAAGTGCCCTTGGCACGGTCGGTGGTGGCGTAAATGCGCTTATTGGCTTCCTCCACGCCCATCTCCTTTTCCAGCAGCTCGCGCAGCACACGGAAGGCCAGAGAGGTCTCGGTGGTGGTGCCGGACTTGGAGATG
>ERZ773149.630-NODE-630-length-33681-cov-9.573752_pt1 | contig 33681 bp, 30 predicted proteins | sample MGYA00511081_ERZ773149 | MGnify/ENA primary metagenome ERZ773149 (study PRJEB29015, sample SAMEA2737846) | human gut metagenome | biome: human gut; feature: human-associated habitat; material: faeces | place: China | collected 2012 ...
TGTATCATAGAAGGACCTTACTTAGGTTATTTTACAGAAAAAGTTTCATAGGCTCAAGTGGTTTATTAAGAATATAATGTGAAATCGGTTCAACTATTCGTTAAAGATTGCTTTCGCAAACTCTTGCTTTATTTTCTTAAGTTCAAACGTTCTATTTCATCAGTAATATCATAAACTCCCAGTTATCAGAGTCAATAATGATAAAACCCAAGCTGTAAGCGTAGGTTCAAAAATTTGTCATGCAGATCACCAACCAGCTTCATTTCTGCTTCAAGATCCAGTAAAGCATCAATAGAAGTTTGTGAACGATCATAGCGCCTGTGTTCCCGGTTAAGCTTACGTTGTACATCATCCATCCGGCAGCACACAAGGTAATTCAAATAGCGTAATTCCTGTTCCGATATGCTAAGTATCACCCGGCCACCCCTTTCCTTAGCTTATTAGTCGCTATACGTAGGTACTCCCAGCCTTGATGGTCCGCCAGCTTTAGGGTGCAGGCGCCTGGTAGCGAACAAGGGCAATGAAGATCCGGCCGCCAGGCGCTTCCAAGCGGCCGTTTTGCATTGCCAAGCTCAAAGGAGATAAGATCCAGGGGGATCGGAAATTAAGCTAAATGCACCATGTCAACTTTTCCATACCGGTTATAGTAGACCTCAATATCATCACCGACAGAAAGAGAAGAGCAATCAATAGCTTCTTTGACATATAATTTGTCACATCTTTCACCTTGCAAGCCAGGACGATCTTCAGAAGGATAATGTACATATAAATTTGTACCACGCACCCGGTCACCTGTGTTTCTCGAAGTATAATCTACCTTTTCAATTCCAACAATTCTGAACAACATAAAAACATACCTCCTAAAAATAAAATTAAATAAAATAAAATATATTTTTCAACCCTAGTCAGGGAATGAAACAGATTTATAAGGTTTACAGGGATCAAATATTTTCAAATCCTACCAGGTTTGCTATAATGGAGCTGCTGAACAACATTATGTACATAGTGGAAGGAGTGAAAGATTTATGACCCCCGACTAACCATTTAAAAGCACATTATGTGCACAACCAAAATATAGCAGATTATACACATAATGTAAAGACAAAATTATACACATAACCTATTAATTATAAAAATAGCAAAATAAGGAACACTAATAAATGGCATTTGACAAAAAGAAATACATACAAAATTATGTAAAAGAAAACTACAAAAGAGTAGCGCTTGAATATCCTAAATGCTGGGATGAACCCGTAAAAGAAAGAGCGAAAGCAATGGGAAAAAGCAAAAATGAATACATCAAATACCTAATCAATGAAGACATGAGCAAAAATTATAAAAACTGGGACATAATAAAAGAACCCAAAAATCAGGATCCCAGCACAAAACAATAAAACAATTCAGACAATAGCAGAGCAGCCGAGCCCGATCGGGAGCGGCTGCTCATTAATTGTACATACAATTTAATATTCCCACTGTTGCAGGATCCGGACTAAATGAAGAAATGCAGCTTCCGGAACCTCAAACTTCTCCGTAGTCAGCAGACCCTTATACTTCTGTTTTGTCCGGCGATCCGAAATCTTCCGCATGTAAAAATCACGCCGATCTGTCGGGATCTCACGGAGCAGGCCAACAACAAGCTTGTCCGAGTCCAGCGGGATCACATTTGTTTTATAGATCTCAGGCCACCAGTGAAGCAGATCACTATAGCCGTAGCTGTCAAGCGTAACCTCTATACGTGTCAGATCATAGTCCAGCTGGCTTTCCAGAGTCTTATTGTAAACCTTGATACGTCCGGCACTGTCAGACTGTCCCAGGTACTCTGTATAATCTTCTTTGCTCATGTAAAACTGTGTATACTTCCTTTTATCCTTAAACAGCTGCACATCCGAGCGCGTCACCGGCACATCACAAGCCAAATCCCACCGCTTTACATGCATATGTAATGTCGTAAGCCTTAAAAGCCTTAAAACCTCTTTAAAAACGTCCTGGAGTCTTAGAGCGAAATCTTTATAACACATATCTTCATTCCCAAATGGATTATGTACCGATCTAATAAAACCATCACCAAAGACCACATCACCCAGGATCTTGTTTGGGTTGAAGTCTAAAAAGCCTTTTACCACATCAGAGGACTTAGAACCATTGAAAGCCACGCCCAGGGAAAAGGAAAGTCCCTTGGAGCCAAAAGAGAAGAGATGCCGATAAGCAAAATCCTTTAATGAATTATAGTATGTATATCCATCCAGCTTAGAGATCTGATCTAAGAACCATTGGCACTGATCTGGAGAAAGAAACTCCAAGTCAAGACGGACATTATCGACTGAATAATGGTTAGAACCGTCAAAAAACGGCATATAGTACATCAGCATAAAAAATCCCCCTAGCGTGTAAAATTACACGGTCACGGCCCCTTATTAGACAGGGGGCCGACAGTCAGAGACACCAGGCCCCCGGCAGCGCCTTGGGGGCCTGGCCTATCCAACAATCACTCAATACCCAAAAATGGTATTTTACGCAAAATAAACATAGTGAATTTCCAAACATGCTCAAAGTTAATCACGATCAGCAGCACTGGCAACAGGATTTTCAACATTTTCAAGTCTAAAAATATCCCCATCATACCAACAGAGCCACGGAGCAGAGCGAACAGCTCATCAACAACAGAGGTCACCGCTTCGGGCATATCCGGCAGATTGATCCAGCCAAAGACCAACTTGATCACATTTTTCACCAGGTCAAAAACCGCTTGCAGTATCAATTCCGCAGCACCTCCTCAAATTTCCGATGCATCAGGGACAGCAGCGCCCCGATCATAATTATGTTACCAACAAAATATAGCTTAGTTTGTATATCCTTGCCCCAATCCGTTTCAAGGAAAGTGAACTGCACCGACTGAGCCGGTATAATAACGGTACCGTCAATCCATTTAAACTCAGGAAAAGGAACGCCCGTAAAAGAAGAGTCAGCGCTGAGGTACAAATTAACCATCTTAACCAATAGATCCACCGGAAACATAAGGAACCCGAAGCGGTCATTGAAAAATGCGTACATATCATCAAACCATGCCTTGAAATAATCATCCGAGGGAATGAATAAGGACTTAAGGCCATTGATAATACCGTCAACGATAAAATTCCGGCTCTTTTCCGCTTCACTGGAGATCGTTTCCCTGGTATCCTGCTCAGACTGCATTTTCTCAGCGTGCTGCTGATTCATTTTGTTATACAGGTTCGTGAACTCACCGGCAAGCTGGTTCCAGAAACTTTCCAGCTGGCTGGATATAGTCTGGATCGTATTCTTAATCAGTTCAATGATAGAATCACCCTGTTCAACCTGGCGGTTAGAGTTTTCAGCTATAGTAGCAGTATTATCAGCAGTATCCTGTGAAGGATCAGACTTAACACCAGAATCAGCAGTACCGACAGAAGAATCAGGAATCTGACCAAACGAAAAAGACACACCAGAAAAATTAACAGCCGGATCACTACCACTAGGGTGCAGCAGCAAACTCAATCGAACACAACGACTAGGAATAGTAACGTTATAACTGCCAGAAATATGTGAACCAGATTGAGAATAAGGCACATCTTCATATTTAGAATATATATCTAATGTATTTTTCTGAACCAGATCAAACTGCAGATCTGCTTTATAAATCTTATTAACAACAGAACCTTGAACAAAATCATACTTAAAAAGATAAGTACCAGACGAAGGCAACCTATTCCGAGCAATACACAAACGCACATTATAAATCTTATAACCCTTATTTATATAATCATCAGGTAAACGATAATAACCGTACGTATCATTCCAGACAAGATTAACACCAGTATTATTGGTAAACCAAGCCATGAGCCACCAGGACTTGCCATAGTTCTCATCAGGACCAGAAGCAGAAACAGATATATCATCAGAAACCACCGTATCAACATCATTGATCTTATCAAAGCCGTCCTTAAAATCATCCCATGCCTTAGAAGCATTAGACCATGAAGCACGCGGAACACGGACAGCATTGCTACTAGATGCGGTACTTGCCAACGAAGAAAAAGCTATGGACAATGTTAAACAAAAGACTAAGCACAAGCACAAAAACGATCGCGTAAACTTCATAACTGTAAGCACCCCCATTCATAGAAGGATAAAGATCACCCACGTTGCTGTATACCATGTAACCATTAGGCGTAAGCTTAAAATCACCCTCAGAGCCAGAAGAGAGCAGCCAATCATAATTATAATTGCCGGAACTCTGACGATAATAACGGATATAATTCATATCCGAACCGGTAAACACACCATTTTCATAGGTCAGCTCTTTACCATACACAAGCCGATACTCATAGTCATTGACCCTGAAAAATACATATTTCGTGCCATAGGGCAGCTTAACAAGCATATCCTTGAAATACTGTAAATACGTTGCGTTAATCGTATCATTATCCGGCACATAACTGCTCTGTACCGAAACATTGTTATACGTAACAGACCGGGAACGCTTAGCAGTAGAAGAGGAAGCAACCGTCACATCCTCACCGTCCTCATCCAGCAGCTCATCCTCTTCATAATCCTCAGAAAGTTCTGGATGCATCATAGCCATAATTTCTTGATATGTATCAAAGTCCATATCATCCGGTACTGTAGCCAGCCAGCTATTTAAATCCACCGCCGAAGCAGAAGAACGCGCCGGATCATGCGAATAGCTTTCCTCAGTAAGCGTGTACTCATCCGCATACACCGGCACAGCCCCCACAACGCAAAGAAACAAACTGCATAATATAACATTTTTCCACCGCCTTATCATAATTCAACATGCCCCTTAAAAGCCATACCCAAGAACATAGTAACAAGCCGCTGACCCAGCGCAAACACAACTGCATAAGGGATAGCAGCTGCCACCACATCAGCAAATAAATTGATCGCTTCCTGAACCATCAAGTAAGCCTCCTTCCTTGCCATTCTTTTTTATAACGCTTCATTTTTGCGTACGTATCATAACTGTCATACAAAGCCGGATCATGAAACCAGTAGAACCGCTTAACTGATTCCGTGATCAGTTTACCGTCTTTCTCAACCGACTTACTGCCATCAATAAGAGTATTGATCTGCAAGATCTTGCAGAAGTTGGAGCAAAGCACCACGTTTCTGATCTGCTCCCGGAAAGGTTTAGCAAGACGGCCATAGACCTGGCTAGTACCTATAATGTGTTTCCGTTGTTTCCGCTGCTGACTAACCTCAATCATTACCTCAATATCGATATTTTTCGATTCGAGAGAGTTAAACTCCAAGTGGATTTCATCAATCAGATAGATCACACCAAAGTAGCCATTTTCAAGATTTTTCAGGCAGTCCAAGCCGTCATACTCAACTACATGTGTGCTAGGATTAAGCCCAGAAATTTGAACATTGGTACATAAAATAGCATCAGGATATTCACTACAAAGTTTCTTAACATATTGCACCGCCGATAACGTTTTACCAGAACCCTGTTCACCGCAGAACACCAACAGCCCCTCCGGACGGAAGTAGCCGGGATGCGACTTATAGAAGTCATGGTTATGTTTAATGACACGCCCGATATTAACAGGATTTAACGAGCCATCTAATAAATTAAGTTCCATAAACACCACCTAAACAAAAGAGGACTTACCAAACCGGCAAGCCCTCACTACAGGAGACAAACAAAAATTAAATGGACATGCGGCCTTTACGGAAAGCTGCCATAAGGGAGCGGATACCTTTACGAAGTCCCCACCACATAAATACGATACCGATACCAGCAGCCACAAAAGTAGCAAGTGCTGCAATGATCGTACTTACAGAGATCTGAGCAGTCAACGCAGAAATAACACTTGACCAATCAGATGCAGTCACAACAGTTGGAGCGGCACCCTCAGCAAAAGCCGGAACAGCCAGCCCCACGGAAGCCAAACCAGTAGCAACAGGCAGGCAACCGTACTTTTTTAAAGATTCCTTGAATTTCATGCAAAAACCTCCTATAATATTTTTTATATCAAGCCAAAAAGCCCGATAACACGAGGAAAGAGAGTGATTCGCAACTATTCGCGAAAGTCAGTTTATGCGTAGATGAAATAAAATATATGTGGAAATAATTGAAAATATTGGGATGTATGTAAGTGGTTTATTAAGAATATAATGTGAAATCGGTTCAACTATTCGTTAAAGTATTGTTTCGCGAATAGTTGAATATCACTCTCCATACCTTAATGTCTCTATATTTTTCTGAAATTTCTATATTTATTTTAATTAATATAATCCGTACATGCTAAAACAAAATCATCTTTATTAATTCTCGTTCAGAAAGGACCCACTCTCAAATGAAACTCCAACGTCTCTTAAGCCTTCTCCGCCAGGCTATTGACCAATACCAGATGATTGAAAACGGTGATCATATTGCCATTGGTATTTCCGGTGGTAAAGACAGTCTTACTTTACTTTATGGTCTGTCACAGCTTCAGAAATTTTATCCGAAGCATTTCACCCTGTCTGCCATTACTGTAGATATGGGCTTAGATACTATGAATTTAGAGCCTATAAAGGCCCTTTGCGCAGATTTTAATGTTCCCTATGAGATCATCTCCACAGAAATTGGAAAGATCCTGTTTGAAGCCCGTAAAGAGTCTAATCCATGCGCTTTGTGTGCGAAAATGAGAAAAGGTGCCCTAAACCAGAAAGCTTTGGAACTTGGCTGCAACAAAATTGCTTATGCCCACCATAAGGACGACCTGATCGAAACTGCCTTAATGTCGCTTTTATATGAGGGACGATTTTATGCCTTTCCGCCGGTTACCCATTTGGATCGTACCGATTTAACGGTTATCCGTCCTTTGATGCTGGTCTCCGAAGCGGATGTAAAAGGCTTTCGGAATAAATATCAGCTTCCTGTCTGTAAAAATCCATGTCCTATGGATGGACATACACACCGTGAATATGTGAAAAATCTGATCCGGACACTGAATATGGACAATCCCGGTGTCCGTGAACGTTTATTTCATGCGGTCATTAACGGAAATTTTGAAGACTGGCCCAGGCTTTCTAAATAATAATACAAAATAATCTGAAAATATTTATTATATATAAATTATAAATGAGGCATACATAATTATGGCAACGACACTACCCTATTACGAACAAAAAGATATTGAGAATATAAAAAAGCTGCGGGAAATGACGAAGACTCTCCCACCCTTCTGTACAGAATTTTTTCGTGGGATCGAACCACGAACTTCTACCAGGACCCGGATTGCCTATGCTTATGATCTCTCTGTTTTTTTCGATTTCCTCAAAAAGGAAAATCCGGTTTTTTCCAAAATGGAACGAATGGATTTTACATTAGATCATTTGGATCAGATCACGGTAACAGATCTGGAAGAATATATGGAATATTTAAAATATCGCTTTAATGAGCACAATCAGGAAATTGTTAATAAAGAACGGGGAATTATGCGCAAGATCTCTTCCCTTAAAAGCTTTTATAACTACTTTTTCCGTACAGAAAAACTGAAAACAAATCCTGCTGCTTTGGTCCAGCTTCCCAAACTTCATGAAAAAGAAATCATCCGTCTTGATATTGATGAAGTTGCTCTTCTTCTGGATGCAGTGGAACAAGGGGATGGTCTGACTGATAAGCAGAAAGCGTTTCACAACCGGACTAAACTGCGCGATCTCGCTCTTCTCACATTGCTTCTCGGAACCGGCATCCGTGTTTCTGAATGTGTAGGATTAGACATAAATGACATTGATTTCAAAAATGGTGGGATCCATATTCACCGGAAAGGCGGGAAAGAAGTTACTGTTTACTTTGGTACGGAAGTAGAAACGGCGCTACAGGATTATCTGGATGAACGAAATGACATTATCCCCGAAGAGGGCAGTGAAAATGCTCTCTTCCTCTCTCTCCAGAAAAAACGTATGAATGTGCGCAGCGTGGAGAATTTAGTTAAGAAATATGCAAAGATCGTTACGCCGTTAAAAAAGATCACTCCGCATAAGCTTCGCAGCACCTATGGTACTAACCTTTACCGGGAAACCGGTGATATATATCTGGTAGCAGATGTTCTTGGCCATTCCGATGTTAATACCACTAAAAAGCATTATGCTGCTCTTGAAGACGAGCGTCGACGCAGCGCCCGTAATGCGGTTAAATTAAGAGAAAATCAGGGGATCACCCCCTAAAATCAGCGCCCAAAGGCAAATTACTCGTAAAATTAAAAAAGGCAATGCAGAACCGGAAAAACATCTGACTCTGCATTGCCTTTTAATTTAGAAATTATCTGCGAACACCATTTTCATCTACGAAATAACCATCTGGTGTCTGTGTGTTGACATACAGTGCGCCTTTTGGCATAACGGCTTTCACATTATAATTCCACTGCTTTGTTGAAGAATCCTGCATCCAGCCACTGTCACCAAGAGTTTCCGGGTTGAGATAGTACCACTGTCCCTTGATCTCTCTCCAGCCTGTTAACATCTCTCCTGTGTTTGGATCCAGATAATACCAGTAACCATCTGCTCCATCCTTAAGCCATCCGGTATACATAGCTCCGATCGGTGTGCCCAATGTTCCGTCTGGAGCACAATAGTACCACTTTCCGTCTTCTGAGAGGTACCAGCCAAGTGTTAAGTATCCTTCTGCATTAAAATGGAACCATTTTCCATCAATAAAACTCCAACAGTTTTTCGGATATCCGCTAGCTGCTCTTTCAAACCAGATACCCTTTTCATCCTGACGCCAGCTTCCGCTTTCGGAAATAATGGTCTTACGGCTGGAAGAGGAATTGCTTCCGTTATCGTCATTATCTCCGCTGTTGTCGTTGTCACCGTTATCACCAGGTTTTTCATTATCATCCTGGGTTTCTTTGAGCTTTACAGAAACAATCGTCTGCGCTGTTTCGCCATAAGGAACTTCAATACTTCCGAAACCAGCTTCTTTCTCATAGCCTTCAGGAATTTCCAACACTACATTTTCATCTGTAAACAGGCAGAGATCACCGGAATTTCCTTCTACTTTTACAAGCTGATGTCCTACAATCTGACCATTACATACATATTGAATATCAAGGCACGCTTCTGCAATTACAGGAACAATTTCCTTTTCCTTGATGACAACTGCATCTTCCTGTGTTTCTACATCATTTTCATAGTCAGGATCTGTGATCTGAATTCGCATTGCATAAGTACCTACTGCCATTGGCTCGTCTGCCACAAATATTTCATTATCTGTACTGTAGCTTACTTCATGCTCAGGAATTTCATCTCTAATACCATATACCAAATAGGATCCTCCATGGGTCTGTTCATCAAAGGTGAAAGAAACCGAATGGATCTCGATGGTTGCCTTTGCAGGAATGATGTTCATGATCACTTCTGCATGGGCAGCAGCATAATTTGCTGTTTCTGGCAGATCTAAGATAGCCCGATAGGTTCCTGCATGAACGGGAGCTTCCAGGGAAGCATTTTCGTCTGTCTGGTCATTTTTATACAGAACAGAATACTTTGTTTCAGGATCCTGATCTTCTACAGACTGAACCATGATCTTTTGAGCTTCGCCATTGTATGTAAAATTCTGCTGTTCTTCAAGCACAAATTTAGGCTGGGCCTTTTCAATGATCAGATAACCAGTCTGGTCTGCAGCATCTGTATACTGTCCATTTCCTTTAAAATCAGCAGTAACACGATAAATACCTGCATTTACAGGAAGTCCTTCCAAGTAAGTTCCTGTCACAACGTCATAATAACGATACTGGATATCAGCATTTTCGATTTCTGTTTCCGGAGTTGCAGCAAGGTACAGGCCGGCTTTAAACTCCTGTGCTTCCCCATTGTAAGTAACATGTTTTGTTGCAAATAAAGTCTCGGAAGTTCCGTATTCCTTATCTTCTTTTGGCGCAGTTTCCATTTGTCCGTCTTTAAACTGAATAAGTGCAGCTGTACGTCCGATCACATAGGTACGGACAATAGGCCAATCCATGTTATTTCCGTTTAATACATAGGCGGTTTCTGTGTATACACCAGGCTTTGCAGATGGTTTGTTGCTGCGATAGAATTCTTTATCACCATCTTTGCCAACAAACAAATAGCGCACTTTACTACTATCAAGAACAGTTTCAGTTTCTTTATCCATCAGAACCGCGCCGAACAGCTTCATGGCCTGTTCTTCATCCAGAGAACCGTCATCATTCAGAGGAATATCTTTGTAACTTAATACAGAGAAATCCTGAGTCCAACGCAACTCTATATTTTCTGTCTTTGGCAGAATGATCAAAGAGCCAATTCCAACAGCAGCCTCGTAATTTGGATCAACAACAGCGGCAATTACTGTGTAACCACCTGCTTTTTGAGGAGCGCCAAAGGTAACTTTAAAGGAAGTTACACTCTCTGGAAGGTAATCGCTGATGGTCTGGAAAGCTTTCATGAAAGTATCTGTGTCCACACCAATTGCCTTTAATATAGATAAAACAGCCTGCCCTTCTGTTGAATTCAGCTTTTCAAGGAGATCATCTATAGATGCACTTTCACCAAGCAATTTTTCCAGGTACTCTGCCAGATCAACGTTTCCGACTACAGGAATATTAACCATATAAGATGGGAACTGTATGCAAATAGCAGCAGCCAGGTCACTATTTACACCAGCATAGATTTTTAATACTCCGGCATCAGAAGGAACAACTTCTACCAGATCCTCTGGGATCTGATCACCATAAATAATTTTTTTGTTTTTAACAGAAATGGAGGATTTCGCTTTTACAATCTCCAGATCGGCAACCACTTCATTGCCACGGAACTCTTCGTTTTCTGCAAATTTCACCTTAAATGTTCTTGTACCAACAGAGAGATTGGTGGATGGCGCCTTGTCCAGATTAACATAAAATTCGACATTAGGAAGTCCATCTATTTTGATTTCTCCTGTTTTTACCTGCATGGTAAACTGATTAATAGAAGGTTTTACACCATTGGTCCATGTGATTCTGTCATAAAGCTCCTGTTTCAGTTTTTCTACATCAGAAGTATAAGTAATTGGTGTAGTCATGATCGTAAACTCACCAATTGGACGTGGATCCACAATTTTAACAGAAGCAGTAATCTCTCCTTCACGGTAGGCTTCATTTCCGGCAAAGGTAATCTTTAATTCCGGAGTCTCGTCAACATTCAGCAACCCAAGGAGCTGGGCTGCTTCAAGGGGACAATATGTCAGCGTTCCTTTTACTTCTATTTTAAATTTACTGATTTCAGGTTTAGCACCAGCACTCTTCCAGACAATCTGGTCATATACAGCCTGTTTAAAAGCAGTTAAATCATCTGTATAAGCAATTTCTGTTTCATCCTGAAGTGCAAAAGAGGCATCCTCACGAATATCTTTTAACACAACTTTCTTCTCAACAGAAGCATCCTTATAACGGCTGTTTCCTGTTAAGGAAATACGGATCGTTTCCGTTGAATTGCCATTAGCATCTGTATTCTCACCAAATTTATGTGCGCCAGCACTGGCTATGCCACTTGGGATATAATCCAGGTCCGCATAGGTATTATTTCCAAACAGTCCCTCTCTTGCCAGATATTTTACTTTAATGTACTTGTTATCCATTTCATCCAGATCTGGATAGCTGTTTTCGGTATCAACAATTGCATTTTTCAGAAGATTTTTAAAATCATCGTCTAATTCTGTGGTACCTTTTATCCACTGAACCTCCGGTGTTCCTTCTTTTCCAACCAGTTCTACTTTTTTCACCGTTACAGTAAGCTGAAGAGGCTCCGCATCCTCTGTAATTTCATCTTTGTCTGCAATATAGGTATAAGCATAATTTTGGAAATCACTATCTTTTAAAGTAATTTCTGTTTCGTCTGCTTTGATAGACTCGATGGCATATCCATCCTGTGGTTTTAATTTGATGGAACGGGACTCTGGCGCAATTTCAACACTGGCATGATCAGACTCTGCTTTATCATTAACAGAAACGTTACCGCCATTTGTTGTGATCTCAACCGTTCTTGTCAGTGTTTTTTCGTAAGACACATCAATTTGTATGTCTTGTATATCATCTGTGATATTTTCACCATTGATGGTATAATGATAGCTGCTATTATTTTCATCTGGAGAAATATCCGCTTCTAATGTTTCTTCCTCAATGATCTCATTTCCGTTTTCATCCTGTGCAGAGTATTTTACAGTTGGAACATATCCTGCATCTGGAGTGATAGAAAAATAAAAATCAGTTCCGTACTTGACAAATGAATCAATGGAATTAGAACTGCCATGATCTGTAAGACCATTTATGGTTACGGTAGCAGCATTGATAAATTTTACGGAAACACTGCTTCCTACTACTTCTGTTTTAGAGGTTCCAAAGGATGTTGATAATTTTCTGCCAATACAGATCTTAATGCTTGGATTTGTTCCTTTAGAAATATAATCTTCCAGAGATCCATACTGAACATCTTTTCCTAATCTTTTTAATGTTTCACCATTAATATCTATCCAGTTTTTACTTTTATCACTGCGTTCGTAGTAATAAAACCACTGATCCGGTCTTTCCTCATCTTCGTCCAAAAGAGCATCGGCAAGAGCATCTTCAAGATCAAAAGCAGAGTCAGATTTTACTTTAACAGTTGCACCTTTCAGTCGGATATCTGGAAGTTCTAACAATTCGATTTCTTCGATTTTTTTCTTTTGAACTTTTTCTACTGGTACCGGCTGTTCAGGAGTCACTACAACATCGCTTTGTTCCGGATCTTTAACAGTGTCTTCATTTTTATCTGTATCAGACTGTTCCGGATCCTTGTTTTCATCTTCGTCTGTATCTTTTACTTCATCATCTTTTGCTTCATCGTCAGATCCTGAGTTTTTATCCTCATCTTCTGCTTCGGACTCTTTTTCATCTGTTTGGTCGGATCCGGTGGTATCTTTGTCTGTTCCTTCTTTATCAGGATCTCCGGCATCCTCTCCAGAATTTTCAGGATCATTCTTTTCTGACTGATCTGTATCTGCCTTGTTGGAGTCGTCCTTGGCATTGTTTTCCGTATTATTATCGCCTTCGGAGTCTCCTTTGTCAGGGTGATCGGTTTCGTCATCCTTGGTTTCAAAATCCAAGTTTTCCGCCTTATTATCATTTTCGGTGTCATTGTCAACCTGTACGGCTGTGTTATCAGCCAGGGCCGGAGTTACTGCATTGCCGGATGCCAATACAATTGCCATTCCCAGCGCACAATGCTTTTTCCATAACTTTTTCTTTCGCATACTATTCCCTCTCCTTTTTTGATTTTTTACCCAAAAAATACTATTTTTCACTCCGCTTCTATTGTATAAGATGTCGCTCTTTTTTTCAACAACAGATGTGGTAGAAAATAAGAGGTTCATAGATATTCACTTGAATTTATGTATAGAAATCAGCAAAATAATTAAGGATATTTGACTGATAAATGTATTAATGTATGATAATATATATATTTTGTATTAATATACCCCTTTACATAATGATATATTTACACAAAATCTTATTTATACAATCAAAAAATGCCATATAATCAGTTAATTGCTGATTTTATCAGTCTTTATAAACATTGCGCAAAACTAAGGTTTTACGCAATGTTAAAGCCGATTTTTCGAATATATGTTCTGATTTTAACTTATTTTTCTTGAATTTTCTTAATTGTGTATAATGTACACCTAATTATCTGACATTTATCCTGTGATAATTACGCTATAATCCCCTGTTTTTATCTATTATATCACGTTATACAAAGATATGTATAACATATCACTGTATAACAATGTTATACTATCAATTTGACGAAATCACTTCTCCTGTGATATACTATTTTTTAGGAGGATTTTAAAATATGAGAGACGAAAAAAGCGGAAAAGAAAGCAAACAGGTCAATTTCCGGATCGATCCAGACTCAGCGGAAGCATTTCGCTTGTTTTGTACCACCCATGGGATGAATCAGGCCCAGGGATTTGACCATCTTATACAGGTTTTGGAATTAAATAATGCTAAGGCGGCAACACCGGGGCGTGCTGTGGAGATTGAAAATTTTGAGCGGCTGTTAAAGGAAATCCTGTCGGCTTATATTGGCAGTATTGAATTAAGCAGCAATGCAGAGGCACGGGTGTTGGAGCGTTTTCAGTCGGACTTAAAACGTAAAGATAAAACCATTGATGAGTTGAGAGAAAAAGTCGAGACAATAGCCGGAGAAAAAAATAACCAGGATGCTGCTCTCACTGCCTTAAAAGAGGAACAGGTCCGGACCAAAGAACAGGCCCAGCATGCCATAAGCCAGTTAGAGTCTGCAAAAAAAGCTACTGCGGATCAGGAAGAGATCAATCGTATCCTTCAGGAACAAAATCAGCAGCTTCAGGAGAAGGCCTCCAGGTATGACTCTCTTAAAAAATCCGATGATGCAAACAAAGAAGAAAATACAAAGCTTCAGCTGCGGATCCGGGAATTGGAACAAATACTTTCCCACGAAACTGCTCTGCGAACAGATCTGGAAAATACTTCTAAACAGGCATCTGGGCGGATCCGGGAGTTAGAAAGCCAACAGATTGAATGCAGGATCCAGATTTCTGACTTACAACGACAGCTTGCAGATAAAGACAGTGATATAGAAAATCGATTAAAACAGGCTAAAATGCAGGCGGATTTGGAACAGGAACGGGCAGTCATTGCAAAAGAACGGGAATTACAGGACGAACTTCGGAAAATGGACCGTGAAAATGTCAAATTGCGCACGGAATTAGAACAGACAAAGGCTGCTTTAGAACAGGAAATGAAAAAGAAATAAACAAGGGGTGATCGGATATGGAAGAATTACAATACCATGAACAGCGTGATCTGAAAAATAAAAAGAAACTGCAGGAACTGCTTGCTGCTCTCCCACCATTTTGCGCCGACTTCTTTCGAGGAATTGAACCTGCCACATCTTCCATGACAAGACTCTCCTACGCCTACGACATCAGCACATTTTTTGATTTTTTAAGAAAATTAAAGCCGGAACTTGAAAAATTGTCTGTAGAAAATATTTCCCTGGAACAGCTTTGCGCAGTTACGATCCAGGATCTTGAGCGTTATCTTGAATATTTAAAATACCGTCCTGATGATCCTGAACATAAGAATGTAAACAAAGAACAGGGGATCAAGCGGAAATTTTTCTCTTTAAAGAGCTTTTTCGGTTATTTTTATCGAACCGGACAGATTAAAACCAATCCTACCCTTTCTATGCAGGTTCCGAAGATCCGGGAAAAGGAGATCATCCGCTTAAATCAGGATGAGATCAAGACACTTTTAAAAGAGGCAGAAAGCGGTTCTGGGCTTTCTCAAAAGCAGAAGCAGTTTCATGAAAAAACCAAAGTACGGGATTGTGCTATTCTCGCCCTTATGCTTGGTACAGGGATCCGTGTATCAGAATGTGTCGGGTTAAATCTGGACGATCTGGATCTGGAAGAAAATGGAATCCATATCCACAGAAAAGGCGGAAAAGAGTCAACCGTTTACTTCAGTGACGAGGTGGCGCAATATTTAAAACGCTACTTTGAGGAGCGAACTGCACAAGATTTGGATCTCCAACAGGAACCTGCCCTTTTTCTGTCTCTGAGAAAACAGCGCATTGCTGTACGCAGTGTTGAATATCTTGTAAAAAAATACGCCGCTATTGCAACACCTAAAAAGAAGATCACACCCCACAAGTTAAGAAGCAGTTATGGATCTGCACTTTATGCAAAAACCAATGATATTTATCTGGTTGCTGATATTTTAGGACATAACGATGTTAATATTACAAGAAAATTCTATGCAGCCATTGAGGAGAACCGGAGAAAAAGCGTTAAAAATATTGATATTCTGTAAAATAACAGGCGGAGAAGATATTGCATCCTCTCCGCCCCAAATTATCTAAGTTCTTTATAATTTTGTATATACTTCATTTGCAATGATTTCTTCTAAATGATCTGTATCCCTGCTTTCTGCCATTAAACTGATCACTGTATTTTTATCCCGAAAGATCATGGTGTATTGACCATATTTTCCATTGGCCAGAAAGCTGTTATAACGGCCGCCCCAGAATAAGTATCCATAACCATAAGAGTTTTTATTATTTTCCACCTGTTTTCTGGTACTCTCATGGATCCATTCCTTAGAAAGCAGCTTTTTTCCATTCCAACAGCCATTCTGCAAGTATAACATTCCCAGTTTGTGAAGCTCGGAAACAGTCAGAAACAGTCCGCCCGCACCAAATGTATTTCCCTCAGGGTCTACCTCCCATATGGTTTTTCGTATTCCCAAAGGTTTTAAAAGCCGTGGAGTCAGATATGACAAAAGATCGCATCCTGCTCTTCGTTGAACCAGGATCCCAGCCAGATAAGGGCCAACGTTATTGTATACAAAATGGGTTCCCGGCTCATACACAAAGGGAATAGCAAGGGATGCTTTTACCCAGTTCTGTTCTTCCATTCTTGGACGCTGTTTGCCCATAAGAAAGCCTTTTTCCTGGCCTAAAGTCATGGTCAGAAGGTCTTTCACTGTGGCTTTCTTTAAATTTTCATCCGGGTTGTTTGGAATATCCTCCTTAAAAGCATCCACCAAACGTTCATCTAAGTCGATCAGACCTTCCTGAACTGCAAATCCCACAGCACAGGAAGTAAAACTTTTACTGGCAGAATAAATATTTCTCCGGCAGTCTTCGTCCCAGTATTTTTCATATACCGTGTCCTGTCCAATAGAAATTTTCATTCCAAGAACCCTTAAGTCTGCTGCTTTCTGTTCAAATTCTTTCAGATCTACCATATACTTTCCTTCCTATGCAAAATTATCGAAAAACCCTTCTGGGATTTCATAAGAAACCTCATAGCTGGTTCCCTTTAAAGGATCTCCGTCTTTATATTTCACCCATCCCGGGAATGTTGCCATAGGCATTTCACCGCCGGTCTTTTCGATTACTCCGTAGAGAGTTTCTTCTGGATATTTTTCTTCTGAGCACCAGGTATCCAGCCATTCCAGATAATCCATACGGATGCCGCTGCAATGGGTGGCAGAAGGCATGCAGTAAAATTTCATAAAACTGTCGGCCTTCTTTTGTCCGTATTTCTTTACCAGTTTCTGGTACTGATTGATGATCTGCCAGGGGCTGATAGACATATCATTCCAGCTGGTAAACAGGATCAGCTTTCCACCATGTGATACAAATTCATCAAAATCCATACTTACATCATACTGGCTGGAGGCTTCCATCAGCATATGATAAAGCTTTTCATCCGGCTTATAATAATCGTGATCGATCAATTTCCAGTTTTTATCTTTCGTTATAAAATATTTGAATACGCCATCTGAACGGTCTCCATGGTGTACGTTATACCTGGTGTCTAAGGGTTCTCTTGGAACAGGATCAGGACCAAGATCCATGATGCCGCCCTCTAAAGCACAGTATCCATGATACCTTTTCTCACCGTTTGGCATAGAATAATCCAGTTTAAAACCGTCCTCATACACCTGGATCGTCTGGATCTGGGCGTCTGTCAGATGATATTTCTCCTGGATTTTCCTGAGAAATACGTCCCGGTTCATACGTGCTGCATATATATTGGACACGATCCCATCTTTTACACCATCCAGTTCATCATACATCTCAATAGCATCATTACGGATTGCTTCTACTGTCTTTTCATCTATAAAGCCATCTGAAAACGGGTGTGTGTGTTCATCGTAACTATCATATACTGCCTTGGAAAGCAAAGCGCCCCACATACGCAGAAGGACAAAATTGGATACAGGATCTGCGCAGAATATCCCATCGTAATCTTTTCCATAGGAGCAGGCACACTCCAAAGCTTCTCTTCCACCTGCAGATCCACCGGCAAAATAAACTTTCTCCGCGTCGATCCCATAAGCTGCTTTTACAACCACATGCATAATGCCGTTCATTTTAATCAGATGATGCCGGATATAATTCTGAAGAGCCTCCTCATTTGCTGCAAAATCAGCAGACATAGGATCAGCAGACTGATGGCCGGAATCATCTCCAAATACGACATATCCATGTTCGATGGGACAATAATCAGACATCAGCATAGCACCTTCTAAAGAAGGAATCATTCCGTTATTGGCTCCGCCGCCGATCTGAACACTTCTTAAATTCCACTGGGTGGGAAGCAGGATCTTCCATTCGATACAGGGAGCCAAAGGATCCAGTGGTTCGATCACCCCCATAACTTCCAAATATGCAGTTCCACCCTCTTTTGACTTTTCACATACGCTGGTTATCCTTCCACCATTTGTCTTCTCTTTTAACAGTTCCGGCGGGATCACCATATCCCTTAAAATAGAACGGGCATCATCAACGATGGATACCCGTTTTAATAAGCTGATCTTTTCTTTCATTTTGTCCACTGCCTTCTTCATTGTTTAATCTCGATAAATATTTTTTGCGATTTCGATAATACGCTGAACAGGAACAGAAATGTATCCACCTACTCTGGTAACAATTACAAATTTCCAGGTAACCGGCTTGGAACAAATAGAAAAAACGTCTACATCCAGATTTTTTGGATATTGAAAATCAGATGCCAATGCAACACCAAAATCCTTTGAAACAAGTTCCCAGATGGTTTCAATGGAAGAAAACTCTATCTGTTTTGGATCCATGGAATGGTTTTTCAACACTTTGTCTGTTACATAACGTAGTCTGGATCCCTTATTTAACATAATAAACTTTTCATTTTCCATCTGCCGTATATCGATCCATGGATACCTGAAACCATACTTGGCGATCCCATGAAAATGTTTACTTTTAGGAGCGATCAGACAGATCTCCTCTGTGGAGATTTCCTCTACATGAAAATTACTGTCTTTTTCTAATTCCTCTGTTCCTGTCATCAATGCGACCTGGATCTCTCCGTTGCGAAGCATTTCTTCCAGTTTTACTGCTGTTTCCTGGTAAACATTCAAATCATATTCCGGATATTCTTTACTGAAGATCGGAAGAATTTCCGGTAATATTCTTTTTCCACGACCTGGCGTTGAACCAATATTCAGAGAACCCTTTTTCAGCATTTTGATATCTGCAATCTGGTTTCTAAAGTCCTGGTCCAGTTTTACGATCTGTTTTGCGTATTCCAAATACTGCTTTCCTGCATAAGTTGGGATCATTTTCTTTCCTATACGTTCAAAAAGCTGTACGCCATACATTTCTTCTGTTCTTGTAAGGAATTTACTGAGGGCTGGCTGGGAAATAAACAGATTTTCCGCTGCCTTGGCAACTCCCTGTACTTTCGCAATCTCGATGATATATCTCTGTTCTTTTAATTCGGACATTTGCAGCCATTTCCTCCTTATATGTAACCTTTTTATTGATTATAAAATTATTATAGAAGAAACGGCTGCAAATAAAAAGCATTTTTAAAATGGAATTGTACCAACCAGAATGGAGCCTGCAAAGCACAATGTGCAGATCAGCATTACCCATTTAAAGGTAAATTTCCAGTGATCCTTGAAATCGATACCTGCAAGTCCAAGTCCGATGTACATTGCTGCAGTACCTGGATTTACGAATACCTGTGGAACGAAGGTCATCAGATAGCTTGCTGCTGCCTGTACAGGTGTAATATGGTCTGCTGCGATAGACTGAAGCATTGGGACAATGGTATATGCACATGCTTCGTGGTTTAAACCAATGGCACTTAAAGGTCCCCATAAGAAGCCCATAACGGTATTAATATGTGCGGTTGCACTTCCCTCCAGAATACCGGATACTACTTCAACCATGGAGTCTTTCATCGGGCTGTTGTTTAACACACCGGTAAATACACCGGATGCAAATAATACGCTGACCATAGTCAGTACTGTTGGCGCATAAGATTTAAGACGTTCATTCTGGATTTTTGTGCCAGGATAATTTACGATCAGGGCAATTGCTGCTGCTACCATGAAGCAGAGGAATGTTGGAAGTCCTGATGCAAACATTGCAATAATAACGATTACGATCAATGCTACGTTAAACCAGAACAGCTGTGGTCTTAATAATGCTTTTTCTTCTTCGGTTTTATCTGCTTCACTAAATAAATCTGCAGTGTCAGCTCCTGCCTCAAGGCCGGCGCCTCTCTTCTTCTCCTGCCTTGCATAATATAATGCAATGGCAAAACAGCAGATCAGTCCGATCACCAGACCAGGAAGTTCAGCAACCAGAATATCAGTTGCAGAAATATTAAAACCAGCAGCCAGACGTCCGCAAGGTCCGCCCCATGGCAGGCAGTTCATAACACCTGCTGTAATAGAAACCAGGCACATCAGCACGATCGGTCTCATTTTCAGCCTTTTATAGATCATCAGGAACGGAGGGATTACGATCAGGAATGTGGTAGCGCCAGATCCGTCAGAATGTCCAACGATCGTTGCTAAAACAGTCAGAACACATACAGCTGTTACTGTTTTGGCTCCTAGCATCATCTTGCCTACGATCTTATCAAAAACACCTGCATCCATCATAACGCCAAAGAAAATAATTGCAAACGTGAACATGGCTGCATTACTGACCTGTCCTTTTAATCCGGATGTTACCCAGTCGGATAAATCTGCAAATGTCGGATGCATGATTACTGCAAAAATAATAGGAATTACAATCATTGGAATGGAAGGCGTGAACTTACCAGATACCAGAACCGCCGTTAAGATCAACATCATTGCAAAACCAAGGATTGCATAGGTTGTTACGCTCATAAAACTACCTCCACACTTTTTCATTTGCTACTATTTATTACAGGCCCGTAACTTTTATATACTCTATTATATACAAAGATAATCATAAGTAAAATATTTCATATTATTATATTTGCATAACATTATGTTATTATTTCTGCTTTTTTCGTCAAAAATTCACTTTTTGATCTCCTGAAATCTGGCATATTTTAATTCTGGTCTATAAAGTTATGATTTGTATAACTTTTGGTTTCTTATAATATAAAAATAACCCTGGAATTTTCTCCCAGGGTCAATAAAATTATATTCTGTATTGGTTATGGACTCAACAGCAATGTTAAAAAGTTATTTCGGCATGATCCAGAACTTCATTGCCGGATAGCTGAGTACTACCTGTACCACAATGTTGACTCCATTGGCCAGTGTGGGGATCAGCGCCTGTGGAAGTCCAAGGCTTTTAAAAAATGCCTGGCTGTAAGCGGGAAGTGCTGCAGATACAATGACTAAGACTACTGCAAGGCAGATATATCTTGGCACGGCTCTTGCAAACGCCGCATTGGAGCGGAATACAAAGTTTTTCTGCACATAGAAATTCACTGCCTGGGCTGCTGCTGTTGCCACAAGGAAGCTTAAAAATCCGCCCAGTCCCAGATCACTTTCTACCTGGGTATAATGGAAAACGAAAAACTGAAAGGGGATGTTTTCTAAAGATACAAACAGGAAACCGGTGCAGATCCACATTGCTATAAAATTCACAATAGTTGCCACATTGGATAATACATTAAATAAAATAAACTCCCAGACAGCTGGATGCTCATTGATCCAGTTTCTGATCCAACTCTTTCCTGCTATCATACCTGTTCCTCCTTTCCTTCCAGAAGTTTTTCGTACTTTCTGTTTTCTCTCTTATTATGAAAATAGCCTTTCACTACTTTTCTAAAACCAGAGCCCCATTTACCATTTACCATATCAACGATCCCATTTACCATTTCCATGCTTACGGCACCGCCTGTCATTTTTGCGATCCCGCGAAATGGCATGTTATAGATAAATAATACATTTAAGTCCGGTTTGCCTTTGTCCTCGCTCTTTTTCTTTTTATCGGCCAGTATACGGTAAACCAGACGGGCCAGACGGCTTTTGGCATAATACATCTGGCAGATAGCATCATTAAGTCCCAGTTCGCCCTGCCATTTACCGGAAGGCGCAGGATGCCCCAGAAGTGTCTCAAATTCTTCTGCCCCTACATTGTTGATCAGCCCGCTGTAATAGGACGGGAGTTTTTCTTTTTCATAAGGCATTTTACTTGTGGTTCCCGCTATCCATAGCTTTCCGGACAGACGGATATCTGCCACGCAGGCTCCTACCATGATCAGATATTCGCCCTCTTCCACTTCCCAGCGTCCTGTTTTTACATTCCAGTAACGGAAAGTTTTATCATCAAATGGAATATGCACTGTTTTGCTTTCTCCGGCCTTTAAAAATACCTTCTGAAAGCCTTTTAACTCCTTTCCTGGGCGGAATACGGCAGAGTCCGGAAGTCCGATATAAAACTGGGCAACCTCTGCTCCGTCCCGTTCTCCAACATTTGTAACAGTAAACTGTACCCCATTTTCGTCTGCTTTCAGGGCTGAATAGGCAAACTCTGTATAAGAAAGTCCATATCCAAAGGGATACTGGAAGCGGACCAGGCTGGTATCATAATAGCGGTATCCTATAAAAGGTCCTTCCCGGTACTCTGATGTACGTTCTGAAGCAGGATAATACCGGAATGCAGGAGTATCCTCATACCGCAGAGGGTAGGTTTCAGCCAGGCGGCCGGAAGGATTTATTTTTCCTGTAAGGATATCCAGGATCGCACCGGCACCTGCTTCTCCGCCCAGATAGCCATGAAGGATCGCCTTTAAACAGTGCTGCCAAGGCATTTCAATACTGGATCCGGCACTTAAAATACCCACAATATTTTCATTTACCTTTACTAATTCATTTAACAGCCGGATCTGATTTTGTGGCAGGCGCATGTGTTCACGGTCTTTCCCCTCTGACTCGCTGATCTCATCAAGTCCAAAACAGTAAAGAACCACCTCTGCCCCGGCAGCTGCTTCCAAGGCTTCTTTTTCCAAAGCTGCATCCGGTTCCCCATCACGGGTATATCCATGAACCTTACTTACTAACTGCAGGTCATACTCATGGATCAGCTGGTCCATAGACTCTACTTCAAAAGGATTTACCATAGAAGATCCGGCGCCCTGATAACGTGGAACAAAGGCAAAATCACCAATGAGAGCCACCTTTGTTTTTTCTTTTAATGGAAGGATATTTCCCTCATTCTTTAAAAGCACCGCACTTTCTGCTGCTGCCCTTTTTGCTAATGCATGGTGGGACTTTTGATCAAAATCTGTCTTTTTTGTTTCCTCTTTTTTGCTAAGATTTAGTACCGCATCTAAGACCTGATCTACACAGAGATCGAAAGCTTCCATGGAAAGACAGCCTTCTTTTACGGCTGTAACTAACTCCCTGGCGGAAGAAAGCCCCGGTGCCGGCATTTCCAGATCTGACTGGCACATGACCCCTTTTACATGGTCATTAGAACCGCCCCAGTCAGTAACTACCAGTCCGTCAAAGCCCCATTCCTTTCGTAAAATGTCTACCAGAAGCTTTTTATTTTCATTGGCATATTCTTCATTTACCTCATTGTAGCTGGTCATAATGGCTTTGGCATGTCCCTCTTTTACTGCAATCTCAAAACCAGTCAGGTAGATCTCCCTAAGAGTCCGTTCATCTACCACTGCATCCATAGCCATGCGCCGCTCTTCCTGGCTGTTTACTGCAAAATGTTTGGGGCATGCATACACTCCCTGGCTCTGGATGCCCCGCACATAAGCAGCTGCCATTTTTCCTGCAAGATAAGGATCTTCGGAAAAATATTCAAAGTTTCTTCCGCAAAGAGGACTTCTTTTCATATTAAGCCCCGGTCCCAGTACGATATTGACATCCTGGGCTGCTGCCTCTTCTCCCAGTGCTTTTCCAATCTCTTCCCCAAGGTCCGGATTCCAGCTGTTAGCGATAGTCGCCGCTGTAGGAAAACAGGTTGCCTTTAAAGAGGCATTTAATCCCAGATGATCCCCGGCTCCTGCCTGTTTGCGGATGCCGTGAGGACCGTCAGAAAGGAAAATGGACGGGATCTTAAGGCGTGGAATGTCCCGGGTCTGCCATACTGTCTTGCCGCTTAAAAGAGCTGCCTTTTCCTCCGGTGTTAATTTTGAAAGTAATTCCTCATGCTTCATATCATTTCCTCTTTAATAACTGTATTTCTTTCATTTCCTGGCATTTATTTGCAGCACCTATTATATCAAACTAATTACCATATGACACTTTTTAAGCAAAAAAATAGAAAAATCTTCAAGGCGTGAATTAAAAAAGGTATTCCGCAGATCATTTTTCATGATCCCGGAATACCTTTTTACTTATCTGCCTTATCTGACAGAGACTACTATCCAATCAGACTCATTAAATGTCCCACAAATGCTCCTCCCGGTGTACCAATAATATTACCCAGAAGTGCCATAAGAATACCTACCGGAACTAAAGCACTACTGTATGCGCCTGCAAGTACAGGTGCAGTAGCAGTTCCACCAACGTTTGCTAAAGATGCAACGGCACAGGTAAAGATATCCATTTTGATCACCTTTGCAAGAATGACCATAACAGCTACATGGATCAGAAGGATCAGGAAGCCGGCTGCCAGCCACACAGGTGCATTACCCATAGCAGAAATATCTGCTCTGGAAGCGATCAGGGCAATCTCAACATAAAGGATGATATTAGATACCTCTTCTGTTCCTTTTAATTTTCCAAATGGAGTCATAGCCACCAGCAGGCCTACAGCAGTTACCAGAAGAACAGTCCAGGTTGCACTGTCAAAAACAGGCAGTGCATTTGCAACCATACTTCCTACATCCTTGGAAATAGCAGAAATGAAGAAAGATACTCCAACTAAAAGAAGCATGCTCTTCCATGTAAGAGGTTTGGTGTTCGCTTTTGCCTCCTCTTCCAGGGAAGCGCCAACTTCATTAATCAGACGTACATCTGCTTTGGTCCATGCGTTAAATTCCTTTGAAAAGTTAATGACCCACAGAAGGAACATAACATACATTACCGCACAAACAGAGTCGATTACCAGTGAATATGCCATGCTTTCCTCACTTACATCTAAAACCGCCTGTACAGCCAGCATATTTCCACTTCCGCCTAACCAGCTTCCACACAATGCCCCCAGCGCTTTCCAGCTGTCCGGACCTAACATTTTATGGAAAATAGCATAACTTACTATAAAACCAGTACAGATAGAAAGGCTGGCTGCAAAGAAACCAATAAGCATTTTCGGTCCTAATTTGATGATCTTCTTAAGATCACAACGCAGCAGCATTAAAAACAACATTGCATACAGCAGTGGGTTTTTTACTGCCTTATAAGTTGCAGCTGTATCTTCCAGGTTCCACATTTTCATAGTACATAAAAGCATCATACCTAAGTAGAGCAAAACAATAGGCGGTGCAAACTTAAAAAATTTCTGTGCGCCTTTTCCCTTCAGGTATACAGGAAGATTGACTAAAATCGCTGCAAGCAGCATCAAAGTGCCAAGATAGATAAAACCGTCATGAATCATTTGTAAACTCCCATTCTGCTGTCATCTTGTGACAGCCTCTTTTTCTCTTAGGAGCAAGTCAAAATAACCGGTTATGATTTTACTGCCCCTCCTTCTCCTTTTTATGTTCTGCCGGAATCTTCCTGTGCCCGATTTTGTGAGAAGAGACTCCGGGAAAACATTTTATAATACCGATATAAGAACTGGCTAAAAGGCAAAAAAAGGCCCAGAAGATTTTTCTGGACTTGTGAATTACACTTGAATTTTTGTAACTTCCCTACCCCTAACCACTTCTTTTGACTTTCTCCTCCCATATTATAGATTATAATTCACAGAAAGTCAATTTTAACGATTTCTCAAAAAGACTTCCTATAGCCTTCTTATAGGGATTTCCCAACAAGATTTACTTTAGAAAAAAATCCCCAAATACCTGCGAGAGTCATTCCCATAGTAATAAATTCTGCTGCCGGAAAAGCCAGCCATATACCTGTCATCCCCCAAACTGCAGACATAGTAAAGGCCGAAAGAAGGATCATAACAAAACCACGGGAAATGGAAGCTGTAAATGCCCATTTAACTGACTCTACCGCACTTAATATGCCTGTTCCTACTATATTGATACCGGCAAAAAAGAAACCAATAAAATACAACTTCAGACCAAATCTAGCCATAGCCGCCAGTTCTTCGTTATGTTCCTGGTTAAAAATACCAGCAATTGGTTCCGACCACAAATAGATCACTGCATATATACATACAGCCGTAACTGCTGCTGTCCTTAAACTAAGGCCTATTACTTTCTCTAAAGCCTTTTTATCTGCCTGTCCATAGAAACTGCTAAGCAGAGGCTGGGAGCCCTGGGATATGCCGTTAAACAGAGCTACTGCCACCAGAGAGATATTAGCTACTACACCATAGGCTGCAACACCGGTATTTCCAGCCAACCGCAATATGATCAAATTAAAAGCTGTAGTGATCACACCGGAAGATATCTCTCCTACAAAAGCAGAAACTCCCACCTGACAGGAAAAAATAAGCCTTTTTAACGATGGTATTACCGGCAAAAAAGATACGGTACACTTTTTTGAACGAAAATGCAGCTGACAGATTAAAATACCTACTACTGGTGAAAGAGCTGTTGCAAGGGCTGCTCCCGGCATATCCATACCAAATGGGAACATCAGAATATAGTCGAATACAATGTTAAACAGACTGCTAAACAGTGTAGCCATCATAGCGATCATAGGGCTTCCATCATTTCGTACAAAGGCATTACATATATGATTCCACATAAATAGTGGGGCAAATGTCATAAAAATGCGGGTATAGCTTCTTCCTGTTGCTATGATCTGTTCATCTCCACCCATAAGCCTGATCACCTGGTCTGGGTAGAAGATACCGGCTGCAATAAATATAAGACTGATGATACCGGCCCAGAGCAGTGCATGAAAGAAATAGCTTTCTGCCTCTGGATTTTTCTTATTTCTCTCTATCACAAAACGGATAGCAGAACCTACACCGATCATAGCTCCAATGGCAAAGATCAGATTATATACAGGAAGTACCAAATTTAATGCTGTAATACCATCAGCTCCTACTGCTTTTGATATAAAATAAGTATCTGCAAGAATATACAAGGACATACCCAGCATGCCTAACATATTCTGGGATACATAGCGGATAAACTGTTTTTTGATATCCATATAACTGCTTCTCCTCTTTTGCATTTTTTACACTGAATGGTATTATAGATGTTTTTTCTGATTCTGTAAATGACCATGGTATCAACAAACAAAAATACCGCAAAACAGGAAACATTTTACTGCCTGCTTTGCGGTAATAGATTTATATGCAGTTATTTACTTTAAAATAAGATTAAACTGCTGCCAGTGTCTTTCCTAATTCCTTACACTTAACTAATGCATCATCATCTGGAGTTTCCTGGGTAATAATGCCTTCTCCGCATGCAACTTCTGCGCCTGCTGCCTTCATACGGTCTTCCCAGTCACGCATCCACTGTCCATCACCCCAGCCATAAGAGCCAAACAGACCGATGGTCTTTCCTGATGCAAATCCTTCTACCTCAGCTACGAATGGTTCCATCTCATCTTCTTCGATAACTTCAGCTCCCATTGCAGGGCATCCTAATGCAAATGCTTTTGCATCCTTCAGGTCAGCTGCAGATACTGCAGATACTTCAGCCAGTTTTGCTTTCTTTCCAGCTTCTTCAATTCCCTGTGCTACTGCCTGTGCCATAGCCTCTGTGTTGCCTGTCTGTGACCAGTAAACTACCATGATTTCGTCCATTTTTTTCTTCCTCCTATACTGCCATTAATTTACGTGAATGTAAATCATACAGCTCCATGATGTTTTTAACAGTCATTCCTGATGATACCATATGGATCACTTTTTCCCTTGCCTGATCGTATCCGGCAAATACCTTCCGGCATTCTTCCAGATTGGAATATACCTTCCAGTATCCGATATACAGCGGATTTTGTCCCCGGTTTTCAATAAAACCAATGACATCTTCCGGCGGATATCCAAGGAGTAATCCGATCTCATGAGGAAAATCACCTTTGCCTTCCATGTGAGCACGGTAGCGTTCTGATACGCGATAGAGGATCTTGGAAAGCATACATCCGCTGCATCCAAACTCTTCCATCAGCTTTTTCACCTTCTCTGTTCTTAAATAAGCTTCCAGTTTTTCACGTACATATAAAAGAAAAGTAATACGGTCATCAGACTCATAAAGGACATAGCAGGAAACAGCACTGGAACGGAACAACCGCAATACTGCGCTGCGAAATCTCTTGTCTACAGTAAGAAGATTGGATATCTTACGTCCTGTAAGCAATGGTGCACACTGAAGTGCGATCTGGATCTCCAGTTCCTGCCTGTTTAAGCCAAGCATCAGATCAAGGGTTTCTTTACTCATAGGATACCTCATTTACAACTGTTAAAATATAAGTTAGTCTTAGCTAACATCCTTGTATATCGTATCAGATAAAATTGGAAAAAACAAGTAGTGTTACAGGTAACTTTTCTCAATTAAAACATTTCTCATTAAGCTCAGTATTCCCAATATGATGTTTTCAATGTACATTTTTCAGGAAAATTCAAAAACTTCCGTGATCTACTTATAATAAACGATTGTAAGAAACTGGCCTTTATGAATCGTATCAGAGCGAAGGGAATTCATTCGTTTTAATTCCCTGATGTATTCTTCTGTAGACATACGGCTTCCCTTTTTGTACTGTCTGGCGATATTCCACAAATTATCCCCGTCTTTGATCTCGACGCTCTTATAATAGGGACTGACAGTCATAGGTTCTTCTTCTGCCATTGATGTAAGCATACTCCGTCCTGTGAGAATAGCAACAAACAGAAGCATAATAAAACACCCTGTTAAAAACCGTTTTCTTACTAATCTTCTTCTCCTCATAACGTTTCCTCCTACTCATTTGTATACTCGTCCAACACAGATACGAACATTTGTTCTCATCGTGTCTATACTATAACATCAGAACATATGTTTGTCAATGGCGTGAACGCAAAAAATCGAACAAAGGTTTGCATTTTTATCGAACATATGTTACTATAGTATCAGTAAAAGATTATTACAAAACAGAAGGGGGAACTTTCATGGCCCAGGATAAACTTACTGCGAAACAACAGGAAATTTTAGAATACATAAAGAATACGATCTTAAAGAAGGGATATCCACCAGCTGTCCGTGACATCTGCGAAGCTGTGAAATTAAAGTCCACTTCTTCTGTCCATTCTCATCTGTCAGCTCTGGAAGAAAAAGGATATATCCATCGTGATCCTACCAAGCCGAGAGCAATTGAGATCCTGGATGATACTTTTAATTTTAACCGGAAAGAAATGGTGAACATCCCTGTGATCGGTACGGTTGCAGCCGGAGAACCGATCCTTGCAGAGGAACATATCGAAAGTTATTTTCCGTTCCCGGCAGAGTCTCTTCCAAACGCAGAGACCTTTATGCTTCATGTAAAAGGTGAAAGTATGGTAAACGCAGGTATCCTTCCTGGGGATCAGCTGATCGTGGAACAGTGTCCAACTGCTGAAAATGGGGAGATCGTGGTTGCCCTTTTAGACGACTCCGCTACTGTAAAACGTTTCTTCAAGGAAAAAGACCACTACCGCCTACAGCCTGAAAATGATACCATGGATCCTATTATCACAGATCATGTAGAGATCCTTGGCAAGGTTATTGGACTTATAAGAATGATGTAATGTGCGTATCCGCAAGTTTAACCTGACTTATAAAACATTTTTCACCAAAAAGCCACTGTACGGTTTCTAAAATCCGAAACTATACGGTGGCTTTTCTTACCATAAAAAATGGCTGCGGAATTGCTCCCACAGCCATCGTGCCTGAAAACCGTACCTTGGCACCGTGATCTCTCACAGGTTTTTACAGGACATTTTGAAAATCTGCATTATATGCTTTCCAAAAGTCGTTTCCATGAACCTGAACACATAACCCCATAACAAATAACCGATAAACGATAACTATGAACCGTAACCGCCAGTAAGTATTGTTAGAAATATGTCCTGCACGGAATGAGTGATCAGATATCTACCTCAAACAACACCGTCTGGTTATAGCGATCCAGTGCGATCTGCATGTCCATGATCATATTGGAAATACGGTCATATTCCTGCCGGATCAGTTCCGGATCGTAGTTGATATACTTATACTCAGGCGCTGAACCAGATGAGCTAAATGCACTGCCATACACACGCGTTTTTGGCAGTCTCTTACGCATATCGTCAAGAACAGCCTTTCTCTTATTGAGCTGAGCCATTCGAACCAGAATACTGTCAATGCTCATCTCCTGTTCACCTACCTGCACCTTTGCTGTGGCATTGGTCAGGTTCAATGCGTGTTTGATAATGATGATCTTCCTGTCTATCTCATCAATTGTATGCGCAACTGTCATGTAATTGTATTCCGGAATGACCGGCTCCTCATTGACAGCAGCGACGTAAGTACTGGATGATGCTTCCTTGTTTACCCAGAATGCTTTGTCTTCCTCAAGGCTTCTCAGCATCTTATTTGCATAAGCCGATGTAATTTTCTGCATGATTTTCGCCTTCCTCTCTATCCTCATCTTCCGTCATTTACTTCTGATCCGATTGTAAATCATTCGGTGGCAGATGTCATTCAACCATCGGTTTAAAATTCCCCATAAATGAGGAATATCCCCGTCAATGACGAGGATATCTTCAATCGTAGTATGTAATAATCTACTTAAAATAACAAAATTGTCTATGCTGGGTAACGATTTGCCGGACAGCCATTTATAAATAGCCTGCGGATTCTCAAATCCGAAAGCTCCCTGGATCTCCCGAATCGTATATCCCTGTTCCAAAAGCAGCTTTTTTATGCGTTCTCCAGTCTTTTCCGGTTGGATCGACAAATACATTGGTTCCATAGTTTGTGCCTCCATGATTCAGGACCGTGTTTCTTGATAACGTATATATTGTAACATAGAAAAGACTGACTCACTAGTACCAATCATAACAAAATTGGTTACAATTCAGTCATCAAAGTCATTTAGTTAGCGATAAAGTGAGGAACATTCATAAAAATAAAGCATTAGTCATATTCCTGTAGCTACAATTCGGTTGAAATCAGAAGATTTTTCCAATGCTTCTTATTCCAAATTTTTTCTTTTATCGTTCCAATTTTTCGTGACTTTTATGAATTGCCAATTTTCCATCTTTCTTATAAAATTTATGTTTGAGATTTTTTGATCAATTCCATGTGATTTCGGATTCAGCTATACTTGTTTGATTTGTAAAAGAAGGGAGACTGCTTTATGAGCCAATCTGCAAAACAATCTACCATTAAAGATATGACAACTGGAAGCCCTGCTAAATTGATTCTTGGATTCGCCATTCCCATGCTGATGGGGCTTTTGTTTCAGCAATTTTACAGCATGGTTGATACCATTATTGTAGGAAAGTTTCTGGGCGTGGATGCCCTGGCTTCCGTTGGCTCCACAGCCGCTATCAACTTTATGATCAATGGCTTTGTAATCGGTGTATGCACCGGATTCTCTATTCCGGTTGCTCAGCGGTTCGGCGCCCAGGATTATAAGGACATGCGGCGTTTCGTTGCCAATGCCGGATGGCTGGCATCTTTTTTCGCTGTGGTTATGACCGTAATCGTCTGTCTGATGACCCGTCAGATCCTTGTCTGGATGCAGACACCGGACAATATCATCGACGGTGCCTACAGCTATATCTTCTTTGTGTTTGCCGGTATTCCGGCCACGTATCTGTACAATACCTTAGCCGGTATCATCCGTGCACTGGGAGACTCCAGGACACCTGTTTATTTTCTGATTTTATCCAGTCTCTTAAATATCGTACTGGATCTGTTTTTCATCGTACAGATAGGAACCGGAACAGCCGGTGCTGCTTATGCTACGGTGATCGCACAGGCTGTTTCCGGCATTCTCTGCCTGATCTATATGAAGAAGAAATTTGATATTTTAAAAATGCATCGGGAGGAAACACGAATCAGTACCTACCACCTCTATCGTCTCTGCATGATGGGTATTCCCATGGGACTTCAATACTCCATCACTGCCATCGGTTCGGTGGTGATCCAGACCGCCATCAACTCTCTCGGTTCCATTGCGGTTGCCTCGGTTACTGCCGGTCAGAAAATCGGTATGTTCTTCTGCTGCCCCTTTGATGCACTGGGAGGCACGATGGCAACCTATGCCGGACAGAATGCCGGTGCCGGGAAAACTGACCGTATCCGCCAGGGAGTTCGTTCTGCAACCTTCATTGGAAGCATCTACTCGGTTCTGGCCTGCATTGTCCTGACCCTATTCGGCGGTGTGATCCCACTGCTCTTTGTAGATGCTTCGGAGACAGTTGTAATTCATCAGGCTCACCAGTTTTTAACCTTTAATTCTCTGTTTTATATTCCGCTTACCATCGTCAATGTATGGCGTTTTACCATTCAGGGAATGGGCTACAGTCTTCTTGCCATTCTCGCCGGTGTCTGCGAGATGATCGCCCGGGCTTTGGTTGGATTTGCACTGGTTCCCATCTTCGGCTACATTATCATATGCTTCGCTTCTCCTCTTGCGTGGCTTATGGCAGACGCCTTTCTGATTCCGGCCTTTTACTATTGCCTGCGGAACCTGTTGAAAGCACAGGAAATGCTTGAATAAATGAATCTATAAAGTCAAAAGCAGGTCTGAAATTGATATTGCTCCTATTTCATGCCTGCTCTTTTATTGTTTCTTTCCTTCCTTTTATTTACCAAACAGACAAACTGGAAGAGTTTCTTTGATATTGTCAATATTAGTTGACACATTTTCCTCAAGGCTTTTGAACCCTATGCTGCTTCCTTCAGGGAAGCGTAATATTGTTGTCTTTTGATCATTGGGGGAAGACCTCTATTAGTGGAGCAGATCCTCCTGTTATTCCAGTAACTGGTGAAATATCTCCAGATGATTGTCTTAAGTTCATCCGTAGTCATTTTCTCTGTATCATAACGATCATATAGCAGTTCTGTTTTCATTCTTGCCCACATGCTCTCACACCGGGCATTATCGTGGCACCTGCCACCTGCGCTGTTCATACTTTGTTGTATGCCATATTTCTGTATCGCTTCCCGGTAAAGCTGGCTGGTATACTGCATTCCCCTGTCTGAATGGATAATGGCTCCACGGATACTAGGATACGCTTTAGCAGCATTTTCCAGTGTCTCTTTACATAAAGAGGCTTTCATATTTGTATCCATTGCCAAACCGATCACGCTGGAATCAAAGCAGTCAAAAATGGCTGAAACATACAGTTTCCCATCACAGCCTTTGATCTCTGTCATATCTGTAACACATTTTGTCAGCGGTTCTTCTGCGTGGAAATCACGCTTTAACAGATCCTCTGATTTTCTGGCTTCCCTGTCCGCTTTCGTGATCCCGTTCGGTTTGCGTCTGGGATGATGACTGATCCCAATCTCTTCCATTACACGGTAAACAGTGCGTTCACTGGGAATATCCACATTTTTCGGCTGTTTCATCGTCAATGCCTGATACATGCGGGTACGGCCATACGTATCATTGCAGATATCTTCTGTAAGTATATCTTTCATGGCATCTGCCAGTGGCTGATATTTCCATGGGCGGTCTTTCATGACAAGATACTGGTAATATCCCTGTCTGCTGACATGGAGAACCCTGCAGAAAAAGGTAATATTTCCTTTGGAGCTGCCGTCTTTTGTTTTTAATGCAATAAACTTCATTCTTTCGTTTTTGCTGACTTCAGACGGCTCGC
>ERZ773149.646-NODE-646-length-33094-cov-56.637489_pt1 | contig 33094 bp, 19 predicted proteins | sample MGYA00511081_ERZ773149 | MGnify/ENA primary metagenome ERZ773149 (study PRJEB29015, sample SAMEA2737846) | human gut metagenome | biome: human gut; feature: human-associated habitat; material: faeces | place: China | collected 2012 ...
TCTGCCGCACCTCGCTCGCCGTATCGGCACTTAGAATTATGCGGTATTGCCTTTACTTTTGCCTCCCGGCAGGATATACTTAAAAGCAGAACAATACGGGCAGCCAGAAGGCCGGCCAAATATAAGGATGTGTTATCATGAACCTGAAAGGCAAAACCATTGTGCTGGGCATTACCGGCGGGATTGCTGCTTATAAAATGCCCAATGTGGCCCATGCCCTGGCCAAAGCCGGCGCCAATGTGCATGTGCTGATGACCAAAAACGCCACGGAGTTTATCACCCCGCTGGTGTTTGAAACCCTGACCAACAACCGCTGCATTGTGGATACCTTTGACCGCAACTTTCAGTATGATGTGGCCCATGTTTCGCTGGCCAACGCGGCGGATTTGATGCTGATCGCCCCGGCAACCGCAAATGTGATCGCCAAGCTGGCCCACGGCCTGGCGGATGACATGCTGACCACCGTTACCCTGGCGGCCCGCTGCCCCAAGCTGGTGGCCCCCGCCATGAACACCCATATGCTGGAAAACCCCATCACCCAGGATAACCTGAAAACGCTGGAACATTACGGTTTCACCGTCATTCCCTCCGGTTCCGGCCTGTTGGCCTGCGGCGATACGGGTTCCGGCCGCCTGCCCGACGAGGGCGTTCTGGTGGACTATGTGGCACGGGAGCTGGAACACGAAAAAGACATGCAGGGCATGAAAGTGGTGGTTTCCGCTGGCGGCACCCGCGAACCGATGGACCCGGTGCGCTACCTGACAAACCATTCCACCGGCAAAATGGGCTATGCCGTGGCCCGCGCCTGTATGCTGCGCGGCGCGGATGTGACGCTGCTGACATCTTCCGACTTGCCGCCGGTTCCGTTTGTCAAAATGGTGCCTTTTGCCACCGCGGCAGAACTGTTTGAAGCTGTCAAGGCCAACGCCATGGATGCGGATGCCCTGGTGATGGCCGCCGCTGTGGCGGACTACCGCCCGGCCCAGGTGGCGCAGGATAAGATCAAAAAGCACGATGGTGAACTTTCAATTGAGCTGGAACGCACGGATGACATTCTGGGCTGGGTCGGCGAGCACAAGCCGGAGCAGTTGTTTGTCTGCGGATTTTCGATGGAAACGAAAGATCTGATCGAAAATTCTACTGTCAAGCTGCACAAGAAAAACATGGATATGATTGTGGCCAACAATGTTAAGGTGCCCGGCGCCGGTTTTGGCGTGGATACCAACGTTGTAACCCTGATTACCGAAAGCATTTCCACCGCGCTGCCGCTGCAAAGCAAGGATGATGTTGCCATGCACATTGCGGACGTCATTGTGGAAGCAAAGCGGAGAAAACAGAAAAAGTAAAGCAATACCGCATAATTCTAAGTGCCGATACGGCGAGCGAGGTGCGGCAGATGCCAAGCCAAAAGCGCAGATAATACTTTGTGTATTATCGAGCATTTTGGCAACGCAGATGCCGTGCCGCAGCTGCCGGAGCGGTGCTTAAGCCGCAAGGCGGGAATTGTGCGGTGTTGCCTAAAGCTGCCCCCCGCAAAAGAAACGAAGCAGCAAAAGAATAAGCTGATTTGGCACCCCTGCAGCCGCGCAGGGGTGCTTTTGCATGTGCACACAATTTTCACATCCTGGCAAAAAAACGACGCACAATTTTCACAAATAGGCAGTATACTTCTGAATAGTTCAGGGGTACGCCTGCCCTGCGGCGGGCGGCCCCCAAGAAAAGGGGAGTGCATCCATTGATCGAAGTCAAGCATTTGACCAAGCGTTACGGAAAACACACCGCGGTCGATGATATCAGCTTCACTGTGCAGGACGGCTGTATTTACGGCCTGCTGGGGCCCAACGGCGCCGGCAAATCCACCACAATGAACATGATCACCGGGTATCTTGCGCCCACGGGCGGCACCGTTGCCATTGACGGCCATGATGTTCAGGAAGAGCCCAAGGAGGCCAAAGCCTGCATCGGCTACCTGCCGGAAATTCCGCCGCTGTATACCGATATGACCGTGCAGGAATACCTGCTGTTTGTCAGCGAGCTGAAAGGCAAAAAGAAAAAAGCGGATCGCGTGCAGGATGTAGCGCAGGCCGTGCAGCGCGCTGGGCTGCAGGAGATGGAAAAGCGGCTGATCCGCAACCTTTCCAAAGGCTACCGCCAGCGCGTTGGCATTGCCGCTGCGCTGCTGGGCAGCCCCAAGGTGATCATTCTGGACGAACCCACCGTTGGCCTAGACCCCGCCCAGATGATCGAGATCCGCAACCTCATCCATGACCTGGGAGAGACCCACACCGTCATCCTTTCCAGCCATATCCTGAGCGAAGTGCAGACGATCTGTGACCGCGTGCTGATTATTGCGCACGGTAAAGTGGCCGCCCAGGGCACGCCGGAAGAGCTGGCCGCCCAGCTGGCTGCCCGCGGCATGATTGCCGCCACGGCACTTGGCACCAAAGAACAGATTCTGGCCGCTGCCGCCAAGGTGGAGGGCCTGACCGACCTGCGCGTGACCGCAGAAAAGGGCGATGAAGTCAGCTTTACCGCCACCAGCACCGCCGGTGCAGACCTGCGCGCGGCCCTGTCCAAGGCGCTGGCCGAAGCTGGCTGCCCGGTTGTGTCCCTGACAAGCGATACGATGAGTTTGGAGGATATCTTCCTACAGATCACCGAGACTGCACCGGAGGAAGCCCAGCCGGAAGAAACCGAAGAACCGGCTCCGGAAGCGGCTGCCGCACAGCCGGAACAGTCTGCTGAGCCTGCCGAACCGCAGGCCCCGGCGGATGATACTCCGGAACAACCGGAAGCCGAAAACGACCAAAAGGAGGAAGAGTGAGCCATGTTTGCCATTTTTAAGCGGGAACTGCGCAGCTATTTCACCAGCCTGGTCGGCTATGTTGTCATTGGTGTTATGCTGGCGTTTATCGGGTTATATTACTCCGCCAACTGCCTGGTGTATGGCACGTCGGATTTTTCAACCGTTTTGTATTCTACCACGCTGGTCATGCTGTTTTTGCTGCCGGCGCTGACCATGCGCAGCTTTGCGGATGAACGCCGCAATAAAACCGACCAGCTGCTGCTCACCAGCCCGGTGGGTATCCCTTCTATCGTGATGGGTAAGTACTTTGCCCAGCTGGCGGTGTTTGCCGTGCCCATGGCGGCAGCGGCCATCATGCCGCTGGTGCTCACGGCCTTTGGCACCATCTCCCTTACCAGCGCTTACGCCACCTGGCTGGCGTACTTTTTGATGGGCGCTGCCTGCATTGCCATCGGCACCTTTGTCTCCGCCCTGACGGAAAACCAGATCATTGCGTACCTGGCTACTTTTGGTGCGCTGCTGATCTGCTACCTGATGAACGGCATCAAGAGCCTGTTCACCAGCGGCAACACGCTGGCATTCATCGTGTTCTGCGTGGTGCTGGCGGTTGTGGCTCTGCTGGTCGGTCTGGCCTGCAAAAATGTCACGGTGGGCAGCGCGGTGTTCTGCGGCGGTGCCGTGGTGCTGGTGCTGCTGTTTAAGCTGCGCCCGGCCTGGCTGCTGACCGGCTTTAACAGCGTGCTTGGCGCGCTGGCACTGTTCCAGCCGTTTACGGATTTTGTGGGCGGCATGTTCAGCGTGACCGGCATTGTGTATTATCTATCGGTGGCGGGACTGTTCCTCTTCCTGACGGGTCAGGCACTGGAACGCCGCCGCTGGAATTAAAGAGGGGGGTCCGACGATGAACTTTAAGAAAAAGAACGCGGCCAATGCCCCTGCCCCTAACCAGGCACAGCAGGCAGCGCGCCGCCGCAGCCTGCGCAGCGGTGCTTACGCCAGCGTGCTGGCCGTTGTGGTGCTGGTGCTGGTAATTCTGCTCAACCTTGTGGTGGGTGCGGTGCCCACCAAGTTTACCCAGTTTGATATTTCCACCGGCAAAATGTTCACCCTGAGCGATACCACCAAAACCATGCTGCAGGAACTGAACACCGATGTGACCGCCTATTACCTGGCGGAAACCGGCAACGAGGATTCCAACATTACGCGAATTCTGGACCGCTATGCGGGCGAAAGCAGCCATTTTACCTGGCAGCAGCGCGACCCCGCGCTGTACCCCACCTTTGCACAGCAGTATGACGCGCAGAACGCAAGCTCCTCCAGCGTGATCCTTGTATGCGGGGATAACCACACCGTGGTGGACTACAATGATATGTATACGGCGGATTATTCCAGCTATTATACCACCGGCAGTTACACAATGAGCTTCTCCGCTGAGAAAGCGCTGTCCTCCGGCATTGCCAAGGTCACGCGGGAGAACAGCTATGTGCTGTACCAGCTGACCGGCCACGGCGAATCCAGCCTGGAAAGCGATTTTACCGAAACGCTGGATAATTCCGGCGTTACCATGCAGGACCTGAACCTGCTGACCACCGATACAGTGCCCGAAGATGCCGCAGCCCTGCTGATCAACGACCCGCAGGCGGACCTTTCCACCCTGGATGCCGCTGCCATCAAGACCTATCTGGAAAACGGCGGCCACCTGTTTGTGACCACCGATCTGACGGTGAGCACCCCCAACCTGGATGCCCTGCTGGCAGAGTACGGCATGACCCGCCAGGAAGGCCTTGTGATTGAAAATGACAGCAGCTATTACGCTTACCGCTACCCGCAGACCTACCTGCTGCCGAGCCTGAGCTCCAACGATATCACCGCGGGCATAACTGACGGCATGCATGTTTTTACCCCCGTGGCACAGGGCATTGTGAAAGGCGACAGCACCGATGACCTGACCCTGACCACCCTGCTGAGCACCAGCAGCACGGCATACTCCATGCAGGATTACGCCGAGGCTACCACCGCCGAGCAGGGGGCAAATGATCCCAACGGCCCCTTTAACATTGCCGTTGCCGCAAGCAACAGCGCTACCGGCGCCAAAGTGGTGTGGGTGAACTGCCCCAACATGCTGAACAGCAAGATGAACAGCGCGGTTTCCGGCGGCAATGCCCAGCTGTTGACCAGCGCCGTGAACTGGATGACCGGCGAGGGTGTGGTGATCGACAGCAAGAGCATGAGTGCCGAAACCCTGATGGTGCCGGGCAGATCGATTAAGCTGCTTGGCCTGCTGTTTACCATTGTGGTGCCGCTGGCCTTTATCGTGGCCGGTATTGCCATCACTTTGGTGCGCCGCCGCCGTTGATATTTCCAGTGCCGCAGAAACCTTAGGAGATAACAGCCAATGAACACAAAGAAAATGTTGCCCCTTTTTGTGCTGGTTCCCGTGGTGGTTGTGCTGGGCGTTGCCCTTGGCGTGCTGAACCATGCAGACACCGAGGAAGAGGATACCAGCATTGCACTGTGCAGCCTGGATGCTGACAGTGTGATCGCGATTGCCTACAAAGATGCCAGCGATGGCGCAACGTTGGAATCCGCCCTGACCAAAACGGATGATACCTGGACACTGGATTCTGACCCCGCGCTGCCCCTTGACCAGAGTAAGGCCCAAGGCGTTGCCGATAGCATGACCGCTCTGACCGCGCTGCGCGAACTGAGCGATGACGCCGACGTTGCCAGCATGGGCTTTGATACCCCGACTTATGAGCTGAGCCTGAAAACGACAGATACCGAATGGACGCTGACCGTTGGCAGCAAGAACTCCATCACAAACAACTGGTATGCCCGCCTGAGCGCAGACGGCCCGGTGTATACGCTGGACAGTTCGGCCCTGAGCGGCATCTGCAAAACCGCAAAGCAGCTGTATGCCGCCCAGAGCATTACGGACATAGATGTGGACGATGTGACCAAGATGGTGGTGCAGACCGCCAACGGCGGAACCCTGAGCTTTGCCCAGAATGACAGCACCTGGACGCTGACGGATGATGCGGAGTATAACCTGAATCAGGATATCGTCAAAAAGATGGCGAGCACCATCTGCGATCTGAAAACCAAGTGGAGCGTGACCGAACCGCAGGCCGATGCCGTGTATGGTCTGGATACCCCCAATGCCATCGTTACCCTGATCGCATCGGACGGCACCAGCATCCAGTGCAGCTTTGGCGGCAACGAAGCCGAGGACGATACCCTGTGCTACCTGCGCAGCTCCGGCGCAGCAGGCGTTGTGTATGAAGTGAGCACTGACGCCCTGAACGCCTTTGCCTATGACAAGGCAGCGCTGGAAGCCGAGGAGGAAGCTACCCCCGAAACCGCTGATGTTGCCGCCGAAGACCCGGTTGGCAATGACAATACCGTTGATGATGAATAATCGGTCCGGCAGCAAAGCCTGAACCAATGCAAAGCCCCCGGCACGGTGCCAAACCACTGTGCCGAGGGCTTTTTGCAGAGTAATGCGGGATTTTACCACTTGATTCCTGTAAATTCCGTTCCATTTTGCCGCGAGGCATGGTATAATCAAAATACAATAAAACACGCCGCAAGGCCAGCATATGCAGCAGGGCGCGTTGTGCGGGGAAAATGGCATTTCCCTATAGTGACCGCAGGGGCGCACATTGTGCGCCCGCCAACTTAAGGCAAAGGCAACACCGCACAATTCCCGCCTTACGGCTTAAGCACCGCTCCGGCGGCTGCGGCACGGCATCTGCGTTGCCAAAATGCTCGATAAGACATCCAGTATTATCTGCGCTTTTGGCTTAGCATCTGCCGCACCTCGCTCGCCGTATCGGCACTTAGAATTATGCGGTATTGCCCAAAGATATTTCCCTGTGAAAATATGGATAGGGAAAATGCCTTTTATGTAACAATTTGGATGACTTCTTCGTTTATCTTATTAGAGGATACACCCTAGGGCAATAACGCTTAAGCCGTAAGGCGGGAATTGTGCGGTGTTGCCTTAGACAAACAGCAGGGGGCGGTAAGCATGAAAAAAAGATTCGCGGCATTTGTGTCAACCGTTTTGGCGGCAGTCTTGTGCGCCTGTTCTGCTGCCCCAAAAGATGTACTCCCCAATAAGGCGGCCCAGCCGACCGAAGCACCAACACAGCAAGCCCAAACCACGCAGGCAGCACCCACGGAACAGCCCACCCCGGAGCCGGACCTCGTGCAGCAGCTGCTGGAGGAGATGACGCTGGAACAAAAGGTGGGGCAGCTCTTTCTTGTTCGACCCGATTCCCTGGACTTGAGCCAAACGCAGGACCAGATCAACGATGCCAAGGCGGACGGTGTGACCGAACTGACGGATGCCATGCGCCAGACTTTGGCGGAGTACCCGGTGGGCGGCGTGGTGATCTTTGGCAAAAATCTGGAAAGCCCGCAGCAGATCACCCAATTCCTGGACGATTTGCAGCAGGCGAGCGATACGCTGCTCTTTACTGCCGTTGATGAGGAGGGCGGCCTGGTGGCGCGCCTTGCCAACAATGCCGCGTTTGACCTGCCCCAATACGAAAGCGCTGCGGCAGTGGGAACATCCGGTAACCCGGAAGATGCCCGCGCCATGGGCCGCACCATTGGCGGCTACTTAAAAGAATACGGCTTTAACCTGGATTTTGCCCCTGTGGCCGATGTGAACACCAACCCCGATAACCCGGTCATCGGTACCCGCGCGTTCAGCAGTGAACCGCAGACCGCCGCCGACCTTGTGGGTGGGGCGTGCGCCGGGTTTGCCGATGCGGGCATTGCCTGCACCCTCAAGCATTTCCCCGGCCATGGCGATACCAGCGAGGATACCCACGTTGGCACCGTAACGCTGAACAAAACGCTGGATGACCTGCGCAGCTGTGAGCTGGTGCCCTTTGCCCAAAATGTGAACAATGCTCCGCTGATTATGGCGGCCCACATTACCGTGCCGCAGGTAACAGGGGACGATACCCCGGCCTCCCTTTCCAGCGTCATGCTGACCGATCTTTTGCGCGGGGAGTTGGGCTATCAGGGCTTGATCGTGACGGATTCGCTGGCGATGCAGGCCATCACCGATGTGTATACCCCCGGTCAGGCGGCGGTCAAGGCGCTGCAGGCCGGTGCAGACCTGCTGCTGATGCCCAACGGCCTTGCCGATGCCTATACCGCCGTGCTGGAAGCTGTGCAGGATGGTACCATCCCCCAGCAGAGACTGGACGAAAGCGTGCAGCGCATTTTGCAGTGCAAATACCAATACGGCATCCTGACGCAGTAACGCGGTGCCGTTTATAAGGAGAATGAAAATGCCCAAGTATACAGTAGACGGTTCGTTTTTTGTGCAGCAGATTTCCGGCATCCAGCGCTATGCGCGGGAAATACTCGCTGCCATGGACCCCATGCTGGAACCCGGCGAGCTGGAAGTGGCGGTTCCGCCGGATTGTATCGTTCCCGAATACCGCAATATCAAGGTGGTCACCCTGCCGCAGTCCAGCGGCATTTTGGGCTGGCAGCGGGTGTATGGCCGATATCTGGCACAAAGCGGGCGCTGCTGGCTGGGCATGTGCAACGTTATTCCCATGTTCCACCGTGGGAACGAGGGCATTGCCGTGGTGCATGATGTGTGTTATAAAGCACGCCCGGATTTTTATACCGACCTGCGCGGCCGCACCAGCGCTGTCTGGCACTGCACGCAGTATGCGGCCATTGCCAAAAAGGCCAGAAAAATCGTGACGGTCTCGGAATTTTCCAAAAGCGAGATCGTGAAATATTACCATGTGAACCCCGAAAAGATCACCGTGGTGTATAACGCCTGGCAACATATGCAGCGCGTGCGCCCTGACCCCATGCTGTTTGGTGAGTACAGCAAGTGGCCGCAGCTGAAAAAGGGCGAGTATTATTTCTCAATGTCCAACCTACTTAAAAATAAGAACTTTCCCTGGGTGCTACGCGCTGCGCAGAGCAAACCCCAGGTTATGTTTGCAATTGCGGGCGGCGGCAGCCTTGCCAAAGAGGCCGCTGCCCTGGGGTTGGACCACCTGAACAACGTGATGTACCTTGGCTATGTGACGGACGGCGAAGCCAAAAGCCTGATGGAAAACTGCAAGGCGTTTTTGTTCCCCACGCTGTATGAGGGGTTCGGCATCCCCCCGCTGGAAGCCATTGCCTGCGGTGCTCCACGCGTGATGGTGAGCAATACCCCCTGCATGCGGGAAATTTACGGCTCCCACGCTGATTACATTGACCTTTCCACCAACCACGGCAGTGTGGACCATGTAACCCCCGGCCGGGATGCCGCCGCCGTACTGCAAAAATACTCGTGGGAAGGCAGCGCCCGCCGCATGCTGGAGGTGCTGCGCGAGCCATGACCGTAACAATACCGGGTGATTTCGATCTGCAAAAAATAGCCGCCAGCGGCCAGGCGTTCCGCATTGCGCAAACGCCGCAGGGCTGGCGGTTTTTGGCCGGGGATAAGCTTTTGTACCTGCAGCCCGGCAGCGGTGATACGTATACAGCTAGCTGTACCCCGGAAGAATGGCAGGGCTTCTGGCACCGCTATTTTGATTTGAACCGCAATTATGCGGCCATCCGCGCCGCGGTGCCCAAACAGGATGCCTACCTTTGCGCAGCGGCCCGGGCCGGGGCGGGCATCCGCATTCTGCGCCAGGACGCCTGGGAGATGCTGGTTACCTTTATCATCAGCCAGCGCAAAAATATCCCGGCCATTCAGGCTTGCGTGGAAACGCTGTGTACCCGGTACGGTGCGCCGCTGCTGCAGCCGGGCGGGAATGTGCTGTATGCGTTCCCAACGGCGCAGGCGCTCGCCGCGGCAGGGGAGCAGGCATTGCGGGACTGCGCGCTGGGCTACCGCGCCCCGTATGTTCTGGCTGCCGCCCAGGCGGTTGCAGCGGGAACGCTGGACCTTGCCGCGCTGGAAACCCTGCCCGATGCCCGGCTGCTGGAAGCTTTGATGCAGCAGCACGGCGTGGGCATCAAGGTGGCCAACTGCGTAGCCCTGTTTGCCTATGGCCGCATGGAGTGTGCCCCCGTGGATGTGTGGATCCAGCGTGTGATCGACCAGCATTACGCCGGGCAGAACCCATTCCCAGCCTATGGCAACGCCGGAATTTTGCAGCAGTGGATGTTCTATTTCGCCCGTTCCGAAAAGGAACGGGTGAAATAGAAAGAATAATGAAAAAAGAATAAAGAATAATGCAGGTGGACCGCAGTGCTGCGCACGGCTCAGAAATATTAGTGCTCTATATTTGACAGAACTCTAATATTTTTGGGCGTTGTGCCAGCAACGCGGTCCACCTGCATTTTTAATTATTCTTTATTACTTATTCATTTGGCAAATATTCATTTGCCTACCGCCCTGTCCATTCTCCGGTATTGCAGCGCTTCCATCAGCTCTGCGGCGCCGATCTGTTCCACACCGTTCATGTCGGCAATGGTGCGGGCAACGCGCAGGATGCGGTCATAGGCGCGGGCGCTGTAGCCCATGCGTTCAAACGCACCGCGTAGCAGCTTTTCGGCGGCGGGGGCAAGCGGGCAGTAGCGGCGCAGCATACCGCTGGGCAGCTGGGCGTTGCAGGTAAAGCCAAGACCTTGGTAGCGCTGGGCCTGCATGGCGCGTACCGCGGCCACCCGCGCACGGATATTGGTGCTCGGCTCGCCGCCGGTTTTGGCGGCAAGGGCGTCGTACTCCACGGGGCGGGCCTCTACATGCAGGTCAATGCGGTCCAGCAGCGGACCGGAAATCCGCTGCCGGTAGCGCTCAATCGCACTGGGCGTGCAGCTGCATTCCCGCACGCCGGAACCATAATACCCGCACTTGCAGGGGTTCATGGCGGCAACCAGCATAAAACGGCAGGGGTAGGTGGCGGTGCCGTGTACCCGGCTCACGGAGATGCACCCGTCCTCGATTGGCTGGCGCAGCACCTCCAGCGCTTCGCGGCTGAACTCTGGCAGCTCGTCCAAAAACAGTACGCCGTTGTGGGCCAGGCTGACCTCGCCGGGGCGGGGCACTGTGCCGCCGCCCGCAATGGCTGCGGCGCTGACACTGTGGTGGGGGCTGCGGAACGGTCGCTGCTGCAATAATCCGGTCCCGGCCTGCACCAGCCCGGCAACGGAATAAATCGCGGTGGTTTCCAGCGCTTCCTCATAACTGAGCGGCGGCAGGATGCCCGGCAGGCGCTTGGCCAGCATGCTTTTGCCGGTGCCCGGCGGGCCCACCATCAACAGGTTGTGCCCACCCGCAGCGGCAACTTCCAGCGCGCGGCGGGCCTCCGCCTGGCCGCGTACATCCGCAAAATCGGGGCCAAGCCACTGCCCGGCGGCATCGTATCCTGTGCGGCTGGCGGGGCTGAGCTTTGCCTGCCCCGCCAGGTGGCGGATCACATCCGCAGCGCTGCGGGCGGGGTAAACTGTCAGCTGCTCGGCCACGGCGGCTTCGGCGGCGTTTTCGGCAGGAACAAACAGCTCGGTCACGCCCGCCTTTTGGGCGGCAAGGGCCATGGGCAGGGCACCGGCAATGGGGCGCAGTGTGCCATCCAGCCCAAGCTCACCCAAAAATGCCTGGTGCGGCTCTGGCTGTGGGATGTACTGCTGCGCCGCCAAAATGCCGATGAACACCGGCAGGTCATACAAACTGCCGGTCTTGCGCACATCGGCGGGGGCCAGGTTGACGGTAACATGGCTGGCGGGCCAGGGGCAGTTCAGGTTTTTGATGGCGCTGCGCACCCGCTCACTGCTTTCCTTCACGGCGGAATCCGGCAGGCCCACCATGGCAAATTTGGGCAGACCGCCGCTGATGTGGGTTTCCACGGTAACGGGGTAGCCATCCAGCCCCGTTACCCCCAGGCTGACAACGTGTGCATACATGGCGCAGCCAACTCCTTTTTTCAACAAATTGCGTACTTTGATTATTTTCAGTATATCCTGTTCCGCCCGCGGCGGCAAGCATATTTTTTGTGCCCAAAATCTGCCTTGACGCTGTAGGGTAAAAAACAGGCAAAGCCCCGGCAAAAAGCCGGAAAGCCAGCTTTTTTTGATTGACAACGCAAACTAAAATTGATATATTTAATTTGAACAAGTAAATTTACCCAAAAATTTTACAGGGTAAGAAAGTGATGGTGTCCAAAATGTATAAAGAAATGTACAGCCGTTGGCTTGCTGCCAACCTGGATGACCCTGACCTGAAGCCGGAGCTGGAATCGATTCAGAACGATGACGCTGCCATTCAGGATCGTTTTGCCGTTGCCCTTAAGTTCGGCACTGCCGGTCTGCGCGGTGTGATCGGCGCCGGTACCAACCGCATGAACGTGTATGTTGTGCGCCAGGCTACCCAGGGCCTTGCCAACTGGGTCAAGACCCAGGGCGGCACCCAGACCGTTGCTATCAGCTATGACAGCCGCATCAAGAGCGATGTGTTTGCCAAGGCTGCTGCCGAAGTTCTGGCCGCCAACGGCGTAAAGGTGCGCATTTACAGCGCCCTGATGCCGGTTCCCGCACTGAGCTTTGCTACCCGGTATTATAACTGCAACGCCGGTATCATGGTAACGGCATCCCACAACCCGGCCAAGTACAACGGCTATAAGGCCTACGGCCCCGATGGCTGCCAGATGACCGATGAAGCCGCTGACATTGTGTACGCCGAAATCCAGAAGACCGACATCCTGACCGGCGCCAAAACCATGCCGTTTGCCGAGGGGCTGGAAAAGGGCATCATCGAATACGTTGGCGATGACTGCATCAACGCCCTGTACGAAGCAATCGAAGCCCGCTCCATCCGTCCCGGTATCTGCAAGACCGCCGGCCTGAAGCTGGTTTACAGCCCGCTGAACGGCTCCGGCCTGGTTCCGGTCACCCATGTTCTGCATGACATCGGCATTACCGATATCACCGTTGTGCCGGAACAGGAAAAGCCGGACGGCAATTTCCCCACCTGCCCGTACCCCAACCCCGAAATTTTCGAGGCTCTGCGCCTTGGCCTGGAACTGGCCGAAAAGTCTGGTGCAGACCTGATGCTGGCCACTGACCCCGATGCTGACCGCGTTGGCATTGCCGTTAAGTGCAAGGATGGCAGCTATGAGCTGCTTTCCGGCAACGAAGTCGGCGTTCTGCTGCTGGATTACATCTGCGCGGGCCGCATTGAGCAGGGGACTATGCCCAAAGACCCCGTCATGTGCAAGTCCATCGTGTCCACCCCGCTGGCGGACAAGGTGGCCGAGCATTACGGTGTTGAGTGCCGCAATGTGCTGACCGGCTTTAAATGGATCGGCGATCAGATCGCCAAGCTGGAAGCTGCTGGTCAGGTTGACCGCTTCATCTTTGGCTTTGAGGAAAGCTATGGCTACCTGGCTGGTCCTTACGTCCGCGATAAGGATGCCATCATCGGCTCTATGCTGATTTGCGAAATGGCTGCTTATTACCGCGCAAAGGGCAGTTCCATCAAGGAAGAGCTGGAGCGCATTTACGCCGAGTATGGCCGCTACCTGAACAAGGTTGACAGCTTTGAGTTCCCGGGTCTGTCCGGCATGGACAAGATGGCGGGCATTATGTCCGGCCTGCGCGAGAACCCGCCCAAGGACTTTGGCGGTGACGCCGTTGTAAAGGTTGTGGACTATAAAAAGCCTGAAGAGACCGGTCTGCCCGCCGCCAACGTGCTGATCTACACCCTGGCATCCGGCTGCACCGTTGTGGTGCGCCCCTCCGGCACCGAGCCGAAGATCAAGACCTACTTTACCACCAAGGGCAAAGACCTGGCCGAAGCCGAAGCCAAGAAAGAAGAACTGGCCGCTGCCGTTAAGCCGCTGCTGGCATAATGTGATTCCATAGGTGTGGCGCTTTTGGGCCGCCTGCTGTAATACGCAGACGGCCTTTTTTGTATGCAGCCCCCTAGCCGCCGCAGTGAGGGAATAACGCGCATTTTCAGGCTCCGCTTGGGGAATCACCCCTCAGTCACCTTCGGCGACAGCTCCCCTCGAAGGGGAGCCAAAGGCTTTGCGGAAAATTGTTGCGGCATCTGCTACAAGGCCCCGGAACGGTCAAGACCGTTCCCTACAGAGCATTTTATTGTGTGCGGTCAACCCACAAACACCCAGTAGGGCGGGGGTACCCGACTCCGCCGGAAACTTACCGGAGCAGATACAAAAAACGTGTGATGTACTTTGCCCCACAGTAGGAGACGGCGTCCTGGATGTCCCGGATGGGCATATAAATGATTGCACTTTTGCTGGCAATTTGCCGCCGCAAAAGATTGCCCGCACTACTTGACAAAACACAAAAACTCTGGTAAAATACTCTAGCAATCGTTCAGAGGGCTGCTCCACACGCACAGGATGGCGTCTGCTGGTAGCCGAAATTCGAAGATTGTGATGAGCACATATATCAAGTATGGCTCCCTTTAGTCATGATCGAGAAAGAGGTGAAATGAAAATGAAGCAGGGTATTCATCCCAACTATGTGGATTGCACCATTACCTGCGCATGCGGCAACGTGATCCATACCCGCGATACCAAGCCGGAGATCCGCGTTGAAGTTTGCAGCAAGTGCCATCCCTTCTACACCGGCAAGCAGAAGCTGGTTGACACCGGCGGACGTGTTGAGCGCTTTAAGCGCCGCTACGCCAACAAGGCTGGCAAGTAATTGCATTAAGGTTTTGTATACCGCAGATGGCAACATCTGCGGTATTTTTTTCAAATACATCATCTTGCATCTCAAAGGAGAACCCCTATGCCGGACTATCAAACGATCCGCGGTATTTCCACCTTTGAATATGAAGAAAAGCGCTCCCGCTTTATTGCTTCCGCTGCGTTTGCCGATACCGAGGAAGCTGCCCTTGCCCACCTGAACCGCATCAAAGCGGCCAACCGCACCGCGCGGCATAATGTGTATGCCTATGTTCTGCGCGAGGGCGGCCGCACCCGCTACAGTGATGACGGCGAACCCGCCAAAACCGCCGGTACCCCCGTGCTGGAAGCCATCGGCCATGCGGGGCTTTCGGATGTGATCGTGGTGGTTACGCGGTACTTTGGCGGAGTTCTGCTGGGTACCGGCGGGCTGGTGCGGGCCTACACCGCGGCGGCATCCGGAGCCTTGCAGCAGGCGGAAATTGTCAGCATGCGGCTGGTGACGGATTGCGCCGTGACCGTGCCATACCCCAAGTTTGAACAGGCCCAGCGGATGATCGCAGCCGCCGGGGCCAAACTGCAGGAACCGGAGTATGCCGACGCTGTGACCCTGCGCTGGCGCATGCCTGCCGGAACCGAAGAAGCCCTGTGCCATGACCTGAGCGAGCTGACCCGCGGCAGTGCCGAAGTGACGATCAGCAAACCACTTTACGCAGCTTTTTGATGCTGCGCAGTCATTTCTGGCAAGAAAGCAGAATTTCCCATGAAATTTTTACATTTCATACAAGTGTTTGGCGGCTTTTTATCGTATTTATAATATAGAGAGCCATTTTTGGGCATGATATGCCCAACGGGGAACCGGATAGGGGAAAGGAGGCTGCGCCGTGACTGTGCGGGAAGAAACCCAGACAATTGAACGCCTGACCTTAAGCCCCTATGCCGCTTTAAGTGAGCAGAGCTTTGGCCGCCGCACCCCGGAACCGGAAGATGACCTGCGGACCTGCTACCAGCGTGACAGGGACAGAATTTTGCACTGTAAAAGTTTCCGGCGGTTGAAACAGAAAACACAGGTGTTTCTTTCGCCGGAGGGCGACCACTACCGCACCCGGCTGACCCACACGCTGGAAGTCAGCCAGATTGCCCGAACCATTGCCCGCGCCCTGCGGCTGAATGAGGACCTGACCGAAGCCATTGCCCTGGGGCATGATCTTGGCCACACCCCATACGGCCACGCGGGGGAGCGCGCACTGAACCGGCTGTGCCCCGGCGGGTTTACCCACTACCGCCAAAGCCTGCGGGTGGTGGACTACCTGGAAAAGGACGGCAAGGGCCTGAACCTTTGCTGGGAGGTGCGCAACGGGATTATTACCCACACCAAAGGCGCCTGGGCCCGCACGATGGAAGGCTGTACCGTGCGCTATGCGGACCACATTGCCTTTTTGAACCATGATATTGAGGATGCCGTGGCCGCCGGTGTGCTGAACCCCACCGCCCTGCCGCGGGATGCCGTGCAGGTGCTGGGAGATACCAAATCCCGGCGCATCACCACAATGATCACCGACCTTGTGGCAAATAGCGCAAACTGCAAAAATGGGAAAATGCAGTTTTCCCCCGAAGTGGAGGAGGCATACGGTGTGCTGAAAGACTTTATGTACAGCACGGTGTATGTGGACAAGGATGCCAAGCGCGAAGAGAAAAAAGTGGACAAGATGATCGAAGCGCTGTATGAGCGCCTTTGCGCGGACCCCACGCTGATGCCTAATTTTTATATGCAGGTGGCATATCACCAGGGAATGGACCGTGCCGTGGCGGATTATATTTCCGGCATGAGCGATGAATTTGCTACCCGCCTGTTTGAGGAGCTGTTTGTGCCGCAAAAGTGGCAGGTGCTATAAAATTAGCAGTATGTTAGAACACTGCCGCCCGCTAACCTATAAATTATTACGATATATACGCGAAAGGAGGCCCGGAGCCCCATTGATCCCACAGGAATACATACAGGAAGTGGTTGCACGCAATGATATTACCGAAGTAATCGGCCAATATGTGCAGCTGCGTCATCGCGGGCGGACCTATACCGGGCTGTGCCCTTTCCATAACGAGAAAACCCCTTCGTTTACCGTCTACCCGGATACCCAAAGTTTTTACTGCTTTGGCTGCGGTGCGGCGGGGGATGTGATTAACTTTGTGCGCAAAATTTCCAACCTGGGCTATGTGGAAGCTGTTAAACAGCTGGCGGGCCGCGCCGGGATGCCCATGCCGGAGGAGGACGACCAGGAAAGCCGTTCCCGCTCCCGCCTGTTGGAGATCAACCGCAACGCCGCGCGCTATTTTTATGACCAGCTCAACGCCCCAACGCCGGAAGCCGCCATGGCCCGCCGCTACTGGCGCGAAAAACGCGGCCTTTCAGATGCGGCCATCCGCCGGTTTGGCTTGGGCTATGCACCGGAAGATTTTGTCGGCCTTCTGCACTACCTGCGCCACCGCGGCTTTACCGAGCCGGAATTGGAATCCTCCGGCCTTGTCAAGCGTAGCGCCAAGGGCAATCTGTATGATATCTTCCGCCACCGCGTGATGGTGCCCATCATTGATGTGCGGGGCAATATCATTGCGTTCGGCGGGCGCGTGATGGATGATTCCAAGCCGAAATACATCAACTCGCCCGAAACGATGGTCTACCACAAATCCCGCACGCTGTTTGCGCTGAATGTGGCAAAAAAATCAACGTCCAAGCGGTATATCCTCTGCGAAGGGTATATGGACGTCATCTCGATGCACGAAGCCGGGTTTGATACCGCTGTCTGTGCCTGCGGCACGGCTTTGACGCCGGAGCAGGTCAAGCTGCTGACGGAATACGCCGACGAAGTGGTGCTGAGCTATGACTCGGACGAAGCAGGCCAGAAGGCAACGGAGCGCAGTTTGGCGCTGTTTTCCGGTACCAATTTGCAGGTGCGGGTGCTGAACATCCCCGGTGCCAAGGACCCGGATGAATTTATCCGCACCTATGGCCGCGACCGGTTTGAAGCCGTGCTGGAAGGCACCGCAACCCCGCTGGAGTTCAAGCTGGCTAAGGCAGTGAAAAAATATGACCTGCGCAACGATGCCCAGCGCCTGCAATATGTGGATGAAGCCATCGGCATTCTGGCAGGCAGCGCGGTCAGCCCCACGGCGCGGGATGTGTATGCCGGGCGCATTGCGGAGCAGACCGGCATTGATAAAAAGGCTGTGTTGGCCCAGCTGGAAAGCGCCGTGCGCGGGGCCGGGCGCAGGGCGCGCCGCAAAGAGCAGAACGAACTTTCCCGCCAGGGGATTGCGGCGGATATCCGCGTGCCCTATGACCGCGGGGGCGAAGCTGCCCTGGGGGCCGCAAGCGCCGCCCGCCAGCTTGTGGCGGCTATGCTGCAGGATGTCGGCGCCATCCCCTACATCCGGGAGCGGCTGAACCTTGGCATGGTGGTGCTGCCGGAAATGCAGCAGGCAATCAAGGCGATTTACGACTGCGCCGCCCGCGGCCAGCCCGTCAACGCCACGACCCTTTCCCCCTTGTTGGAGGAAAAAGCCTACAGCCAGGTGATGCTGGCCCAGGCCCAAAACGCCGATACCCGCCTGACCCGCCGGGATATTGATATGCTGCTGGATCGTTTGCAGACCGCAAACCCCGAAAGCGCCCAGGTGGCAGGCACCACAGACGATGAATTCCGGCAGAAATTTGCCGCCCTTGCCCGCAAAAAAGTGGGCGAACGCCCGCCGGAAGAATAATTTCCACCCGGCCAAAACCATGTTGTTTTATCCCGTTCCAGTAAGATGGGCAGAATAAAAACCAAAGGAGAAACTACTTATGGCAGAAAAGAAAGATTCGATTCGCAACCTGATTGAACAGGGCCGCCGTGCAGGCAAATTGACCAGCACCGAAATCAGTGACGCTATGGAAGAAAGCAGCCGTGTTATTGACGCGGAGCAGATGGAAAAGCTGTATGAAGAGCTGGAAAGCAACGGCATTGAAGTGGTGGATGATGACGCCACTGATATGTCTGCTGTGGCCGATATGGGCGAGGAGGGGATGGATGACTTTGAGGATACCGTTACCTCGGACGGCATTACCATCGATGACCCCGTTAAGGTTTACCTGAAAGAGATCGGCCGCGTGCCCCTGCTGACCCCCGATGAGGAAGTGCAGCTGGCCCTGGATATCCAGAAAGGCGGCAAGGACGGCGAACGCGCCAAGCAGCGCCTGAGCGAAGCCAACCTGCGTCTGGTAGTTTCCATTGCAAAGCGCTATGTGGGCCGCGGCATGCAGTTCCTGGACCTGATCCAGGAAGGTAACCTGGGTCTGATCAAAGCGGTTGAAAAGTTTGACCATACCAAGGGCTTCAAGTTCTCCACCTATGCAACGTGGTGGATCCGCCAGGCCATCACCCGCGCCATTGCGGATCAGGCCCGCACCATCCGTATCCCTGTGCATATGGTGGAAACCATCAACAAGGTCAAAAAGGTTTCCAGCCAACTGCTGCACGAAAACGGCCATGAGCCCAGCGCCGAAGAAATTGCCGAGCGCCTGGATATGCCGGTGGACAAAGTGCGCGAGATTATGCGCGTGGCACAGGAACCCGTCAGCCTCGAAACCCCCATCGGTGAGGAGGAAGATAGCCACTTGGGCGACTTTATCCCCGATGAGGAAGCCCCCGTTCCCGCCGAAGCCGCCAGCCAGACCCTGTTGAAAGAGCAGCTGGCCGATGTGCTGAAAACCCTGACCCCGCGTGAAGAAAAGGTTCTGCGCCTGCGCTTTGGCCTGGAAGATGGCCGCCCCCGCACGCTGGAAGAGGTGGGCAAGGAGTTCAACGTTACCCGTGAACGTATCCGCCAGATCGAAGCAAAAGCCCTGCGCAAGCTGCGCCACCCCAGCCGCAGCAAAAAGCTGCGCGACTTCCTGGATTGATGCCGTGATTCTTATCTTATATAGAATAGAAATAGCAAATTAAAATCATCTGCACCCGTACTGCTGTTTGCCCGGCGGTGCGGGTGTATTTTTGTGTGCAGCAGGCATAAATGACAAAGCCACAGCATACGATTACCCTGATGATATAGGGGAGGGGATAACGATGTGTGGAATTGCCGGACAGATCAGCGCGGACCCAAATAAGATTGCAGCCAACTACCCAGCTTACTGCCGAATGCAGAAAAGCCTTGCACGCCGCGGGCCGGACCAGCGGGGAATATACCTGCACGGCCATGCGGCGCTGATCCATGCGCGGCTGGCTGTGGTGGATCTGGAAAACGGCTGCCAGCCCATGGTGCTGGATCAGGGCGGGGAGAAATACATTCTGGTGTACAACGGCGAGCTGTACAACACGCCGGAGCTGCACGCCCAGCTTGCGGCTCTGGGCCATCGCTTTGTAAGCCATTCCGATACCGAGGTTTTGTTACATGCTTTTGCCCAGTGGGGGCCGGACTGTCTGGAAAAGCTGAACGGTATTTTTGCATTTGCTGTGTGGCAGCAGCGGGCGCAAAAGCTCTTTCTGGCGCGGGACCGCGTCGGGGTCAAGCCGCTGTTCTATGCCCTGCGCGGGGACAGCCTGATCTTTGCTTCCGAGCTGAAAACGCTGCTCTGCCACCCGGAGATCCCGCCGCAGGTGGATGCCCATGGGCTGGCCGATGTGCTGCTGCTCGGCCCCGGCCGCACGCCGGGGTGCGGGGTGTTCCGCAATGTGCAGGAATTGAAGCCCGGCTGCTGCGCAGAATACACTGTGCCACAGGTTGGTACGCCGCGCCTCACCGTGCGCCGCTACTGGCAGCTGACCGACCACGAACACCCCGATGATTTTACCCACACCGCAGCCAAAGTGCGGGACCTGGTGATGGATGCCGTCACGCGGCAGCTGGTATCGGATGTGCCGGTGGCAACCTTCCTTTCCGGCGGGCTGGATTCCAGCCTGATTTCGGCAATCGCGGATTCCCACTTTACGGCGCGGGGCAAAACGCTGCAGACTTTCTCGGTCGGTTATCAGGATAACAAAAAGTACTTCCACGCCACCCATTTCCAGCCCAGCCCGGATGCGCCGTATATCCGCACCATGAACCAGTTCTTGAACGCGCAGCATACCTGGGTAACGCTGGACAGCGAAGCACTGGCCGCCGCCCTGCTGGAAGCGGTGGACGCCCGCGACTTGCCCGGTATGGCGGATGTGGACTCCTCGTTGCTGCTGTTCTGCCGTGAGATCCGTAAAACAGCCACCGTGGCACTTTCCGGCGAGTGCGCGGACGAGATATTTGGCGGTTACCCCTGGTACAGGGATAAGACCGTGCGGGAGCGGTATGGCTTCCCTTGGGCGCAGAGCACGGCATACAGGGTCAGCTTTTTTAAGCCGGAGGTGTTCGGCGGCATTGACCCGGCGGCGTATATTGATGAAGGCTACCGCGCCACGCTGGAGCAAACTTCCATCCGCCCCGGTCTGGATCCCCTGGAACAACGGATGCGCCAGATGTTTGCCCTGAACTTTAACTGGTTTATGCAGACCCTTTTGGACCGCAAGGACCGAATGAGTATGTACAGCGGGCTGGAAGTGCGCGTGCCGTTCTGCGATTACCGCATTGCGGAATACCTGTACAGCGTGCCGTGGGAATATAAGGATTACGAGGGCCACGAAAAAGGCCTGCTGCGCCAGGCGATGCAGGGCGTGCTGCCCACGGAAGTGTTGTGGCGAAAAAAGAGCCCCTACCCTAAAACATGGAACCCGGCGTATTTGAACGCTGTCAGCGCCATGCTGCGCAGTGCGATGCAGGACCCGGATGCCCCGCTGCTGCGTATTGCCAAGAGGGCAGCGCTGGAACAGCTGTTGACCGCTGCCGAGACTGCGACCCCTTGGTATGGCCAGCTGATGACCACCCCGCAGACCATTGCCTGGTTTGTGCAGCTGAATTACTGGCTGCAAAAATACCGGGTGGAGCTGGTGTAAATACCCGTGTGGCGGGCCCGGCATCAAACGCATAACACCAAAAACAGACGAGTGCCCACCCTGCACACGGATAACGGCGGGAAGGGCACTTTTTGTTTGCAAAGCGTAAAAACCGGGAAAATGCAGAAAAAACGCAGGCTGCAACCCATACAAAAAACACACAAGGTAATTGGGCATTGTGCCAATTAGCGGCATTTCAAGGATTTGTCAAGTGGCAGAAGAAATGCAAAAATAGCACTTTGCCAAAAGAAATGTGACACGTAGCCGGGCGTTCAATTGCCTGATAAAAAAACACGCAAAATGCCAAAAGAGCCCTTGACAATCAGCTTTTTGGCTGGTATACTGGCATAGTATCACAAAATGGAATAGAGCGCCCTAAAGGAATTTTGATTTTTTCGCGTTTTTTCAAACTTTGTTAAAAACGACGAATGTTCCAAGAAAATCATCGCTTCGGCGGAGCGCTTTTGCCAAAAACAAATCTGAACGGAATAGGAGTGGTCGCATTTTATGGTAAAGGTCAAGCCCGTACAAAACGGTCGAACCTCCAGAATGAGCTTTTCCCGCATCAACGAAGTGATTGGCATGCCCAACCTCATCGAGATCCAGAAAAACTCTTATAACTGGTTCCTGGACGAGGGCCTGCGCGAAGTGTTCCACGACATTGACGCGATCGAGGATTACACCGGGAATCTCTCGCTGGAATTTGTCGATTACCGTCTGGACAAGCACCCCAAATATACCATTAAAGAATGTAAAGAGCGTGACGCAACGTATGCTGCGCCGCTTTATGTCACTGCGCGCCTGTTGAACAAAAGCACCGGCGAAGTGAAGGAACAGGAAATTTTCATGGGCGATTTCCCGCTCATGACGGATTCTGGCACTTTCATCTCCAACGGTGCAGAACGTGTTATCGTCAGCCAGCTGGTTCGTTCGCCCGGCGTGTTCTATGCTTCCAGCAAGGACCGTACCGGCAAGGACCTTTTCACCGCAACCATGAACCCCAACCGCGGCGCATGGCTGGAATACGAAACCGATTCTTCCGATGTATATTATGTGCGCATTGATAAAAACCGCAAGCTGCCGGTTACTACCTTCCTGCGCGCACTGGGTCTTGGCACCGATGAGCAGATCCGCCAGTACTTCGGCGATTCTGAACCCAAAATCAACGCCACCCTGGAAAAGGATATCACCCATTCCACAGAGGAAGCCCTGCTGGAGTGCTACCGCAAGCTGCGCCCCGGCGAGCCGCCGACGGTGGAAAGCTCCCGCAGCCACATCAACCTGCTGTTCTTTGATCCGCGCCGTTACGACCTGGCTCGTTTTGGCCGCTTCAAGATGAACAACAAGCTGTGCCTGTCCCGCCGTATTGCGGGCTATAAGACTGCTGAGGACATCATTGCCCCGCTGACCGGCGAACTGCTGGCCGCCAAGGGCGAGCGCATCAGCCACGAAAAGGCTGTTGAAATTGATAATGCCGGTGTTTCCCGCGTTACTGTTATCGTGGAGCGCAAGGGCCAGGATCCGGTCAATGTGATCGTGTTCTCCAATGGCTGTGTCGATGCCCAGAGTTTCTTCAGCTTTGACGTGAAGGAATGCGGCATCAACGAGCGCGCTTCCTTCGCCGAAATCCGTAAGATTCTGGATGCTACCTCCGATCCGGAAGAGCAGAAAGAACTGCTGACCAAGAATCATGATAAGCTCATCAGCCGCACCGTTACCGTTGACGATATCTTTGCTTCCGTCAACTACCTGCTGGGCCTTGACCATGGCATCGGCGTGACCGATGAAATCGACCACTTGGGCAACCGCCGCGTGCGCAGCGTTGGCGAATTGCTGCAGAACCAGTTCCGCATCGGCTTTGCCCGTATGGAGCGCGTTGTGCGCGAGCGCATGACCCTGCAGAACCAGGAATCCGGCGAGATCACCCCGCAGAGCCTGGTCAACATCCGCCCGGTCGTGGCTGCCATCCGTGAGTTCATCGGTTCCAGCCCACTGTCTCAGTTCATGGACCAGAACAACCCGCTGTCTGAGCTGACCCATAAGCGCCGTCTGTCCGCTTTGGGCCCCGGCGGTCTGTCCCGTGACCGCGCAGGCTTCGAAGTCCGCGACGTTCATTATACCCACTATGGCCGTCTGTGCCCGATTGAGACGCCCGAAGGTTCCAACATCGGTCTGATCTCCTATCTGGCATCTTTCGCCAAGATCAACAAGTACGGCTTCATTGAGGCACCTTACCGCCGCGTGGATAAAAAAACCGGCGTTGTTACCGATGAAGTTGTTTATATGCCCGCCGACGTTGAAGATGAATACATCGTGGCACAGGCCAACGAACCGCTGGACGAGAACAACTGCTTTGTCCGTCCCCGCGTTTCCGGCCGTCATCGCAACGACATTCAGGAATTTGCCCGTGAACAGGTCGATTTCATGGATGTCTCTCCGCGAATGATGGTTTCTGTGGCTACCGCCTGCATTCCCTTCCTGGAAAACGATGACTGTAACCGTGCTCTGATGGGCTCCAACATGCAGCGTCAGGCTGTGCCTCTGATGGTTACCCAGCGCTCTCTGGTTGCTACCGGCATGGAATACAAGGCTGCTACCGACTCCGGTGTCTGCGTGCTGGCTGCCCATGACGGCACCGTTGAAAGCGTTGACGCAGATAAGATCGTTGTCCGTCTGGAAGATGGCTCCGCCGATACCTATGAACTGATTAAGTTTATGCGCTCCAACCAGGGAACCTGCGTCAACCAGCGCCCCGCCGTCTATGTGGGCGATGTTGTCAAGAAGGGCGACGTTCTGGCTGACGGCCCTGCCACCAAGGACGGCGAGATCTCTCTGGGCAAGAACGCTCTGATCGGCTTCATGACCTGGGAAGGCTACAACTATGAGGACGCTGTTCTGCTGAACGAAAAGCTGGTCCGCGAGGATATCTACACCTCTATCCACATTGAGGAGTACGAGAGCGAAGCCCGCGATACCAAGCTGGGACCTGAAGAGGTGACCCGTGATATCCCCAACGTCGGCGATGATTCCCTGAAGGATCTGGACGACCGCGGCATTATCCGCATCGGCGCCGAAGTCAAGACCGGCGATATTCTGGTTGGTAAGGTTACCCCGAAGGGCGAAACCGAACTGACCGCCGAAGAGCGTCTGCTGCGCGCCATCTTTGGCGAAAAGGCACGGGAAGTACGTGATACCTCCCTGCGCGTTCCCCACGGTGCTTACGGCATTGTTGTGGATGTTAAGGTCTTTACCCCCGAAAACTCTGACGAGCTGCAGCCCGGCGTGCGCACCTGCGTGCGCGTCTATATCGCCCAGAAGCGTAAGATCAGCGTTGGCGATAAGATGGCAGGCCGTCACGGCAACAAGGGTGTTGTTTCCCGCATTCTGCCGCAGGAGGATATGCCCTTCCTGCCCGACGGCACCCCGCTGGACATCGTGCTGAACCCCCTGGGCGTTCCTTCCCGTATGAACATCGGTCAGGTGCTGGAAGTCAACCTTGGCTATGTTGCCAAGGCCCTTGGCTGGCATGTGCAGACCCCCGTGTTCGATGGCGCGCACGAATCCGATATCCGTGACTGCCTGGCCGAAGCCCGCGATAAGTGGCATGGCGACCATGCACCGGAATATCCCACCAAGCTGCCCCGCCTGATGGGCGATAAGGGCCACATCATCGATTTCAGCAAGATCGACCTGACCGATGACGGCAAGACCACCGTTTACGATGGCCGTACCGGCGAAAAGTTCCCCTCCAAGGTTACTGTCGGTTATATGTACTACCTCAAGCTGCATCACCTGGTTGATGATAAGATCCATGCCCGTTCCACCGGCCCGTACTCTCTGGTTACCCAGCAGCCTTTGGGCGGCAAGGCCCAGTTCGGCGGCCAGCGTTTCGGCGAAATGGAAGTTTGGGCTCTGGAAGCTTATGGCGCGGCTTACACCCTGCAGGAAATCCTGACTGTCAAGTCTGACGACGTTGTGGGCCGTGTCAAGACCTACGAAGCAATCGTCAAGGGCGAAGATGTGCCGAATCCGGGCATTCCCGAAAGCTTCCGCGTTATGTTGAAAGAACTGCAGAGCCTTGGCCTGGATATTGTTGTTCAGGATAAGGAAGGCAACGCTGTTGATATGCGTCAGGAATATGACGATGACGATGCCAACTTTGACAACAGCGATATCGGTGATAACGTTCTGCTGGAAAGCGAGCTGCAGGATGATTACAGTGTCAAGGATGCCGATGAAGGCTTTGACGATGATCTGGGCGATGAGGAGCCGGATGAAGCTTCTCTGGCACAGATCGAAGCCGACAATGGCGACGACCTGTTCGACGGTGAATGATCGGAATGCTGTTTACGTCACGATTAAATGAGAGGGTTCGCTGAATGGAAAATAAAGAGTTCGATTCTATCAAGATCGGCCTTGCTTCTCCCGACCAGATCCGTGCCTGGAGCTATGGCGAGGTCAAGAAACCTGAAACCATCAACTACCGCACCCTGAAGCCGGAGCGCGACGGCCTGTTCTGCGAGCGCATTTTTGGACCTACCAAGGACTGGGAATGCCACTGCGGCAAGTATAAGCGCATCCGCTATAAGGGCAAGATCTGCGATAAGTGCGGTGTCGAAGTTACCCGCGCTAAGGTCCGCCGCGAGCGCATGGGCCACATTGAGCTGGCTGCACCCGTTTCGCACATCTGGTATTTCAAGGGCATTCCCAGCCGCATTGGCCTGATGCTGGACATCGGCCCCCGCCAGCTGGACAAGGTGCTCTACTTTGCAAACTATATCGTTACCGATCCCGGCTTTACTCCGCTGGAGAAAAAGCAGCTCCTGACCGAACGCGAGTACAAGGAGATGCGGGAAAAGTACGAGGATACCTTTGAAGCCGGCATGGGCGCCGAAGCCGTCCAGAAGCTGCTGGCTGAGATCGACCTGGAAGCTCTGTCCGCAGAGCTGCATGAGGAACTGGAAAAGGCTACCGGCCAGAAGCGCGTCCGCCTGTTGAAGCGCCTGGAGTGCGTTGATGCATTCCGCCTGTCCGGCCAGCGCCCGGAGTGGATGATCCTGAACGTTGTTCCGGTCATTCCGCCGGATATCCGCCCCATGGTCCAGCTGGATGGCGGCCGCTTTGCGACTTCCGACCTGAACGATCTGTACCGTCGCGTGATCAACCGCAACAACCGTCTGAAGCGCCTGCTGGAGCTGGGCGCTCCCGACATCATCGTGCGCAACGAAAAGCGCATGCTGCAGGAAGCAGTTGACGCCCTGATCGATAACGGCCGCCGCGGCCGCCCGGTCACTGGCCCCAACAACCGCGCCCTCAAGAGCCTTTCCGATATGCTGAAGGGCAAGCAGGGCCGCTTCCGCCAGAACCTGCTGGGCAAACGTGTTGACTACTCTGGCCGTTCCGTTATCGTTGTCGGCCCTGAGCTGAAGATGTACCAGTGCGGTCTGCCCAAAGAGATGGCTCTGGAGCTGTTCAAGCCCTTCGTTATGAAGGACCTGGTCCAGAAGGGCATTGCCTCCAACATCAAGGCTGCCCGCAAAAAGGTTGAGCGTGCTTCCACCGAGGTGTGGGACTCTCTCGAAACCGTCATCAAGGGCCATCCCGTTCTGCTGAACCGTGCACCTACCCTGCACCGCCTGGGCATTCAGGCATTTGAGCCCGTTCTGGTCGAAGGCCACGCCATCAAGCTGCACCCGCTGGTCTGCACCCCCTTCAACGCTGACTTCGACGGCGACCAGATGGCTGTCCATCTGCCGCTGTCCACCGAAGCACAGCGCGAAGCCAAGATGCTGATGCTGGCTTCCGGCAACCTGCTGAAGCCGTCTGACGGCGAACCCGTCACCGTGCCCACGCAGGATATGATCCTGGGCTCTTACTACCTGACCATGGTCAACCCTGAAGACCCCGGCCACGACAAGGTGTTCCGCGATGAGGACGAAGCCCTGATGGCTTACGCCGAGCATATCGTCACCCTGCAGGCTCCCGTTAAGGTGCGCCGCACCATGGACTTTGGCAACGGCCCCGAAACCGCCCTTGTCACCACCACTGTCGGCAAGATCATCTTCAACACCCCCATCCCGCAGGATCTGGGCTATGTGGATCGCACCGACCCCGAACATAAGTTCGATTACGAAGTCGATTTCCAGGTCACCAAGAAGAAGCTGCCCGACATCATCAGCCGCTGCCTGACAAAGCATGGCACCAAGCGCTGCGCTATCATGCTGGACCACATCAAGGCACAGGGCTATAAGTATTCCACCCTTTCCGCCATCACCGTTGCCGTGCCTGACGCTATCATCCCCGAAGAGAAGCCGGAGATCCTGGCTGCGGCTGACAAGAAGGTTGAAAAGGTCATGAAGAACTTCAACCGTGGTCTTATCTCTGATGAAGAGCGCTATAAGAACACCGTTGAGATCTGGCAGGCAGCTACCGAGGAAGTTTCCAACGCTCTGTCTACCAACCTGAAGACCCACCACCAGCGCAACCCCATCTATATGATGTCCGACTCTGGTGCTCGTGGTTCTATGGACCAGATCAAGCAGCTGGCCGGCATGCGCGGCCTGCTGGCTAACACCGCAGGTAAAACCCTGGAAATGCCTATCCGTGCAAACTACCGCGAAGGCCTGAACATCTTGGAGTACTTCATCTCTTCTCGAGGCGCTCGTAAAGGTTTGACCGATACCGCACTGCGTACTGCTGACTCTGGCTACCTGACCCGCCGTCTGGTTGACGTTTCTCAGGAAGTCATCATCCGCGAGGAAGACTGCCACGCTACCGAGGGTATCCTCGTCAGCGAGATCAGCGAAGGCAACGCTACCATCGAAAGCTTCTCCGAGCGTCTGATTGGCCGTTATGCTCTGCATGACGTGAAGGATCCCAAGACCGGCGAACTCATTGTGTCCAAGGACAAGATGATGGATATGTTCGACGCTGAAAAGATCAAAGCTGCCGGTATTACCGAGCTGGAGATCCGCAGCGTGATGACCTGCCGTGCTCACGTTGGCGTCTGTGCCCGCTGCTACGGCTCCAACATGTCCAACGGCCAGTGCGTTAAGGTCGGTGAATCCGTCGGTATCATTGCGGCACAGTCCATCGGCGAACCCGGTACTCAGCTGACCATGCGTACCTTCCATACTGGCGGTATCGCATCTGCTGAAGATATTACTCAGGGTCTTCCGCGTGTTGAAGAACTGTTCGAGAGCCGCCGCCCGAAGGCAATGGCTATCATGTCCGAGATCGCCGGTACCGTCCATATTGACGATACCAAGAAGAGCCGCCACGTTGAAGTGACCGGTGTTGACGATAACGGCGCACCGGTTACCAAGAGCTACCTGATCCCGTTCGGCCACCGCCTGAAGGTGATGGAGGGCGATGTGCTCGTCAAGGGCGCACTGTTGACCGAAGGCCATGCTTATCCGCAGGATATCCTGGCTGTCAAGGGCCGCATTGCTACCCAGAACTACCTGATCAGCGAAGTCCAGAAGGTTTACCGTCTGCAGGGCGTTGAAATCAACGATAAGCATATCGAAGTTATCGTCCGCCAGATGATGCGTAAGGTTCGCATTGACGATGCAGGTTCCAGCGAGTTCATCATGGGCAGCGTTGTCAACCGCCGCGATGTGATGATCGAGAACGAGAAGATTCAGGAACGCATTGATGCAGGCGAAACCGACCTGAAGCTGGTCCAGGCCAGTCAGATCCTGCTTGGTATCACCAAGTCCAGCCTGGCAACCGACAGCTTCCTGTCCGCTGCATCCTTCCAGGAAACCACCCGCGTTCTGACCGAAGCCGCCATCAAGGGCAAGGTTGACCCGCTGGCCGGTCTGAAGGAGAACGTCATCATCGGTAAGCTGATCCCCGCCGGAACCGGTTTGCCGGAGGTTGAAGAAGAGCTGGCTCGCGCCGAGGAAATCCGCGATGCCGAAGGCAGCGCTTACGACCACGCTGAAAAGTAAGACTTTTCTTATCTGATAAGCTTAGCCTGACAATAAAACATAACATCCCCCACAGCATTCTCCGCACGGGCAACTGCGAACGGAAAGGGTACTGTGGGGGATTTTTTATGCTGCTTTGCGGGGAATGAAACTGCTTATTGCGGAAAAGTGGCAGAAAAGTGATACAAAGTTGCTTGAAAATAGTAGTACAGCTGTGCTATGCTGGCCCCAAAGAAAGGGGGATAGCGCCATGACATTGGGAGAGAAAATTGCATCCGCCCGGAAAGAAAAAGGCATGACCCAAGAAATGCTGGCAGAGCAGCTGGGGGTAACACGGCAGGCTGTGGCAAGGTGGGAAACAGGGAAAGCTCTGCCCGGCACAGCCAACCTGTTTATGCTGCGGCAGCTGCTGGGAATTCCGTTGGAAGCAGCGGATATGGAAGCGACTGATTTAGAAGGGACAACGGGAACATTAGCAAACACAGAAAAAGCAGAAAGCCTGACAGCAAAGCAGAAGTGGGTGTTGCTTGCGGCAGCGGCAATTCTGCTGTGGTTTGCTCTGCAATTTGTTGGACTTGGCGCGGCAGTGGGGCTTCTGCTGCTCTTGCTGATTCTAATTATTGTGCTCTTTTTGATAGCAACAGGGAAAAGCGGTATTGTGGCGGCTGCAAAATCAACAGGCAAAAGAATGTTGTATCTGATAGCGGCAATGCTGCTGGCACTCGTTCTGTGGAGCGTTGCTTTTGTGGCATCAGCAAACTACCAAAGCAAGGCCATCTGGAGTATGCCGCAGGAGGAATGGCAGAGCTACCCCGAGATTGCCGCATGGATGCAGCACTGCGAAACAATGGAAAATGGTGTTTATATGCAGCGGGTGGACCTGCCTTCCGACCAGGGAAATACAACCGCATATCTTGTCTGCCGCAATGGCGTGACCAATGAACAGGCGGGAAAAATCACCCCCAATCCACTGCGGCTGCGCTTCTGGGTTACTTATCGGGCAGGGGAGAGCGAGCCCATGCTGGATGTGCTGACGTTCTGCGGAAATAAGGACTATCAGGTGTTTTTCAGAATCGGGAAAGACCAGTCTGATTGTATCTTTGCGACAAATGAAAGTGAAGCGTTGGCAGGAGAAGTAAGAAGCCTGCTGGAAAGCCGGGCAAATGACAAATAAAGAAAGTTAGAGAAATGAGCCTGTGCAGGAACCGTGCAGAAACACTGTTTCTGCGCAGGCTTTTTGTTAAGGTAATACCGCACAATTCCCGCCTGACGGCTTAAGCACCGCTCCGGCGGCTGCGGCACGGCATCTGCGTTGCCAAAATGCTCGATAATGTCGGGTTGCGGTACCCGCATCGTGCTTCGGGGGCAAAAGCCCCTCGCACTCTGCGACCGCTGCCCCTGCTTCGGTTCGCTGTTTCCGCCACTGGCGGCGCTCACCTTTGCAGCATCCAGTATTATCTGCGCTTTTGGCTTGGCATCTGCCGCACCTCGCTCACCGTATCGGCACTTAGAATTGTGCGGTGTTGCCTTCAATAAAAACAGATTTGTTTTTTCTAACATTTGGTGTATAATACTTTTATACTGGGTTTGTCTGTGCAGGATGAATGGTGCCTGCATGGAGGGCAGGGGAGAACGCTTCCCTGACTGGCTCAGAAAGACACCATATAGAAATAGAAAAGGAGAATCCGCCATGTCGGAAGCATTGAAAGAACGCAAAGAGATGGACCCGCAGTACCAGTGGGACCTGACCAAAATGTACGCCAGCGATGCGGAATGGGAAAAGGCTTTTGCCGCCATTGACCCCAAAATTGAAGCTTTGGCTGCCTGGGAGGGCAAGCTGAACAACGCTGCCAGCATTCGTGAGTTTTATGATGCAGAAATCGGCGTGTTCCGTGAACTGGAAAACCTGGCTGTCTACACCAGCCTGCGTCTGAGCGAGGATACCCGTGCTGATGACGCCCAGAGCATGGATGCCCGCGCTACCGCCAAATATGTAAAGGCTGTCGGTACCATCGCCTATGCTCAGCCGGAAATCCTGGCACTGCCGCAGGAAACCCTGGATGCCATCATGGCTGACGAGCAGGTTGCCCCCTATCGTTTTGCTCTGGAAGATCTGCTGCGTGCAAAGCCTCACACCCTGACCGCCCCGGAAGAAAAGCTGCTGGCTGCTTTCGGTGAGGCATTCGGCACCCCGAAAAATGTTGCCGATAACCTGGCAGACGCCGACATGGTGTTCGATTCCGTCAAGGATGGCGAGGGCAACGATGTGGAGCTGACCGCTTCCAACTACATCCTGCTGCAAACCTCCAATGACCGCGTGCTGCGCAAGAATGCCTTTGAAAGCTACTACAAGAGCTTCCGCCAGCACATCAACACGCTGGCTGCCTCTTACTCCGGCGCTGTCAAGACCGCTGCCGCCGAAGCCTCCGTCCGTCATTATGAATCTTCCCGCGCCATGTCCATGGCAGGGGAGAACGTGCCCGGCCAGGTCTATGATAACCTGGTGGCTACTGTGCGCAAGCACCTGCCGGATATGTACCGCTATGTTGCTCTGCGCAAGCGCATCCTGGGTGTGGACGAGCTGCACTACTATGATGTGTACGCCCCGCTGACCAAGGGCGTCAGCGCCCATTACACCTATGACCAGGCCAAGCAGATGGTTCTGGATGCCGTTGCACCGCTGGGCGAAGAGTACGGCACCATCGTTCGCAAGGGCTTTGCCGAGCGCTGGATCGATGTGTTCCCCAACAAGGGCAAGAGCGGCGGCGCTTACTCCGGCGGCAGCTATGATTCCAACCCCTATATCATGTGTAACTTTACCGGTACGCTGGACAGCGTTTCCACCATTGCGCATGAGATGGGCCACAGCATGCACAGCTGGTTCAGCCGCCATACCCAGCCTGCCCAGTATGCCGACTATACCCTGTTTGTCGCAGAGGTCGCTTCCACCGTCAACGAGAACCTGCTCATTGAGCACCTGCTGGCAGAAAAGAACCAGGATCCCGCAACCCGCCTGGCCCTGCTGAATCAGTACCTCGAAAATTTCAAGGGAACCGTCTACCGCCAGACGATGTTTGCCGAGTTTGAGCGCGATGCCCACGCCATGGCCGAGCGCGGCGAAGCCCTGAATCCCGCCGCCCTGAACAATCTGTACAAGAAGCTCATTGTGGACTACTTTGGACCGGAGCTGGTTGTGGATGACGAAGTACAGTACGAGTGGGCACGCATCCCGCACTTCTACCGCCCGTTCTATGTTTATAAGTATGCAACCGGCTATTCCACTGCCGTGGCATTGTCCGAGGGCATCCTGAAGAACGGCGAACCGGCTGTTAAGAAGTACCTGGAGTTCCTGCACATGGGCGGCAGCGCTTACCCGCTGGATGAGCTGCGCCATGCCGGTGTGGACCTGACCACCCCCGCCCCGGTGGATGCTGCCCTGGATAAGTTCGGCCGCATTCTGGACGAAGCCGAAGCCTGCGTGGCACAGCTGGAAGCTGCAAAATAAGCAGGGGAAAGTCCTGGGGTGTATCTGAAAAATTCGAAAAATTAGTCTGTTTCTGCAAACACAGCGGGATTTTGCGTTAAAAAGCCTAGGAATCCGCAAAGGATTCCTATGGCTCTTTGCCTTAAATTCTGCTTGCGTTTGCGAAATATCCGTCATTTTCTTTGTTTTCAGATACACCTTAAGTGCAAAATTAGGGCAATACCGTATAATTCTAAGTGCCGATACGGCGAGCGAGGTGCGGCAGCTGCTAAGCCAAAAGC
>ERZ773149.661-NODE-661-length-32583-cov-6.993698_pt1 | contig 32583 bp, 27 predicted proteins | sample MGYA00511081_ERZ773149 | MGnify/ENA primary metagenome ERZ773149 (study PRJEB29015, sample SAMEA2737846) | human gut metagenome | biome: human gut; feature: human-associated habitat; material: faeces | place: China | collected 2012 ...
TCCTGGTTATAATGACCTGCGTAATGCAAACAACGGATCAACGGCCACTAACAAACTACAAGATCAACACCATGTACTTAAAAAAATTTCAAGAGTACATCACATCAAAAAGGAGAGATTTTATATTATGAAAAAACAGGCAACATTTCTGGCTGTATTATCCACTGCAGTATTTACTGCATCCATGGCCTTCCCGGCCTATGCAAAAACAGCCGGCTGGACCGAAAAAGACGGCAACTGGTATTACTATGATTCCTACGGAGATCCCCTTACCGATACATGGAAGAAATCCGGGAATGACTGGTACTACTTAAACTCAGAGGGCGTCCGCGCTTACTCTGAACAGGTCGATGAATACTATGTAAACGAAGAAGGAAAACGTGTCACCTACCAGTGGGTCACCATTGAAAATGAAGATTACTGGTACGAAGATGACGCTCCTGAATTTCTCTATTACTACTACGGAAAAGACGGAAAAGCCTTAACCTCCACCTGGGCTTCGATCAACGGCAGCTGGTACTACTTTAACGAAGACAGCATCATGGAAACCGGTTCCATCCAGGTAGATGGCTATAACTATTATCTTGGAGAAGACGGAAGCAGAAAAACCGGCTGGGTTCTTTTAGAAGAAGAGACAGACGATCCGGAAGATTTAGAAGCATGGTACTACTTTGACGGAAACGGCCGCCGCATCGAAAACGAAGTAGATAAGAAGATTGACGGTGCTTATTATACCTTTGAAGACGGAAAAATGCAGACTGGCTGGTACAAACTTCCGGCTGCAGCTGCAAATACAGCTTCCGATGATACAAATGACCAACAAACTGGAAACGCTGGATCCGAAACTATAGAAACTGCCTCTGACTCAAATGCCAGTGCCGCAGAAAGCAGTGACTCCAATGACGCTGCAGCTTCTGTCGCTGACCTTCCAGCCATCTCCGGCTATAAATACTATGATGAAGACGGAAAACGTGCTTCCGGCTGGCGCACCATTGAAGGGGTGGAAAACATCAACGAAGACGGTGAATTTTTCCGCTTCTACTTTAAAAACGGCAGTCCTTACTATGGAAAAGAAGGCCTTGAGATCTTCACCATTGAATCCAAAAAATACGCCTTTAACACGGCCGGAGAAATGCAGACCGGCAAGCAGTCTGTAATGACCTCTGAAGGTGTTTTCGCCAACTACTATTTTGATGAAGAAGGCGTTATGAAAACAGGCAAGCAGACCATCTACGACGAAGACCTTGGTGAGACCCAGAACTGGCTCTTCCACGCAGAAGGCACCAAAAAAGGTCAGGGCTACCACGGCATCAAAGACAATACCCTTTATGTAAACGGCCTCAGACAGGAAGCCGACAAAGACCTTCGTTTCGCACCTGTATCCTTAGACGGCACCCGTTACCTTGTAAACGTAAACGGTGCAGTCCAGAAAGCCGGCTCCACCTCCAAATCTGCCTCTAAGCCGGAGCTTGGCAGCGGATATAAAGACTTCAAAGATGAAAATGAAGTGATCTGGACGGTCAATACAGAAGGTATGATCCAGTAAGAGGATTTTGTTTTCAACCAAAATTTTACAAAAGACGGCGCTCCCCTATCATCCGTTCACAAAAAGGAGCGCCTTTTTTTGTGCATTTTGACGAATTTAAAAATATTTTAAAAACAGGCGGTATATTTTGGAGATTCACGCGTTATTTATAGTGTAAGTATTTTTTAACAATCATTCTACATAAAGGGGGATTTGTGATGAGAGAACTTGCTGTTTTTTACTGTCCGAAATGCGGATACTATGCCTACTACCAGACTTCGCGCCATCCACAGTGTCCCAGATGCAGTCATCCGGATGTGATGCATATGGCGCGTATGCATTACAGAGAATTTATGGACATGGGATGCAAAGAAAGAGACGATTACCTGGCTCTTGAGATTTTAAAGGGCAACCCGTCTTACATAAAAAGGATCACCGCTCCTCACAAGCGTTTCAACAGCCGTGAGATCATTGCAGAAATGAACATTGAGATCATGCGTCTTGACACAGAAAATAAGATTCTCAGCGATACCGTCAAATGGATGCACGATACCATCTGGGAGATGATCTGTGAACAGAAAGGCTACACTAGTAAAAATGCAGCTGAGATTTTAAACCGTCTGGAGAATGACGATCCCCAGGAAGACCAGCAAGATTCTCCTGAGGATACAACGGTCACCGCCGAAGCTCATACCAAGGAACACATCCGGCATTGACCTTTTCATTCCTGACCATTCGCCCGATCACATCAGTTACTGGTACAGCCCCAGCAGACTGCCCGGTTTATCTGTGATCATATTATCAATCCCGGCTTTTTCGCACTTTTTTAAAGAATAAAAATCATTGATATTCCAGGCAACTGCCTTCTTTCCAAGGCCGTGTATCTGATCCACCAGTTCCTTGCTTACCAGCTCAATGCTGATCATAAACTGGTCCGCAGCCGTATACTGCCCCGGATCTCCTATATCCTTAGATGTGATATAACCGGTTTTAAGAGAAGGCTCTGCTGCCTTTACTTTCACTAAAATATTGTAATCAAAAGACGTGATCATACACTGATCCAGCATTCCCTTGTCGCGGATCAGCTGTATGACTCTGTCTGCAAAGTCACTGCTCTGACCGGCGTCCTCTTTTATCTCAATATTGAGGCGTATCTTCCCTTTGCAGGTATTTAAGACTTCCTCCAAAGAAGGGATCTTTATGTCCTGATACGCCGGTCCCATACTGCCTGCCGGATGAAGCACTTTTAGCTCTGCCCATGTCAGATCCCTTATCCTGGCATCTTTTCCCATAAGCCGCTTCAGATTGCAGTCATGGAAAACCACCGGCACATTGTCCTTTGTTTCATTTACATCCAGCTCGATCCAGTCAGAGCCGCTTTCTATGGCTTTTTCAAAGGCCGGAAGTGTATTTTCCAGCGCCTTTAAAGAATCTCCTCTGTGAGCCGTGATCTCCACCTGGGTGATCCAGGACGTATCCTGCGCATATACAGGCATAGTCTGCCCTAAAATAAGACAGGCCGTCACTGCACAGACCGCCTTTTTCATGTGTATTATTCTTTTTTTACTTCTTAAAATCATAAAATATCACTTCCTGAGATAATTTTTCACTTGAAATATAGGCTCTGATGTCCTATATTATGATACTAGTATAATCCAAACGTTGAAAATCCCATAACAGCTCGCTTGCAGGAGGATTTAGAAACTTTGGCCTGACAAAAAGGGGGATTTTACCTCCAATTTTATATACTAAAGAGGAACAAAAATGGATATCAATCAATTACTTAATGAACTGAAAGAAACCTATTCTTTTTCCAATGTAACCTGCAGCCAGACACCAGGTGACGCCATGACTGACTTCGTATTCTTCCTGACACAGGACCAGATCACCCGCTTTATTGAAAAAGCAGGCCGGTTAAACTCCATTGTAGAATCCTGTGCAAACATGATCAGCATCTGCGAGCCTGAGTTAAAAGATACATTAATGGCAACTGCCATCCGCTGCATCGGTGCAAATGAATTACATATCCGCACCTGCGATTCTATGATCAGAATGCTGATCCAGTCTCTTTTTGACTAATGGGTAGTATAGCACAATTTTTCCAAAAAATACCCATTGTAAAAAAGCTTTCATAAAACTGTAAATATTTTTAGACATCCCCTTCTAAATGAGGTACACTATAAGTATCGATTGATAGAAAGGGGATCTTTTTTATGCAGAAAAAACACTTACGTATCCTTGTAACAGCAGCCTGCTTAAGTGCGGGACTGGCATTTTCCGCCTATGGAGAAGAAACCATTTCCTCTATTCCACTCTCCTTTACCTGGGATGGTGCGCCAAAAGGCGGGGAAATGGTTGGTACACTGACTGCCTCCACCACCAGCAAATCCTTTATTGTAGAAGGCAGCGAATATTTAAAAGATGACGATACCTGGACTTACGGTGAATGGCCCTGCGCAGAGATCGAGCTTTCCGCAGCAGAAGGTTACCGTTTTGCCACCCCAAACCGGCGTACCTTCTCCTTATCCGGCTGCAATGTCCAGTACAAAAGTGCTGAAATCGACAGCGACGGAAGCACCCTGATCCTGCAGGTCTACTTATCCCGTATCGGCGGTCAGCTGCCGAAGATCACTGATCTTTCCTGGAGCGGTGAAAATGCAGTCTGGGACAGAGTGGAAGGCAGTGACAGCTACGAAGTCTGCCTGAAAAAAGATGGAAAGACTATTACAACGGTAAATCCCAAAGGAACCTCCTACGATTTCTCTGACTATATAAACAACGCTGGTTCCTACACCTTCACTGTCCGCGCCATCACCACCGCCGGCAGCCAGAACAGCGCCTGGTCCACAGGCTCTGAAACCTATATTCTTTCCCTGGAAGATGCATGGCACAGTGACAATGGCACCTGGAAAAAAGTGGGTGCCAAATGGCGTTTCGTCTACAAAGACAACTCCTATCCCACCTACAGCTGGCGCCAGATCGGAGAAAAATGGTACTACTTTGATGGGAACGGATATATGACAAACAACTGCTACGTAAAATCCCTTGCAGAAAATCTGTATTACTGGATCGGAGAAGACGGGACCTGGGATGAGACCGGGGATACGAATACACCGAATCGGGCAAGTTATACGGTCTATTAAAAATTGGGGTGCGGTTCACCATTTACCGCACCCCAAAATTCTTTACATTTTTATCTGCTTTCGCTGATCATTGCTCTCACTGCTGATCTCGTTCACTTCTTATCACTTTGGGCACCAGAAGCAGCGGACTTTCCAAATCTGGTTAAATATTTCTCCCATGCTTCCTTTGTTGTATACTTCCCTATATTTTTCCTGTATTTTCTGGCCGTCTTTCCATACCCGGCCAGCAGGCAAAATAAGGTTCCCAGCATATAGCCCATACAGATCATAAACTGCATAAAATTCCTTTTTACAAGAACCGCCCGTTCTGTCCTTTTATCCCAGATAACCACCGCCTCATGTTTCAGGTAGTTTGAAACCGGATCCCATGGTTTTACAAGAGGGATATTACCGCCTCGGTACTCATCAATATAAGTCAGCTTTTCAGCTTCTTTATACAACCGGGCATTCATTTCTTCCGGGTCCAGTTTCCAGAGCCATTCCGGACCTTTTAAGAAATCTTTGACACCCTTACAAATCAGTTTTACATCTTTATACCTGTACCTGAACAAAGTTCCTGCCATCTTACAGACGGTATGGTTCAGAGCTTCCATGAAAGAATGATCCTGCAGTACTATTTCCACCAGAAGATTTCTCATGTCATAATAGGGCATAACTTCCGGCATAGCAGTCCGTATGTCCCGATGCCATACGCAAATGCCATTTAAGAAAGTGATACCTGCATCACGGTTCCGTATACCATATTCGATATCATCATGGCACAGGAAAAATGGGAACGGAAGATTGTCTTCCCTTACTGTATTCAGAGAATAACAACAGCACCACCAGCCGGAATACAGTTTATGTTCATTGGCAGGTTCCAGTACAAAGGGATCGGCCCCGCTTTCATAATAGGTCAGATTAAAATTATAATACTGGTTCGGAGTGTTTTTTCCCTTTTCCCACCACTGACCTGCGCTGAAGCTGTATTCCTGCTTTTCCAGTCGAAGAAGCATGCCTCCTACTGTCATATCCTTCCACTCTTCTTTTAAAACAGTTAGAAATCCATATAGCCGTACCAACAGATCCGGCTGTATCACGGCATCATCTTCCATAAGAAGGATGTGGCTATATCCATCTTTCTCTTTTCGGTTCAGGATCTCCAACATTCCCCTTGTAAAGCCACCAGAAGCACCGACATTTCTGTTGGGGATAATATCCAGCTTTTCTTTCTCACTGAGTATTTTAACGATTTCCTTTACCTGCTCATTACTCTCTAATGTTCTTCCATTATCGATCACAAAGATGTGACTGTGATGGGATACCTCAAGGCCGGGATTGGAAAAAATATGCTGATACCATCTTTGAAGATTTCGTGAAATATATCCTTCCCGCCTGTAGGTACAAATATCAATGCCTATATTTACCTTCCGGCAAGCACTGTCCTCAATCTCACCCCAGAACATGCCTTCCAATACCCAATTAAGCCGGTTTTCCACGATCAAAGCAAAGGCAAATACTCCATCATCATACTGATCATAGGGAAACGGAATCACGTATTCCTTTTCATTTTCCCCATCCAGCTCTATTTCCTGTATATCCTTCTGGTTGTGCATCAAGATAAGCTTCTTAAATCCCCTTAACCGGATCTTCAGCATTATCTTTGAAAGATTCGTATATTTTTTCCGCTTTGCAATATAAATAAGATTAAAATAACCGTCAAATGTAAGCCTGCCAAAGGCATCATGGTAATACATGTCTGTAATACCGCATATTCCATCCTGAGGAATTAATACACTTTGTAATTGGACTTCCATTTTCTTGCTTTCTCCTTCTGTTCCAGATGTACTCTTGGAATTTTTTTGCGGCGGTATACAGCATCTTCCTGCTCTTACCTGCGCTTTCTCTCATACCATACAGTTATGCCCCAGAAAGCTGCGCCAACAACTGACATTGCAATACCTGCATATAATCCCTGAACATGGTACTTCATTTCAATAGTATTTTCCCCTGCGTTAATAGGCAGTGACATCATACAGTCTCCGATCAGCTCCGGTTTTACTTTTTTACCATTTACCTTCACATTCCAGCCTTTATCATAAGGAATCGACAGATATAACCGATCCAGATTCTGAGGATTCTTTACAATTCCAGAAACAGAGCCATCCTTTATAGTCAGTCCTGTTTCTTCCCTGCTCTTAAGCTCCTGTGTTACATTTTTAAGTGTTTCCAGATCCGTATAGTAAAAAGCTGCGTCTTCCACGCTGTTTTCAATTTGATCCCCATCCAAATGAACATGGACCGATGATTCCTCCGGATTCTGTGGAACATAGGAAACTCTTGGAGCGATCCAGCTATTATAAAGAGTCACAAACTGATCATTTACACAGAATTTTCCGCTCTTATCATCCTTCATATTAAAATATCCATACACCGGTGCTGCCTGATAAGGCACATCACAGGATACTGTATTGGCATCTGTCTGCAGCTGTGTATCGATCTTTTTATTTACTTCCACATTTTTTCCTGAAAGATAACTGTATACCTGATTCTGGTACAAAAACTCATCTGTTTCCTCTGCATCCGGCAGCTGCAAAGAAGACGTATAAGTAAATGCCATGGGCAATGCATAAGGGTTATAATACACGTTCTTCCCATTCCCCGGCTCTATATCCTCTATTTTTTCCCAGCCTGGGATATCATAAGAAGAAAGAAGATACTTCACTCCCAGAATACTGTCCGCTCCCAGTACAGAAGTATTGGCAACTGCCATTACATCCCCTGAAAATTTGTAACCCAACTTATCTAAAAATTCCAGCTGACTTACATCCGGATCTGAAGTATAACCGCTGACGGAATGATAGTCATACGCCAGTCCCTCATTATAATTCGCTGTCAGTTTACTTCCATCCACAGAACGGGTGCTGGTCTCATGCATACGGTAAAATCCCCCATCCCGTTCTTTCACCTGGGAAACCAGTCTTTCTTCTTCCCTTGTATAATTTCTAAAATGTTCCACCTGACCATCCAACCCAAGAGTCAGCTTTCCGTTATAAACCAGTTCCATAGAAACAGTCAGAACCAGACAGAACGTTGTAGCCCACTTTAACACCTTTTTGCGGCAGCTGATGTGAACATCCAGGAAAAGAAGGGTAAACCAGAACGCCGTTATGGTCATATACAGGTTAAAAGGCTTCGCCAACGGCTTTACATACTCCATAAAGGATAGTATCAAAAATAAAGCAGCCTGACCCTTCCACATATCTTTTCTGTCGATTCCCGTTTCCTTGCGGAAGGCAAAAATATCAGCCGATATCGCGATCAAAGCCATCGTTCCAATATAGCCATACCGGTACCAGTAACTTCCTGCATACTTTAATAAACTGAACACCCATGTAAAGGCCGGAATATAGAACAGAGATAAAACAAATAACAGAAAGGTGATCTGCAGCGTTTTCTTTCTCTTTTCCAGCTTTTTACACAAAATGCCGATCATACAGCCCAGCACTGCCATACTTCCACAGTAAAAAGCAGGATTCCCATACTCACTTTTAGAACCGATCTCCAGTCTTTGAATAAAAGAAAAAATATTTCCCCAGCCAAAAACACCAAATATAGGAGACCAGTTGATGCTTCCTTTTCCGTCTGACATAGCGATCACAGAAGGCAAAAATAACGCTGCGCCAATAAACAGTGCCGTTCCCATGGCAATGCAATAGCGGACACCATAAAGGACCATCTGCTTTATATTAGACTTTTCCAATGGAGTGATCAAAATCACCTCATACAAAAACCAGATGGCCGAAAACAAGAAGTCAATAGCCGCTGCATACCAGTTAAGTAAAAGGGCAATTCCTGCAGCCCCCATCAAAAAGGCTTTCTTATTTTCACGGACCAGCTTAGAAACTCCCAGTAAGATCAGCGGCAGCATATACACTCCATCCAGCCACATAATATTACTTGCCTGGTCCATATTGTATTCCATCAAACCATAGCCTAAAGATAATACAGCTATGATTGCTGCTTCCAGATTTTCAAAACGGTTTCTTAAGAAAATACTGCAGGTCAGTGAACACATTGCTAATTTCAGGATCACAACAATGGTAAAAAATGCCTGGATCTGATCCTTTCTGAAAAAAGCCACCAGCAGATTAAAGGGTGATGCCAGATAATAGGAAAATACCGCTATATTTCCACCGCCCATTGTGCGGTTAAAACTGTACCCGATTTTCTGTGTTCCATTTAACACATCTTTAAAATAAGCAAAAAAATCAAGATACTGGATCTGTGCATCCATAATCGCCATGGATCCCTTGGTGCCAAAAGGAACGATCCCTTTTAAATAACACAAGATCACCATAAGCATAATGGTAGCTAAAAATACAAAACTATATAACGCCGCCTTTGCTTTCTTTGTCATACCAAATCTCTTTCTCCCTTATATTAAAATGTTAAAAAGCACTGCAACGCTTTTCTCTTCTTTGCGCCCGCAGTGCTTTTTTCCTTTATGCTACGATCACACCGATCACATCTGTGTTTACATTTTTCGCTAATTCCAGCTCCTGAGCGATCACAGAATACTTAGAATTACCTCTTTCTTCTACCAGGATCACTCCCTGCGCCTCTGCCAGTTTTCTGCGGGCAGACGCACTTTCTACCAGATTTCTCTCACTTACGATCTGGGTCTGTGGAAGCGCTGCTTTCAGATGTTCACACACCTGTGCCATCTGCTCCTGTGAAGCAAGACCTGTTACAAACAAAGCCTTCTTACCTTCTGCATAATTTGCCGCGTTAGCCTCGATCATCTCATAGATCACATCATCCGGCCAGATCTTATCATCACCAGCCAAATGGCGCAGCCAGCTGTCAATAAAGCCAAACATGCGCTTCTTCGGAACAACAGAAAATGCTCCCAGACTCTTAATATGGAAACGGTTCATGATCTCCTTATCAGAAGTAACCTTATCTCCCATAATATACAAGCCAGCTACCGCGCAGACAGATACAAAACCACCTGCCAAAAAGCCTATGATCACATATTTAATAACATCCTTAGAAGAACCTGTCACAGAAGTATGATCAGCCGGTTCCTCTAAGCCATCCAGACTTGTATTCAGATCCTTCTCTGTTTGCTGAAGGGCTGCTACATTGTTCCGCACGGTCTGCTGCTGATTTAAAAGATCTCTGTCTACCTGCTCACCAGAAGACTGGTTCAGAACACGGATCTGGTGTGCCTTCAGCTCTGTTTCAAACCGGTTATGAAGTTCCTCCACCTGATCCAAAGCACTCTTCATCACAGCTTCTGTGTAATCCTTATCCGGTCCTACCACTGAAATATGAAGGATCCCTCTGGAAGCAGCTTCATTCTGTGTCTCAAGTACAAGACCAGGAGCATTAGTCTCATCCATTCCCAGATTGTTGTTCACACGGATGGTCTCCCTTACATAACGTTCCTCTGTTTCCATTGTCTGGGCGGTCTTCTGAATATAATCACCATTTCTAAGGCCGTTCTCAAATGCATTTAACAAACTTCCCAGTCCACGATCCCGGATATCAGAAATTTCCACCAGAACATCTGCTGAAGAAAAAGCTTCCTTATAAGGATTGATCTGCATCAGCGGAGCCATTGCCAGATAATTGCTCTGCTCTTCCATGCTGTTCTGCAGATTTTCAATGGAAGTTTCCAATGCCAGCTTTTCTTTTTTATAATTTTCCACTTCTTCCTGGTAACTTTCTGTCTGTGGCAGATCGGTTTCAACGGGATTTCCCTTTACTCCCTTATATCCACCTAAAAGGGCTGCTCCGATCACTGCGGCCAGAAGGAGGATTCTCCATCTGTATAATAATACAAACAACAGATCCTTTAAGTCTATTTCCTGCTCATAATCCTCTGTGTACATCACTTTCTCCTTATTGTTTATTTTACAGTAACAGCAAGGTTGAACTGTTACATTCTCGCTATCTGGAACCTTTGCCTGTAATAACAATTCCCACTGTCATCAAAAGGATCTTAATATCCTTTAAAATACTCCAGTTATCAATATACTGCATATCCAGCTGGACCACTTCATCAAAATCCTTAATATCACTGCGGCCGCTTACCTGCCACAGACCGGTCAGTCCCGGAGTCATACTCAGGCGGCACTTATGCTTCGCCTCATAGCGCTCAAACTCATCCACCGTAGGCGGTCTGGTTCCCACCAGGCTCATATCACCCTTTAAAATATTCCAGAACTGGGGCAGTTCATCAATACTGGTCTTACGGATAAACTTTCCAACCTTTGTAATACGGGGATCATTCTCCATCTTAAACATCAGACCATGGACTTCATTTTTCGCCATCAGATCCTTCTTGCGCTGCTCTGCATCCTGGTACATAGAGCGGAATTTATAGAAGGTAAAACGGCGGCCATTCTTTCCAATACGGGTCTGTCCAAAAAATACCGGTCCCGGAGATTCCAGCTTAATAGCCGGTGCAACAAATATCGTGGCAATTCCCAAAATAACCATTCCCAACAGAGCACCTGCAATATCCAGAAGCCGCTTCATGATCAGTCCTCTTGTGGAAATAATATTTCTGGCAAAAGTAACTACTGCGTACTTTCCCACCTGGTTCAAATTCTTATTTCCGTGGCCCAACAGATCAAAGGCATCAATATTTACATCTACAATAATGCCCATCTGTTCCAGCTCAGAAACCCAGCTTTTTAAAACAGACTGTTCCACTCCATCTGTATAAGCAATAAACACTTCATCGATCTCATTATGGATCACATAATCCATCATAGTATCCCTGGATGCTACCACCGGATATCCCATAAACTCCATACCCGATTCATCCTTATCCAGAAATACAAGACCACTAAGCACACGGTTCCATTCCTTGTATGCGATCAGATTATCGATCAGCGCCCCTGCTTTGCCGGAACTGGTCACAAGGAGCAAATGGCTGCTGTGTTTGCTGTATTTATAGACACGGGTCATATACTGTTTGAAGCAGATCCTTCCTATATACATAAGGATGGTATCCGTAACAACAAAATAACCAAACACAAGACGGGATAACTCCGTACTCCGGTGCATCACATACAGAAGCACGATCCAGCAGATCGCTAAAGCAACTTCCAGCCGGACCACACTGACCAGTTCATCAAAATAGCCGCGCCTGAAAAAATGATGATTAAAATTTACACATACATTGATCAATATGTACAGCAGACACATGGTAAATACCAGCCATGCCTGATCTCCATGTTCAAACGATCCATATAATATTCCATACCGGATCCAGAATGCCAGAGCGCTGCTGCACAAAATGCAGAAAATATCGATCAGCCAGATCAGCATATTTTCCATATTTCTTCGCTTTTGGTACATCTCAACTCTTCTCCCCTGTTACTAACTCGCAGATTTCAAAAAATCCCTGAAATCCGTACTAAACATGGGTATTATAACATAGATGGGGCAAAAAAAAATATATATTCCCTTAAATTTGCGTATTTTTGATATTAAATTTTTTCCAACTCCCCTTCTTATTATAATAAATAAAAACTGTATAATAAGGAAAGGATATTTTTATGATCTTCAATTTTGAACAACAAAAACTTTACACATCCAAATTTCTCAACGCACTCTCTGTAGAGCGTAATCTTTCTTCTAAAACACTTTTAGCCTATCGCTGCGATATAAACGGCCTTCTAATCTGGATTAATTCCCAGAATTTTACAAATCTTAACGAATCCTCCATTTCTTCCTATTTTCTATATCTCCAAAAAGACTGTAACCTCCAGGCGAAATCCATCCGACGTAAATATGTAGCTTTGGGCCAATACTTCAATTTTTTAAAATCCGAATATAATATCAATGAAATCTTTTTCCGCTTCACTTCCCGCAAGTTCCACATTCCCAGAAATCTGCCCAAAATATTAAGCAATCAGGAAATCCGAAGCCTTATATCTGTGTCAACCTCCGAATACCAGGCTTCCCCTTCCGATTATAAGCGGCGTTTAAATACCCGCAACATGTGCATCATTGAACTGCTCTTCTGTCTGGGACTTCGAATCGGTGAAGCAGCTTCCCTGGATCTGGATGACTACTGCCAGGAAGATTCTACCATCCTGATCCGTGGAAAAGGAAGCCGGGAACGGCTTTTATTTATCTCTTCTCCTGTTGTATGCCAGAAATTAAACCTGTGGATCAGAACCCGCCAGGAAATGAGTCCTGCTACTACTGCCCTTTTTATCAATCGCTATGGAAACAGACTAAGTATCTACAGTATTGAAAACATATTTTACAAATATCGGGATCTGTCCAAAATCAATCCCAGTGCCACTCCCCATTATCTGAGACACAGTTTCGCAACCCAGCTTTTAAATAACGGTGCCGGAATCCGGGATGTTCAGGAATTACTGGGACACAGCAGCATTGTCACTACCCAGATCTATACAGAAGTGTCCACTGCAAGAAAAAAAGAAGTGTTGATGAAATATAACGGCCGGAACCGATTGGGGATGGAATAAGCAGCAGTTCTTCCATATTAAAAACGCAGACTCAGTTTCGGGATTATCCCGAAACTGAGTCCCTACATTCTTTCAGCAATAACCTTACACCGTTTTTTACAAAATGCTATCCCATAAAGCACACCCAACATCTAGTGTTGATCTGTCACTCCCGCTTAACCACCGCACTCTTCCCCCGAAATGCAATTCCAATTTTAATAATAGACTTTACTCCTGCATTCTTCAGTTCTGTGTCATATCTTCTCTCTTCAATCTGGTGAAGGGCATTCTCTGCTAGAGCTTCTAGGCTTACATGAATATCATTGGTATGTTTAAATTCAAAAAGAAAGCCTGGAATACCGTTCACTAAAGGAGTCAACTGGATATCAAAACGTCCAAGCCCAGATTCGCGATTAGAACGTATCTGATAGCGATTACCTAAAACCGCGCACAATCCCAGCATCATGCCATGATAGAATCCTTCATTTGCTCCGTCTATAGAAGAAATACTCTGCAGCATAAAATCCTCTAATACAGATTGTAATTTCTGAGCATCACCTGAAAAAATCGCCTGATTGATAGAAATAGCAACATGATTCTGATTTGTACGATTCAGGATTTCTTTTTCATAAACAAACGAAATTTCCTTGTTGGGAATTGCAACATCACACATAAAATTTCCGTCATTTTGCGGATAGATAGCATCTACTTTCAGATATCCAGCAACTAGAAGAAAGCTGTAAATGCTGTAAAGGTTATTTTGGATTTCTGGGTAGATCACACTTGTATCTATATAAGTCGTAATTTTTTCACCACATAACAATTTACAAAGATTTTCTTTGATTTCTGGTGTCGCTGCAGAAATAATTTCACCAATAATGTCATTACTCCCGGTAGACTGCCAAAATGCCTTAGGAAAACATTTGTCTGCAATATAATTGATTACAGACCATGGATTAAAAATCCCTGTATTTCCAAATTTATATCCGTCATACCAATCGCAAACTTCTTGAAATTTATCTTCTTTTCCATAATAATGCAGCATGTACTTTACTTCTTGCGCTGTGAAACCGAAATATTCACCGTAACTTTCATCCAGAATCGAGTTCGTTTTTAAATTATTCATACCGCTGAAAATGCTTTCTTTTGCTACACGCAAAATGCCCGTAAGAAAACCAAATGCCAAATGTGGATTATCTTTTAATCCACCAGAAAAGAAATTTCGCATAAAATTTACAATTTCTGAATAGAAATTACAACTATGTCCCTGTTGAATCGGTGTGTCATATTCATCAATAATAATAATGCACTTTTGATCATAATGTTTATGCAGCAATAACGATAAAAGCTGTAAGCCCATCTGACAATCAACTTCACTAGCATTTCCTTTTGCAATGCAGCGATACTGTTCTCGCTCATAATTGCTTAATACAGAACTGTTTTCCAATTCATCATGTCGTATAAATTCCAGGGCAATCAGATTTCGGAGTTTTTGAAAAGTTTCGTTCCATGTCAGGCATTTTACATCTTTAAATGTCAGAAAGATAACGGGATATTTTCCCTGATGCTGGGTATAAAAATCACCACACCGCCATATCTGTTTATCCCTGAAATAAATAGAAGTATCTTCGGACGTTTTTGCAAAAAAAACGTGCAGCATATCCATATTTAATGTTTTACCGAACCGACGTGGACGGGTAAACAGGGACACCATTGGCTTCGTATCCAGGAAATCACGGATCAGCAAGGTTTTATCTACATAGTAATAGTTCGCAACAACAGTCTTAAAATCAGAAACACCAATGGGCAGCGGTTTTCTCTTTGTGCCATAGTAAGGTGGAACATTTTCTTTTGGTATCATCCATCTATGCCCCATCCTTAACGCTCCGGGCAATTCACCTTGTTTACACATTTTCTGAACCCTACGGATGCCGACTCCCATTGCTTTTGCTACATCTGCGCACGATAAATAGTTCATGGTACACCTCCAAACGAACTTATGCCGCTATTATACCTATATAAGCGAAACATCGCAATGATATTTCGCTTAATTTTCGGTTTCTAAAATATTTTTGTACATATGTAATTGCTTCCCTTTAAAACTTTGATCTATGTCAACATCCAAATACCAAGCTTCCACTGTACAAGTAAAGCCAGCAAACTTATAACTCCAATCCCGGATCGCTCTCAATATTCTCATATTTTTTTCTGATTTACTGGCCTTATAAGCCTCCGAAGTTTTACACTCTTCTTTTGACAGCGGAATCACTATATCTTTCAAATGGCGAACATTGTATATCTTCAATGCAGTCATAAATGTATTGACCATCGGTTCCTTATTCTTCGATTTCCAGAAACTTAGTCTATGAAGTTAGTATAGCCTGTTTTGTGGGCAAAACAACCATTTAACAATCCGACAGAAGCCCCTATATGCTCTCTATATCAGGTCCAAATAATAGCAATTATTTGGAGTTTACGGTGGATTTTGACTTGAGATTTGATGCAAAAATTTAACAATGATAATGATGTAATAAGTAATATAAAAATAAGAAAGCCAATAGTTGCTGGATACAAGCAATTATCGGCTTTTTTAGTAACAAAAGCGAATCAATATAAATTGTAAATTTAATTTTAAAGTTAGGGTTATATACTATGAAACATTTAAGAGATAGAGAAACGTTTAAAGTCTGTTTAGTAGGCTCTTCCGGTGGCCACTTGACGCATTTATATATGCTAAAACCCTTTTGGAAAAACAAAAATCGATTCTGGGTAACCTTTGATAAAGAGGATGCAAGAAGTCTTTTAGAGGACGAGAAAATGTATCCTTGCTATTATCCTACCAATCGTAGTCTTAAAGCTTTGATTAAAAATACTGTTATCGCATGGAAAGTTCTTTATAAAGAAAAGCCTGATTTAATCATTTCTTCTGGCGCAGCAGTGGCGGTTCCATTCTTTTATCTTGGAAAATTAATGGGAGCGAAACTCATTTATATAGAAGTATTTGACCGCATTGATAAGCCTACCATGACTGGCAAAATGGTATATCCAATCGTGGACAAGTTTATTGTGCAGTGGGAAGAACAAAAGGTGGTTTATCCAAAGGCGGTCAATTTGGGCAGTATCTTTTAGAGGGAAAAAAGATGATATTCGTAACAGTTGGAACACACGAGCAGCCGTTTAACAGGCTTGTGAAAGCAGTAGATGAATTAAAAAGAGACGGAGTAATTACCGAAGACGTTATTATGCAGACCGGATTCAGCACATATGAACCTAAGTATTGTCAGTGGAGCAAGCTGATCCCTTACCAGCAGATGATAAAAAATGTTGAGGACGCACGCATTGTCATCACTCACGGAGGCCCTGCGAGCTTTATCATGCCGCTGCAAATCGGTAAGACACCTATCGTTGTACCTCGTCAGCACCGGTTTGATGAACATGTGAATGACCATCAGGTGGAGTTTGCAAGAAATGTTGCCCAGAGAATGGGAACTATTATCCCGGTTGAGGACATAAGCAAACTTGGTGATGTGATTAAAAATTACGATGAGATTGTTGCCAAGATGGGGCATGGCATGAGCAGCAATAATGAGAAGTTCTGTAAAGAGCTTGAAAATATAGTAAATGGGATGTTGAAATGAAGATGCTACAACAAGTAAAGGATAAGCTGAATACTGCAAGTTCCATCGATGTTGCCAGCATTATCAATCAAATAGAAAAATATGATATCGTATCGTTCGATATTTTTGATACGTTGCTTAAGAGAAATGTTAAAAACCCAACAGATGTATTTGAATATATAGAGAACAAACATAATAAAGCGGATTTTTGTGAAAAGAGAATTGCTGCCGAAAAAAAAGCAAGAGCCAAAAAGAACGGTATTGAAGTGACGCTTTCTGATATCTATGCTGAAATGCCATATGATTTCTCGAATGAGGAGTTGGAAGCAGAAGGAAAGCTGCTAACTGTAAATGATTGGATTCTCCCTGTTTATAAACATGCTCTGAAATCGAAAAGGGTAATTATTACATCTGATATGTATCTGCCAGAAGAATTCATATGTCAGATTTTAGAGAGAGAAGGGCTTGGAGGATATGAAAAATTATATCTTTCATCTTCCGTTGGAAAAACAAAACATTCCGGTGAGTTATTTGAGCTTATTATTAGTGAATTAGGAAAAGAAAATCGACTGATTCATATTGGCGATTCATACAGATCAGATTTTGAAATTCCGAAAAAGCATGGAGTAGATGCAATCCATATCCCGACAAAAATTGAAAAGAATACATTTAAGTTAAAAGAAGCTGGTATTGAGGAAAATATAATAAATTCTTTCTTGAATAATACTTCACCAATAGGAGAAAGCAAATATTATCGATTTGGATATGAGAAATTTGGCATGTTTTTATGGGGATATTCAAAATGGCTCCATAAATCTGTAAAAGACTCAGGCATAAAGGATGTGTATTTTTTCTCCAGAGATGGACTCATTATGAAAAAAGCTTTTGATGCACTTTATAATGATGTTCAAACACATTATTTAGAGGTATCAAGAAGAAGCTTGCGAGTTCCTATTTTGTGGACGAACTATGAATTGCCTCATGTAATTAACATGATTTCTCCATCAAAATTGGTTTCGCTTACAACCATATTTGACGGTGTTGGTCTTGATGTAAATAATTACCGTTCTCTAATTGAGAAATATGGTTTTACAGTTGAAAACGCCTTTGACAGGAAAGAATTATTAGAGAATAAGAATTTGAATAGCTTGTATTCCGAGCTGGGAGCAGATATAGAGACAGTATCTAAAAAGGAATATGAATTATTGGTTAAGTATATTGATCAGAATCATCTTTCCGGAAAGTTTGCAATAGTGGATATTGGCTGGTCTGGTGGAATGCAACGTTATTTGATAGAAACACTTAATAAACTTGGAATTGAAGCAAGTGTAAAAGGCTACTATATAGGTGTTGCTGATTACTATAAAAGAAACATTGAAGTTGTACCTAATTTGGATCTGAACGGTTACTTGTTTGATTTTCTACATGATAAAAATGCAAAAGACAAGAGAAGTGCTTTTGTCGGGCTCTTTGAAACGCTCTTTTTAGAGCAAGGTGGATCAGTAAAAAATTATCGATTTGAAGGCGAGAATGTAACTGCTAATAGACTTCCTTATGAATATTTGGAGAATGGTAAACCTACGTTTGAATACAGAAATGTGATGGACATTCAAAGAGGAGCATTAGATTTCATTAAACGCTTCGGGGACATGGACTTAAATGTTTCTGCTGATACGCTATATGAGGGATTATCAGAAACAGGATTGAAACCGAAAAAGGCAGATATGGATATGTTTGCAGATTTTCGCTTTTTTGATGAAGGTGAGACATTATACCTGGCAAAGTCTAAAAGCATTTTTTACTATATATTTCATGTTGGAAATTTAAAGAGAGATTTCTTGTCAAGCAGATGGAAGATTGGATTTATGAAGAGGCTTTTTAAAATCAGTCTGCCATATGAAGAAATGTACAGAGCGATGCTAAAATATAAATAAGGTAGATATGTAGAAAATTATGAGTACAAGGAAACGCATATTACAAGCAAATTTGAATAACCAAGGCGGTGCTTTTTCTGTTGCTTACGAAGCACAAAAGGAATTGCAAAACGATTATATATTTGATTACTATTTTCCAGATGATTTTGTGAAAAATGATGTTTATACACATTTGATATCTATGGGAAGCAAATGTGTAGGTAAATTGGATTGTAAAAACAGATTTTTTAAGCAGTATGAAGTTTATAAGAACTTTTACAGATACCTCTGCGATAATGAATATGATACAGTACATATTCATTCAGATACAGCATGGAAAATCAGTGTTTATTATCTTGCAGCAAAAAAGGCTGGAATAGGACGTATCGTTGTTCATTCTCATTCGAGTGGGATTAATGGACATTATAAAACGATCAATTACTTGTTACATTTGCTTGCCAAGCCTATCGTAAAGTCAGCACAGTATAGATGTGCTTGCTCTAAAATTGCAGCAAAATGGATGTTTGATACAGATAAAAATGTTTCGATTATCCGAAATGGAGTGGATGTTGAAAAGTTCAAATTTGACGAAAAAGCAAGAAAAAATGTGCGTGAAAAACTGAACATACATGAGAAAATTGTGATAGGAAGTGTAAGTGATTTTTCCCCCCCAAAAAACCCGAAATTTATATATAAGCTTGTAAAAGAGTTTCAAAATGATGAGAGGTATATTTTTCTTTTTGTAGGAAATAGACCTAATGGATGTGATTTGAAAAAGCTTGTCGATGAAGACGAGAACATTCATAATGTTGTATTTGCTGGAGCTGTTACAAATGTTCCGGATTACCTCAGTGCTATGGATGTCTTTATCCTGCCATCAAGATTTGAAGGACTTCCTATGTGTGCCTTGGAAGCTCAAGTAAACGGTTTGTATACGATAATATCGGATAAGGTATCTGATGAAACAAAATGCTCTAAATACTTTGACAGGTTGAGTTTGTGTGCAGATGAATGGAAAAGTCAAATTATGAATATTGATTTTCCAAATGATAGAGATAACAGAGCTGCTTTCTTGGATCTTGCTAAAGCAAGCTCAGTAAATATGGCAGACGAGTTTAGAAAAATATATGAGGATTAAGCGATGGGGTTAAAGACTATTTTTAGAAAGCTGAAATATGGCGTTCGTTACAATTCTGAATCTTATATTAAATATTTGAAAAATATAGGAGTTGAAATAGGAGATAGAACAACTGTTTTTGATCCTCGCTCAACGATTATTGACGAAACACGCCCTTGGATGATAAAAATCGGAAATGATGTTCAAATAACAGCAGGTGTAACTATTTTATCCCACGGCTATGATTGGGCAGTTTAAAAAGGTGTATATGGAGAGGTTCTCGGATCATCTGGGGGGGTGGAAATTGGAAACAATGTCTTCCTCGGAATGCATAGTACAATCTTAAAGGGTGTGCATATAGGAAACAATGTTATTATTGGAGCTAATTCGTTGGTTAATAAAGATATACCGGATAATTGTGTGGCAGCAGGCAATCCCTGTAAGGTAGTAATGAGTTTAGATGACTACTATAAAAAAAGAAAAGTTGCACAAGTGAAAGAAGCTACTGAGCTTGTAAAACTTTATAGGGACAGAAAGCATGAAGAACCAAGTGAATCAGTGCTGCATGAATTTTTCTGGTTGTTTTCAGATGAACCAAACGAATTACCGGAAATATGGGGAAATGTGAATAAGCTGGTCGGTAACGAAGAGTTTAGTAAAGAGATTATGAGAGGACATTCTAAAACGTATAGTGATATGTCTGCGTTCTTAGATAGTATAAAATAAATTTGGAAAAGAGTGAGGGAATCAATCATGGAAGATTTAATTAGCATTATTGTGCCGATTTATAATGTGGAAAAATACATTCACAGATGCATTGATTCCATTATCAATCAGACATATAAAAATATTGAAATTATTTTAGTGGATGATGGTTCGTTAGATGGAAGTGGCAGAATTTGTGACGAATATCAAAAAGAAGACGAACGAATAAAGGTAATTCATAAGAAAAATGCAGGGTTAGGATTTGCAAGAAATTCAGGCCTGGATGTCGCATCTGGGAAGTATGTAACTTTTATTGATGGTGATGATTATATAGGATTAATGCATATAGAGAAAATGCATACCCTTATAACGGAGACAAATTCTGATACCTGCATGGCTGGACATACCAAAGTGTATTCAAATAGGAAAGAGATACATTTAAATGTATGCTCCGGGAAAATCTATAGAGGCGATGTTAAAGAACAAATACTTCCAAGAATGTGCGGAGCTAATACACATGGTCAAGATTACATTGAAATGTCTGTATGCATGGTTCTTTTATCTAACGAAATCATCAGACAGAATCATTTGAGATTTGTGTCAGAAAGGGAATATGTTAGTGAGGATCTTGTGTTTGACTTTGAGTATTATCCTTTGTCTAAGAGTGTATGCATATCTGACGATGCTGACTATTATTATTGCGATAATGCTGGATCTCTTACAACTAAATACAGAAGTGATCGATTTGAGAGCCAAATCAAATTATACAAACTCCTTTCTGAAAAAGCTAAACAAATTGGTATATGGGAGGAGTGCAGGGAAAGACTACAAAACACAGTTTTGGCCATCGCAAGGTATTCTGTAAAATTAGAATACAAGTTCGCGGATGCCAATGGAAGAAAATTAGCTCATAGCAATGTCAAAAAAATTTGTGAAGATAGTACATTAAAACGAATATTTGCAGAGTATGATGATAAAAATATTAGGAAGTCTTCGAGAGCTGTTAATTATTTGCTGAGGAATCAGCACTTTATATTACTTAATGTTGTTATGTGTATTAAAAATACTTTTGATATTTGATGAAAAGGAAAACATAGTATCCGTCTGCGGTACATTATGAGGATGAAATATGACAATTTCTAAAAAAAATTTATATAAATGGATATATGCATTGATTTTCCTTCCGTTAGCTGTAAGGTTTTTTACAGATAATTTTGGAATGCCATATACAATTATGCCGATGTTCGATATTTTGGCAATTATTATTTTGTTTCTTTCATATTGTTTAACACGTAAAATTAATAGAAAAGTTCATATTTTGGAATTGTGGTTATTTTTATTTATCATCGCAGGAGTTTCATCAATTGTTGCAAATGGCGGAACGACCTTATCAAATATTTTTTATAGCGGCAGACCCTATTTTAGAGTGATTTTTGCATTGCTGGCTTCTGCTATAGTATTTAATTTAAAAGGCATAGAAAAACTATATTACTATATCGAAAAATTGCTATATTTAAATGCAATTATTATGACCTACCAATTCTTTTTTCAAAGACTGAGGCAAGACATAATTGGTGGTACTTTTGGAAACAATCAGGGTGTTAATTCTATTCAAAATATTTTGTGTATATTTTTATTTGCAGTTACTGTTGAGCTTTATCTGAAAAAGATAATCTCCAAAAGAAAACTTTTAATTAATTCGATAATAGTTCTGTATATAGCAATCTTAGCGGAAATTAATTTGGTGATTTTTGAAGTCGCTATCGTCGGAGGAATACTGTTTTTGCTTAATTTAAAATTTAAGAAAAAAGCATCAGTAAGAATGATATTCCTTGTTTCGATTGGCATTATTGGTATGTTGGGCGGAGTTTACTTATTTATGAAACTTAACCCAGAAAGAGTATTCTTGCTTTCCTTTAAAAATATTTTGGAATATTTAGGATTTAATAGTGGAAATACTGGAGTATATAAAATTAGCCGTGTAAAAGTATTTTCACAATTAGGTAATTCGTTCTTTAAGAATGACATGAAAAGATGGATTTTGGGTTATGGATTAGGGAACTGTTCGACACATTCAGAATTCTATAATTTATATCAAAATCTTCAGTATACATATTTTTCAAGTGCCAATGTTTTTTTAGAAACAGGCCTTTTTGGAGCATTTGTTAATTTGGGAGTTATAGTTACTGGAATGGTTTTATCACTAAAGGGAAGACGATTTGTTACTGATAATAAGGATAAAGCATGGTTAGATATCGCATTTACTATTAATGTGATTATGGCTCTTATGTTCTTCTACAATACTACTTTAAGAGATACCTATACGTCTTTTTTTGCAGGTGTTGTACTTGCAATACCTTATATTGTATTAAAAAATAAGAGTGCAAATTAGTGTAATATTTATGAGGAAGGAATATTCATGATACCAAAAAAAATTCATTATATATGGCTTGGCAAAAACAAAAAAGATCGTGCTTCGCAGATATGCTTAAATAGTTGGAAAACAAATTTAAAGGATTATGAGATAATTGAATGGAATGAAGATAATCTCCCATTGGATAGTATTGCTCAAAATAACCGTTTTTTTTATTACTGTAGAAAATACAAACTTTGGGCATTCATGGCAGATTATTTGAGACTTTGGATTTTATATAAGGAAGGCGGTATCTATATGGATACCGATGTTCAGGTATTAAAATCATTTGATGATCTTCTGCAGAAACCAATGTTTTTGAGCTATGAGTTAAATGATTATATTGGAACAGGAATCATCGGTGCTGAAAAAGAAAACCCATATGTAAAAGTTTTATTGGATTTTTATACGGATAAAATTTGGCAAGTTGATTACTATAATAATCCGGTGATATTTAGTAATGTTTTGATGGAAAATCCGGATTTAGGCCAGTACTGTGAACTTTTAAAAAGACCACTACTTTCACCATATGATCCTTTTAAAAATTATGAATCGGAGACTGTTCAGACAGAAGATACTTATACGATTCATTGGTTTAATGCGAACTGGGGAATGACAAGAAAAGGTTATGTTTTTTTAAATACAAAACAGTTTTCGGGAATTAGAAAAGTAATCGAAGTTTTAAGAAAAAATATTGGCTATGAATTACGAGTTTGTGGATTTAAGCCATTTTAGGGGAAGTTATGATAAAAACAAGTGTGAAAAAACTGTTATCCAAGGCTAAAGTGCCTATCAAATCAAAAATGTCCACAGAAGAAGCGTATTCGATTTTAAATACTTGTAGCTCGAAACCAAAGGGAACTTGCTATACTACAAACAAAATAGTAAATACGTATGATTTGCAAATTGTAATTCCAGCTTATAATGTCGAAAAATATATTAAGGAATGTTTAGATTCTGTTTGCGGTCAACATTCGAAATATAAAACTTTAGTGACGATTATAAATGATGGATCAACAGATAAAACAGGTCAGATTCTCACTGATATAACTTCTAAAAATTGGGGGGGCAGTGAGATATGCATAGAAATTATAGAACAAAAAAATAAGGGATTATCTGGTGCAAGAAATACAGCTCTATCTAATATTAAAGCAAAATATGTTATGCTTTTGGATTCAGACGATATATTGCCTGAAAATACAATTTCTACGATGTTGGATAAAGCAATTCTTACTGATGCTGATATTCTACAGGGAAGTTGGTATTCATTTGATAATGTAGAAAAGAATGAAACAATATTAGAGGAAGACGGCTTTTTGCCAGGCACATGCGGTCATCTTTCAGGTTATCCTTGGGGAAAGCTATACAAAAGTTCGATTTTGAAACATTTTCAATTTCCTGAAGGTTATTGGTTTGAAGATACACCAGTTACATTTATTCTTGCAGCATTACCCATAAAAATTGTGTCAATAAAAGATATTATATATGGATATAGATTGAATCCAAATGGAATCACGAGCAAATCCTTATATAATCCTAAAAGTATTGATAGCTTTTGGATCACAGAGTTATGTTTGCAAGAATTTCCTAAATTTGATTTGATGTATGATCAAAAAGCATATGAGTATTTGTTAAGGCAATCGTTAATGAATGCAAAAAGAACAAAGAACCAAAGTAGAAAGATACGTGAAGCACAGTTCGTATTGACATGTGAGATAATTAAAAAGTATTTCAATTGTTTTTCTACTGAAAATTTGAAAATGAAAAAAATCGAGGAAGCACTTAGAGATAAACGATTTATACAGTTCGAATTATCAAAACTGTATTTGTAAAGATATATTATGTGAGACAGGGAGAACAGTCAGTGAATAGATACGGATATTTGTTAAAAAATATAGGCCTTTTGACGCTAAGTAGTTTTGCAACTAAGTTACTTAGTTTCTTTTTGGTACCATTATATACCAATATATTATCGACTACTGAATATGGAACCTATGATTTATTTAATACTACAATAGGTGTATTACTCCCGATCCTTACATTGAATATACAGGAAGCGGTAATGAGATTTTCCATCGATAGTAAGTATGATAGAAAATCTATCGTTACAGTGGCGGCAAGATATTTTATTTTTTCAAATTTTATTGTTATCCTTGGTCTTTTGGTAAATCATCTGTTTACATTTAGCCAGATTGCTAAGCAGTATGCTGTATTTTTATTTCTGATGTTTTTATCGCAGTCGCTATCTGGAATGATAATCATGTATGTCAGAGGAATAGACAAAATATCTGACTTGTCTGTCTCAAGTGTAATAGCATCTGTTATTACTATATGCTTAAATGTTTCGTTCTTGGCATTTTTCCACTGGGGACTTATTGGGTATTTTATGGCCAATATAATCGGCCCGATGGTTCAATCACTTTATTTGATTGTTAAAGCACATGTTTTAGGGGATATTCATTTAGGGCAAGCATATCAGTCTGAAAAAAATGAAATGGTTAATTATAGTAAACCATTGATTGCAAACAGTATCGCATGGTGGGTAAATAATGCTTCTGACAGATATATCGTTGTGTTTTTTTGCGGGTTGGCTGAAAATGGAATATATTCAGTGGCATCGAAAATTCCTTCGATACTTAATATTTTTCAGACAATTTTTAACCAGGCGTGGACGCTGTCTGCTGTAAAGGATTTCGACCCTGAAGATAAAAATGGCTTTTTTACCAATACATATAAAGCATATAATTGCATGATGGTTGTTGTATGCTCTGGAATTATTGTATTTGACAAACTGTTAGCCAGTTTTTTGTATGCAAAAGACTTTTATGTTGCTTGGAAATACGTGCCGTGGTTAACTATTGCAATCGTATTCGGAGCAATGTCCGGATATATTGGAGGCTTTTTTGCTGCAGTTAAGGATTCGAAAATATTTGCAAAGTCAACAGTATATGGTGCGATAACCAATGTAATATTAAATTTAATACTTACACCAATTATGGGAGCATTGGGAGCCGCTATTGCTACGGCTGTGTCCTATTTTGAAGTATGGATTTTTAGATATTTACATTCCAGAAGGTATATTAAGATTAAGGTAAATATGGTTAGAGATCTTATTACTTATTTTTTTCTGGTGTGTCAGTCAATTATACTTTTGACTGAAATGAAAAGTTCCCACATGTATGTTCTGGAATTTGGGATTTTTATTTTAATAGTTTTGCTGTATTTTAAGGATATTATTTTGTTATTGAACAAAGGTAGAAATTCAATCAAAATGAAGAAAGGGGGAAGTGATATATAGTATGAAGATAGGGATAATAACGTGGTTTACAGGCCCTAATTATGGAACTAACCTCCAGGCAATCGCTCTTCAATATTACTTGAGAATCCATGGCTATAAAGTTGATATTATTAATTACGAAGTTCCACCAGTCAATGTATCAAAAGAAAAAAAGACTTTCATAAGAAAATTGCTTTATCAGCCGAAAAAATACGCTATAAAGTTTGCATTGAATAGATATAAATCTCGAATTGTAGAAAGAGATAGAAAGCTGAACAACTCAATTAGTACAAAATGCATTTTAACACCTAAAATCGAAACTATCGATGAACTAATTAAAACATGCAACGAATTTGATTTACTAATCTGCGGCAGTGATCAAATCTGGAATCCTAATTGGTATGATAAATTTTATTTTGCGGATTATGATGGGATTACTACGAATCGAATTTCATACGCTCCAAGTATGGGTGTTAATGCAATTCCTGATTCGGTTGTTGCAGAAATTCAACATGGATTAAAACAATTTAAGGCAGTTTCTGTGAGAGAAGAGAAAGCGGCGGAATTACTTGCCCCTTATTTAACTGATAAACCGCAAGTGGTTGTGGATCCAACATTGCTATTGACAAGTGAAGAATGGCTGGATATTTTTCCGGAAGATGCGTATGAGGGCAATGATTATGTTTTTGCATTCTTTCTGAATGACGAAAAGAGACACTTAGAGGCTGCGAAAAAATTTGCAAAGCGACTTAACAATAAATTGATATTAGTTCCATATAAAGGTACAACTTATCTCCAAAATGCTGATATACGTGCTGATGCAGGTTTGGAAGATATGCTTAATTTGATTCGAAATGCAAAATATGTGATTACGGATTCTTTCCATATAACGGTTTTCTCAATTATTTATAGAAAACAGTTTTATACGTTTCAACGTTTTAAAGAAGATGAATTTACGTCTCAGAATGTCAGAGTAACGAATTTGTTGAGAATGGTTGATTTATCTGAAAGATTAATCCCATATCAATCAACACAAATAGACATGTTAGATGATATCAACTATGACGGACATATTGAAAAATTGAATATAGAGATTGAAAAAAGCAAGGAGTTTTTAAAGGACTCTATCAAATAGACAAATTATGATGAAACGGATTATTTAATAATTGGTTTTACGAAGCCATCATAAATAAGTATAGTTTAGAAGAGAGGAAAATGATTTTTAAGCTTCATAAATATCATATAAGGTGTAATGGAAAAAGTATCTGCAATTGTTGCAATTTATAAATCGGAGGCTTTTTTACCTAAGTTAATTGATTCTATCATATCTCAAACATGGGAAAACCTTGAAATTTTACTTATTGATGATGGATCGCCAGATAATAGTGGTACTATCTGTGATGAATATGCAAAACGAGATAATCGTATCAGAGTGATTCATAAAAAAAATGGTGGTGCTTGTGCTGCAAGAAATACTGGCCTGTCGGAAGCTACAGGAGACTATATTCTTATAATTGACGGTGATGACTGGCTGGAATCTGATCATGTAGAATATCTGATGAACTTGATTCATAAAACAGGTTCTGATATGGCAATGACGGATCAGATTTTTACAACAAGAGATAGAGTCCAGACTGAAAAAGATTCTATTGAGACTTGGACACCGGAAGAAGCATTTTGCAATATTATATACCCCAAAATTCCTATCGGTCCTTGGAACAAGATATACAAAGCTTCTTTGCTAAGAGATAATCATATTGATTTTAACCGTCCTTGGTCTGGTGAAGGATTATATTTTTCTGCAATGGCTGCACAACATTCAAAGTGCGTTGGAGTTGGACATAAGAAAATATATAATTATCGTTTGAACAATGCGAATAGTGGGTTGACACATTATAACATTGTGATGGGTACCAATGCATTGGAAAATATTAAGTACATTAAAGATCATCGTTTGGTATGCACAAAGCGAACCGAGTATGCTTGTGACTGGCATATATGGAAGAATTATGGTTATACGCTGTTTCTGATTATTGCGACAAATTCTGTAAGTGAGAATGAAGAATTATATAAAGACTGCATTTCTAATCTCAGAACTAATCTGGGAAAAGTTGTTCTTCATTCAGAACTCGGAGTTAAGACAAAAATGAGGATGATTCTACAAGCATTGTTTCCTATTTGGTGGGCTAAAAGAGATTTAAGGAGACAGAAGCTAGCTTTACAAGCTGATACTATGGAATGATGGAGGAGTGTAAAAACAATGGGACTTGGAATAAAAAGAAGGATAAAACAACTGTTTCCTAAGCCAACTACTGTACCGATAATCAATAAAATATCTTCAGGAGAAGAATTGACAGGTAAAGTGGCTTTGATATCCGGAGGATCTGGGGGGATAGGATTAGCTATAGCAAAAGAATTTTATTCATCTGGTGCGAAAGTTATTATTGCGGGAACAAATCAAAAAAAGCTTGAGTGTATATGTGCGGAGATTGATAGCGATAATTTCAAATCTATAATTTTAGATTATACTGACCCGTATTCTTTTGAACAGAACATATATGAAGCAAATGCTATATTTGGTACTATTGACATATTTGTAAGTTCAGCAGGCATTCATGTTGATAGAACAGGGTTAGATTTTTTGAATACAACATTAGAAGAGTACGATCAGATAATGAATATAAATTTAAAAGGTACATATTTTGCATGTCAATCAGTTGCCAAAATAATGATTTCGAATAAAATCCAAGGACATATTTTGCTGATTTCTTCTCAGAGTGCTTTGGAACCTTCTTGGTCACCGTATAGACTATCAAAACTTGGGATTGATGGAATCACTAAAGGGATGGCACAACGATTGTTGGAAAACGGAATAATAGTGAATGCTATAGGGCCAGGACCAACAGCCACATCTATGCAAAAAGAGTTTAAAGAAGGTAATATTTATACGTCACTTAATCCAATTAATCGATTTACTATGCCAGAAGAGGTCGCACAATATGCTAAGATGTTAGTAAGTGATTTGGGAAATACAATTATAGGGCAAACATTATATATGTCTGGTGGAAGAGGAATTATAGAAGTTCGATAATTCAGATAATATTGACATTAGGTTGATTTAGAAGAAGTCCACAAGAAATGATTGAGCAGATGAAATTTGAATCAGAAAATACCAGCTTATAAAAAAACAAAGGTGGTGAATCGTTTGGAAAAGAAATATCAATTTTTTATTTCATCAACATATGAAGATTTAAAAGAAGAACGAAACAAAGCTATTCAGGCGATTCTAACCATGAATCAATTTCCGATTGGCATGGAGATGTTCAGTGCTGCCGATGATGATCAATGGAAAATCATCAAAGAAGCAATTGACTCATCAGATTTTTATATTCTGATTATCGGAAATAGATATGGTTCAATCGAAGAAACAACCGGAATCAGTTACACAGAAAAAGAATTTGATTATGCAGTTGAGAAGAAAATTCCTGTACTGGCATTTATCGTGGACAGTTATGTGAGCATGACTGCGGATAAGTTTGAAACGGATTCACAAAAAATATCTAAATTGAATGCGTTCAAAGAAAAGGTAAAGCAGTCTGGTCGTTATGTGAAGTTTTGGAAAAATATAGACAATCTGGAGACATTGATTTCTCAGTCAATTTCAAAAGCTGTCATTCGTGGAAATCGGCCTAGGTGGGTACGAACAACAGATTTTGACATAGATAAAAGCTATGCGGAGATTCTTCGACTGACTGAGCGGGTACATACTTTAGAAGCATTAAACAGTGACTTGAGAATAGAGAGCAACCGAAAACCGATTCTTACAGTAGATGTGTATCCAGATCTTGATGAAGACGGAAAGCCGATAGATCAGGATGCAGAAGCCATAGAAAATGGAATTCATTTGAATGTACATTCCATTGATATAGCAGATGCGGAAAATGGTATTGATTATAAAGACATGACGGGAAAGCTTATCCATGCTGATAAAGAAGAAGTAAAACTTATGCGACATGTTTATGAGAACAGCTTCCCAGTATTCTTTAAGGTACATAATACAGGTGATACCAGAGCTACCGGTGTACGTGTGAAATTATCTTTTCCAAATGAATTATTGGTTTTGTCAACGGAAGAGCTGTTAGAGTATCGTGCGGAAGAACCACTTAGATTTTCACAAAATGCTTATGAGGGCTGGAAGTTGAGGTTTGAAAGCCCTAATCAATCAGATACCTTGAATAAAGACAATAAATTTATTGGAATTGATGAATTAACTACAGTTGATGATATAGCAAACTTCTTGGATCCGGCAGATGCAAATGAAGCATTGTCTATTTTTCCAGGCGAAGTTTTGTTTGAACCGGAGGAGGTAAAACATAAAGATAGTGAGTTCTTTGGTGGTGTATCTATTCTTCCGACGTGTACCGGTAAATTTGAAATTAGCTGCGATATTATATGCAATGAATTTCCGGATAGTGTTCATAAAAAAATTATAGTAGAAGTATCTTAAAATTAACCGAATTAGGGTAAGCGCTTAAATTTCAGCCATAGTAAAAATTACCCGGCTACTTTTCAGTAGCCGGAGCACTTTGACAATTCACATCTGATTGATTTGTATCATTTATACGGCGTTGTATTTCCTTTTTGACATTTTCATTCCATGGTGCCAGAAGTTCCAATTCCTCATCACTCATCCTATCTGTAGGCATTTTCTCAAGTAGATAGGTAAGATAGTGATAGACATTTACTCCATTCGCCTTTGCCATTTCTACCATTGAGTATACAATGGCACTGGCCTGTGCTCCGTTAGGAGTATCACAGAAGAGCCAGTTCTTGCGGCCAACTGTAAATGGGCGGATTGCATTCTCGCTCAGATTATTGGAAAAGCTGCACCGGCCATCTTCGAGATAAGTCATAAGATAAGAACGACGGTTCTGAATGTAAGTAACTGCTTTTTCCATCCGAGTTCCACGGACAGTTTTCTGCTGATCAAGCCACGACAAAAAACCTTCTACTACCGGCTTTTCTTTTTCAAGACGTGCCTTTTTGATAGCATCGAAGGAAGTATACTTTGCTTTAATGACATCTTCCAGATGGAAGAGCTGATTGATATACATAACACCCTGTACGGACGGCTGTGTATAATCCAATGCCTTTCCTTTGGGAATGGCATCGGTCAGATATCTTCTGATATGTGCCCAACAGGCTGTGCGTTTTGCATCTGGCACTTTGTTATACCCGCTGTAACCGTCACACATCAGGTAACCCTTGTAGCCCTGGAGAAAATCCACGGCATTATCCCCCGCACGGGTTTCCGAATATTTATAAAGGATGATCGGTGGTAAACCATCTTCCCCACTTCGGAACAGCCACATGTAGGACTTCGTCTGGGCGCGGCGTTCTGGCTCATGAAGCACTTGCAGCGGAGTTTCATCTGCCATTGTGAATTCCCGTTCCAGGAGTTTACGGTGGAAGTATTCATACATTGGAGAGAAAAATGCCTCCGAATTCTGGATAACCCAGTTTGCCATTGTTGCCCTGGTGATGGATACTCCATACTGTTTCCAGTCTTTTTCCTGACGAAAATAAGGCAGAGCATTACAGAATTTCTGATACATTACCCACGCAACGGTACCGGCGGAAGCCATCCCGTAAAGCATATGTGGTCTGCCATCTTTTCCCTTTTTAATAACAGGGATCCCGTGCTGGCTGCACTGCGGGCATTCATAGTTTCTGCTGTAATACTCGCGGACTTTTAGCTTCGCCGGAATGAAAACCAGTTCACGGCGGACAAACTCTTCTCCGATCTGTTTCAGAACGGTTCCACAAACCGGACATTTTTTCTCTGTTTCAGGAAGATCCAGATACCTTTTTTCCACCGGGATCCCTTTGAAACGTTCTGTATCAGTTGCTCTGGTTTTGCGCTTCTTTGCTGCTTTTTCAGGAAGAGATGCGTCCTGTTCTTCCTTTTGCGCCAGTGCAGGATCCTGTTCCAGTTCAGCTTCATTAAAAAAGTTCATCTGACCCGGAATATCAAGAGTACGCTTTTCACTGGAAGAGCCAAAAAGCTTTTTGCGGAGAAGATCGACTTCCTCTTTCAGGTTATCTCTTTCCTGGGTAAGGGCTTCTTCTCTTTTACTGGCAGCTTCGACAGTTGCCTGAAGTGTTCTGATCATTTTTCTAAGATCATTGATCATGTCCTTCAGCTCACGGAGCTGGATATCTTTGGAACTGTCAGCCACTGCTTTTTCCTCCTGTTTTTGATACTCTTATTATATCAGAAAACAGGGGATTTTCCCAGAAAAATGGCTGATTTCACGCATTTGAAAAATGCCGAAAATATACAATGTCATTAACTTTAGCAAAAAGCAGAAATCGTAAGCCTTTATAAAACTATGA
>ERZ773149.693-NODE-693-length-31550-cov-6.062391_pt1 | contig 31550 bp, 29 predicted proteins | sample MGYA00511081_ERZ773149 | MGnify/ENA primary metagenome ERZ773149 (study PRJEB29015, sample SAMEA2737846) | human gut metagenome | biome: human gut; feature: human-associated habitat; material: faeces | place: China | collected 2012 ...
CTGTAGATGTATCTTTACTGCCAAAGGGAAGCATACTGGTAGCAAAGGATCTGACACCGTCTATGACAGCAGGCATTAATCCGGAAAATGTTTCCGGTATTGTAACGGAACTGGGAGGAAAAACCTCACACAGTGCTATTTTGGCAAGAGCTCTGGAGATCCCGGCAGTGGTTGCAGTAAATGGTCTTATGGATGCAGTTAAGGACGGTGACCTGGTTGTTCTTGACGGAAGCACAGGGGAGGTATTGGTAAATCCGGAAGCTTCTGTAGAAAAAGAATATGAGGAAAAGAGAACCCAGTTCTTAAAAGATAAGAAAGAACTGGAAAAGTATATTGGACAGCCTTCTGTTACAAAAGATGGTGTACAGGTGGAAATCGTTGCTAATATCGGAAAACCGGAAGATGTGGACAAGGTGCTGCAGTATGATGGAGAAGGCGTTGGTCTGTTCCGTACAGAATTCTTATTTATGGACCGAACTGCTATGCCTACAGAAGAGGAGCAGTTTGAGGCTTATAAGAAAGTAGCAGTTGCATTAAAGGGTAAGCCGGTGATCATCCGTACACTGGATATCGGCGGTGACAAAGAGATTCCATATATGGGGCTGGAGAAAGACGAAAATCCATTCCTGGGATATCGGGCCATCCGTTTGTGCCTGGACAGAAAAGAGGACATTTACAAACCTCAGCTGCGTGCCCTTTTAAGAGCCAGCGCGTATGGAAATATCCGTATTATGATCCCTCTTGTAACCTGTATTGATGAGTTAAGAGAGGCAAAGGCACTGATCGAAGAGATCAAGGCAGAATTGGATGAAAAGAACATTGCATACAAGAAAGACATCCAGGTAGGTATCATGGTGGAAACAGCAGCAGCTTCCCTGATCGCGGATCTGTTTGCAAAAGAGGCAGATTTCTTCAGCATTGGTACCAATGACCTGACCCAGTATACCATGTCTGTGGACAGAGGAAATAAAAAGGTATCTTATCTGTATTCTACCTTTAATCCGGCAGTACTTAGAAGCATCCGCCACATCATTTCCTGCGGACGGGAAGCCGGTATTATGGTAGGTATGTGTGGAGAAGCAGCCAGCGATCCGATGATGATCCCACTGCTGCTTGCCTTCGGTTTAAATGAATTCAGTATGAGCGCATCCGCCATCCTGCGCGCAAGAAAGATGGTAACAGAATACAGTGTAGAAGAACTTCAGGCAGTAGCTGACAAGGCTATGAGCTTTGCAACAACAGCAGAAGTAGAAGACTACATGAGAAAGTTTGTGGAGAAGATTACAGATTAATGGCAGTTTATCTTATTTGTTATGGAATCAGTTTTATTCTGGCCTGGCAGCACTTATATGTGCTGTCCGGCCTTGTTTTAGTTGGAGCAGCTATATGGCTGTATATCAGAGACTATATGAGGACAGGAAATCTGATCCACCTGCGTGGGCTGTTCTGTCTGTTTTTTGTGGGAGGACAGGGAATTTCCTGTTTTAAACTTTCCCACCTGCAGACGGACTGGCTGCTTATTACATGGATCAGCTTTTTTCTGGCAGTCATGGCTTTCTGGTGGGTATTTGAGGTGCTGACCAGGATGTATGACGGCTGGAGCGCGGCAGATATGGGTTCTGTATACAAATATTACTCCTCTGCGGATTCTCCGTTACAGGCGAACCGTATTCTGATCTCCATGACTGTGATCACCCTGGTATCTGTATCAGCTTGTGCTTTTGAGGCATGGAGACTGGATTTTGTGCCAATGTTTTCCTATGGTGTACCTCACGCTTATTCCTATTTTCACATTAAAGGAGTCCATTATTTTACTGTATCCTGCGTACTGGTTCCAAGCCTTTCTGTGGTATACAGTCTGATGATAGCAAGAAGAGGAAGGGGACTGATACGGTATAAAGGCTTCTGGCTGGCAGTGGTCTGCGATATTATGGCAGTGATGATCCCGCTTTTATGCGTTTCCCGTTTCCAGTTGATACTGGCAGTGGGGATGGCTGTATTTACCTACATTTCCATGACAGGAAGCTTCAGCCTGATCTATGTGGGCGTGCTCCTTGTGGCACTGATCCCGGCTTATGTGGCACTGACAGTGCTGCGCAGCCATAGCGTAGAATACTTAAACGGCATTTTTGAGATGAAAAACAGCCATATGCCAATCTTTATAACCCAGCCATATATGTATATTGCAAATAATTACGATAACTTTAACTGTATGGCGGCGGAGTTAAAACATTTTTCCTTTGGACTTAAGGGCCTGTTCCCATTATGGGCGCTGACCGGACTTAAGTTTATTTTCCCGTCACTGGCAGATTTTCCTCTGTTTGTAACAAAAGAGGAGCTGACTACAGTAACATTGTTTTACGATGCTTTTTATGATTTTGGTGTTGTGGGAATGATATTTTTCGGCGGTCTTTTAGGAGGCTGCTGTTATCTGCTGGGCCGTTTCAGGAGAAAACTCACCTGTCCTGCAGGTCATGTGATTTACGCCCAGATCGCTATGTATATGATGCTGTCTTTCTTTACCACCTGGTTTTCCAATCCTACCACCTGGTTTTACCTGATCATTTCCGGGATCGTGTATGTGTATGTGAATTCATAATGGTTGATTACAATAAAGCTTATGTGGATCGAAGACATTTCTCGAAAATCAGAAAAGATGTGAATTATACGTCAAATAAGAAGACTGTGCTTGCATTTGCAATAGCATTAGAACTATCTATTGATGAAGCAAAGGATCTTTTAAATTCAGCAGGTTTTGCATTTTCAAGAAGTTCAAAGATGGATATTATCGTGGTGTATTTCTTACAGAATAAGATATATGATATGTTTGAGATAAATGAAATATTGGATGCTTATGGACAGCCAATTTTTGAGTAGGTGATGAAATTGTCGCCTATCATGCGACCAGCTCTGTTAGTTTCGCAGATATAATGTGATTACAATAAACCGAAGGAGGTAAATCACATGAATGCGGAATTAACAGAGCTGGTTTTTATTTTGGACAGAAGTGGTTCAATGGGTGGACTGGAGAGCGATACAATCGGTGGATTTAACGGGATGATAGATCGGCAGAAAAAAGAAGGAGAAAAGGTAAATGTGACAACGATCCTGTTTGATGATGAAGTAGAAATCATCCATGATCGTTTTCCGATTGAAGCAGTACAGCCGTTGACGGATAAAGAATATTATGTCCGAGGATGTACGGCATTGCTTGATGCAGTAGGACAGGCAATTAATAAAATTGATAATGTGCAGAAGCATTTACCAGAGGAACATCGTGCCGGAAAAGTATTGTTTGTTATTACCACAGATGGATTGGAAAATTCTAGTGCAGGGTTCAATTACAATGATATTAAACGAATGATTGAATCAAGAAAAGAGTGTGGATGGGAGTTCTTATTCCTCGGGGCAAATATTGATGCCGGAAGAGAAGCAGAAAAAATCGGAATTGAAAGAAATAAATCTGTAACATACGAAAATGATCATGGTGGAGTAGCACTTAATTACGAAACTGTTGGCAGAGCAGTGAGAGGCGTTATAAAAAGCAGAACCTGTAGCATAGAACTTGATGATACCTGGGCAGATGATATCGCAGAATATCATGAGAAGGCTAGAAAAAGGTAGGTGATATTCATGGTAGATGCCAGAAAAATGCAAAAGATACTTCGTAACAACGGATATAAATATCAGAGATGTAAAGGCTCACATTTTATGTATTCAAATGGAGTTTATACGGTTGCAGTTAATAAAGATCTAAATGCTATGGTGGCAAAAAGAATTATTAAACAGTATCACCTGCAAATAGCAGATGTGTAAGAAGGGAGAACTATTTTATGGCAATGATCGTATGTCCACATTGTGGGGAACAGGTATCAGAAAAAGCAAAGAAGTGTGTACATTGCGGTGCAATATTGATACCAGAAGAGAAGAAGTATTGTACAGAATGCGGTGCTGAACTTGAAGATGGGATGACAGAGTGTCCGAATTGCGGCTGCCCCGTAGATGATACACTGGGGCAGGAAACAGATGAAAAGCCACAAAAGGTAGAGGTAACAGGGGTAAAAGTAACTAAGAAGATAAAGAATATTATTGGAATTGTAGTTGCATTACTGAATGAAAGCGGTACGGATAAGCTGGGAGAGGGTGTCCGGGACATCTTCATACAACAATTCTACGGCAGAGAAGTCGCCGCAGCGGACCAGCGCACGAGCTTCGGCCAGTTCAGGCGGAGCCTTTTTCAAAAGCTCATTCACAGCCTTTTTATCAAGACTATCGGTTTCCATGCCATTGTTGGCCAGCCACTGCTTCATTTGCTGCACACTGTTTGGATTTTCCAATGCAGTCATGTGTTTCATGGAAGTGGTCAGCTTCTGACGGGACTGTGTATTCATTTCAATGGCCTGTGCCACCAGTTCCATATCCAAGCGTACACCGGTGTCATTGATTTCTTCACTCTGGTGATATTCCTCCCAGACAGTGGTGGATACCGGGAATTTGGCCAGACGCTGCTTGATACCAATTTCGGTTTCCACATCTCGCAGGTTATAGTTCTTGAAAGCGGCCCACTTATCTGGCGCATGGAATGGTCTGTTGCGGGTGCGCTGACCGTTGGATTTCGTAGGAGCGCAGGGCTGGCAGAAATATTTAATCAGGTCTTTGCCTTCTGTGAGCTTTTGCTTCTCGAGGCCCAGAACGGCACCGACACCTTCCAGTGACAAAGGCAGTCCCATCGTAGCTGCCCAGATCATGGAGCAGTGCCAGCTTTCAGGATTTAGATAATCGCCGGTGGGATAACCTAAGAAGCGGGATAGGCAGATGCGTTCAAAGGTGGCATTGAAGGCCCATTTGATGACCTCGTCATCCTCCAACGCCATTAATACGTCCTTCGGGATATGTTCGCCGCAGGCAAGGTCGACCACCTGCACCGGGCTGGAGTCCACGCTATAGCCAAACAGGAGAATTTCAAAATCATCAGCCTCCACATAACGGTACACACCGGATTTTTGCAGTGGAGCGCTGCTGTAAGTTTCAATATCGATACTCAGTGTTTTCATGAATTGTCACATCCTTTCCATACCCAAATAGGGCGACAGATTGCTCCGTCACCCTGCCGGGAAATCAAGTGATTAGTCGAGGAAATCCTCGTCTTCATCCGTATTGAAGTCGGACTCAGCGCTTGCCTTGCCGCCGAGAGGCTCACCGTCACGAATCTTCTGCAGATTGTTGAGTCCGCAGGCGATCCCCTTGTTGCCGGAGCTGTTGAAGGCGTAGAAGGTAATGCTGGCACGACCGTACACACCGGAGTAAACTGCGGAACGACTCATGATAGGATTACGGTCTGCGTCCACAATGCCGGGAGCAGTGGTTGCGTTGGCGTTGACGAAGTAGGCGTTAGCGTAAGCGGCATCGTCGGGTCTCTCCAAATCGCCGTCACGAAGAGGAGTTTTCAGAACGGAGAGTGCAGGGACAGTCTTGCCGTTACCCTTGAGCTTGGCTTCGCCTTCCTTGTAGGCAGCTTCGATAGCGGCCTTAATCTTGGCAACGGTGCGTGTGTCGCTCTTAGGGATAATCAGGCTGATGCTGTACTTAGGAGTGCCACCGTTGATGGACTTAGGCTCCCAGACATTTGCGTAGCTCCAGCGGGTTTCAGGGCCAGTGATGACCTTCATGGGATTTACAGGTTTTACATTCTTACTCATAATCGTTTTCCTCCATAAAATCAGTTTTTGCATTATTCATGACCGGGCGTTTGTCGCTTTCCGGTACAAGTGTGGGTTTGCCTTGCGGCTTTTCGATGTAAGCAGACAGGAGTTCTTCAAAGCGGCTCTTACCGAGCAGCTTCTGCATGGCAGTGATGCCGAGGAGCTTGCGCTCATACGGGTCAAAGCCAGCGTTGGTAACAACTTGTGTTACAGCGGCCTCATTGGTGTATCGGCGATTGCTGCGGCCTTCGACCAGCTTGAAACCGGTCCAGTCCTTACCTGAGATGGCCTGCTGAAGCGCATATTCCTTGATGTCGTTCACCCAAGAGACCAGCTGATCTGCACGGGAGAGAATGACCTCGATTTCAGAATCCTCCAACAGCGGAGGCAGCTTGAAATCGTACTGAGCAAGGAGCAGATTGGCTTCGGCTCTGGCCCTGCATTCATGCTTGGCCTTACAGAAACCGCACCACTCGCCGCAGAGAAAGTTTCCGTCACCGGCGAAGGCCAGCTCCGCAGTAGGCTTCAAGACTTCTTCGGCCCAGCGATACAGGTCGTCTTTGGACATTTCAAAGGTGGATACATTCTGTCGTCTTGGCTGGTACACGGTCATTGCGACAGAATCGATGTCGTAAATTGCGTCGAACAGCTCCAGTGCGCCGAGAGCGTAGCACATCATCTGGGGATTGTTATCCGCTTCGACCAAAACGCCAAGGCCATGCTTATAGTCAATGACACGGAGCGTTCTATCTGAAATGATGATGGCATCCGAAGTTCCGAAGCCCTGTTCTACCCAGCGAGAGAAATCAACACGTTGTTCGATAAGTACCACGGGGGCAGCGCAGGTTTCCTTGGCGGCTTCCACCAGCTCCAAGATATAAGCTGCGTATCCGTTGGCGCAGTCTTCCATCTCCTCGCTGTACCAAGTCAGGTGTTCCGACGGGTCAACAGCACTCATGTCCAGCGCCTTGCGGAGCTTATATTCACAGAGACTGTGTGCGTCGGTACCTTCGGCTGCATAGTCGGAACCTTTGTCCTCGTAGGTTTCGCAGAGCCTTGCCGAAGGCGGACAGTTGAGCCAGCGGTGCGAAGAGGACGCTGACAGAATGGCGTGTGCTTTAGGTGGCATTTCCAATCACCTCCGCATCACGAAGCAGCGCTTCATAATTTGCAGGGTCCACCTGAGAGAGCTTGCTGGCACCATATTTCTGGAGCAGCTCACGGACGCCTGCCGTGTGACCGGCACGGGATTTCTCGGAAAGAACTGCTCGTACCTGTTCCAGCGTCAAGGCTGGCTTCTAGGCCGGAGCTTTCTTTTCCGGTTGTTCCTCGGCTGCGGTGCCGGAGAACATCTCGGCCAGATAGTTGGCTACATCAGTAATGGCAGCGGCAGCATTGCGCAGCTCTTCGATGGTCATAGCCATGTCGCTCATTTTGCTCATGATGTTTTCCTCCTTCCTCGGATTGTCTTGTGGCAAGAATGCTGAGTCGTCTTGCCATTCGTGCGGATACCTGACTGATTGCAACGAGGATTTCAATTACCTCGGCATCGGTATCCACGGTGCGGCTGTGGGCCTGAGTCATTTCGTTCACCTCCTGTTCGTGGTGGAGCAGCTTGTTTTCTGCTCCTTACACTCCCTTTTGGAGATGAGCGATGCCGTTTGACGAAGGATGGAGAAAAATATTTGAAAAAGTTCTGACCGCCGGTTTTCCCAGAGGCCAGAGCGATGTACTACATTAGAAGAAATCAGGATATTCCTTCTCTAACTGTTTCTTGGCAGTTTTGATGCGAGACAGAAAGGTAGTACGAGGAATACCGATGGATTTGGCGATAGCTTCATCGGAAAGGCCCTGCATACGCAGCTTTCCAATATCAGCGGCTTCCGGCATCAGATCGGCGAGGCGCTTGAAAAGCTGCTCCAAAACAATACGGTCAGCAGCAAGTTCGGAAACGGCCACGCTGTCATTAGCGATGGTATCCATCAGAATCAGGTCATCGTCTTCCTCTCCAATAGGAGAATCTAGTGATGCGATAACGTCTGCGTTGCGATACTCGCAGGTCAGGCAGTCGGCATCACAGACCCACCATTTATTACGAGGACAGCAGCAGAGGCCACGGTCCTGCATTCTGTGACGGTAAGTGTCATGGAAGCGGGTGTGTTCCCGATAGATTTCTTCGGGTACTTCCTGCCAGCGACGCTGGCTGCGGATGTAGATACGACGGGTGTTGTTTTTACTCTGGTTTTCATTGATTGCCATTCGATTTTCTCCTTTCGGCTGTTAAACCGAAGCGGAGATAACCGGTATGGCTGCCAGTTCTGATTGTCATCGATGGTCACCTCATGCGGATTTCTCCGCTTCATTTCGGTGACCAGCCGTTCGCAGCTGGCACTCTATTCATTTGCATCGCCGCAGCAGCAACTGCGAACGCACCTCCGTGGCCACAGAGAAGGTGAGCTGATGCAGCAGCAGACCGTTTTTTGTCATGTCCGGGACATTATTTCGTGAAAGACCGGGTTATTTCGTCTGGCTGCCTTGTTTTATTCATAATTAGCGTGTATAATAAATAGGAATAACTATGAATTGGTCAGAATGAGAGCGACTTCAAAAAGGCGATACGAGATAAGCACTCCGGTGCTTGTCCACATTTATACTTTAGTCCTCGAACGAGATTTTTTCGTGGACTGGCAAACGGACAACAGTTGGACAAAGATAGGACAAGCCGGACAGATTTTGTCCGATGAGGAACAACGAGGAGGACAGTAATGAAGTTTTGCGAGTTTTGCGCACCATTTTATACCGGGAAAAAACCTACCAGCGGAATTAAAGGAGTTATGGCCCAAGCTGCGATTGCAGACTTCTTTATGAGTACGGCCCTCGGAGAAATAGCAAAGATTGAATTGATCTTCGGTGAAGATCAGTTCCGAAAATGGTTTAAGGGAGACCGAGAGCCTACAACTGATTTGTGGGAAAAGACAGCAGGTGTCTTTGATGAGACTCGTTTTTCAAGAACGGTGTCGGGAAAATTGAATGAGAAAGTACTTCCTGAGCTTCTGACCGCATTTGGTGTTCGTTTAGGCGAAGATGAAATTCCTGATAAATTTGCTTTTTCGGCAGCTCTGGCGAAGCAGTTCAGTGCGCTTGCAAGAGGAAACGGTGAAGCCGAAAATATTGTCGATTATATTTACCGCACCTATTTGAAAGCTTCGGATTTCCCCGACTATGTGAGTAATTCACAGGCTAAATATGCAAAATTAAAAACGCTCCTCTATACATCAGAAGAGCGTTCGTTCGATGAATTTTTTGTTTGTAATACAATAAGCAGAGTTCCAAGTCGAAATCATTATATCCCCGGAAGCGCAATGATTAATAATGTGACTTTGGACGAATTAGCGAAGCATTCTCGTAATGTTCTGCTGGTTGGCATGGGTGGCATTGGCAAATCAATGATGATGCGCCATCTATTTCTTACATCTATAAGAGAATATTCACAAAGCGGAATTTTACCAATATTGGTTACACTGCGTGAGTTCGGAGCAGAAAACAGAGACATATTCAATTTGATCGTGGATTCGGTACATCGCTTTGACATCACTTTTTCTGTAGCGCATGTGCATAAATTATTAACCGCTGGCAAATGCCAAATCCTCTTAGATGGTTTAGATGAGATTAGAAGTAATGATTTAGACTATTTTCACAGACAATTGGATGCCATTATTGACAGATATCCAGAAAACCAGTACGTAATGTCTACTCGTCGATACTCGTCGTTTGTGGAACTTTCTCGTTTTACGCTCATGTACATCCTGCCGTTTACAGATGAACAGGCATTGCAGTTGATTGATCGACTTGAGTTTTGTCCAGAAGAGCCTAAGCTCAAACAACAATTTAGGGATAAACTGGTTAGTGATTATTTTGAGAGTCATAGAGAGTTTGTAACAAACCCATTGCTTCTTACACTTATGCTTATGAATTATCACCGCTTTGCAGATGTGCCGGAGAAAAAATATCTGTTCTATGATCAGGCATATCAGACACTGCTGCAGCGACATGATTCTGATAAATTGGCATATAAGCGAGTGTTCCGTAGTGTAAATGACCCATCTGATTTCACAAAGGTATTCCGAGAATTTTGCGCAAGATCGTATCGCAAAGGCGATTATGAATTTGCACGAAATAAATTTGAGGACTACTTCGATAAAATCAGAGCTGTTAAACGACTTGACTCGGAAATGATGAAGGTGGACGCCTTTTTATATGACGCTTGCAATAGCGCCTGTCTTATGTATGAGGAAGCTCAGAGTTATCATTTTCTGCACCGTTCATTCCAAGAATTCTTTTTTGCAGACTATTATTCACGTGAAGATGATACTACACTGTTAAGGCTTGGAAAGTACATAAGAACATCAGACCAAAGACGATTTGATGAAGGCAGTGCGTTTGAAATGCTATACGATCTTGCGCCAGAAAAAGTCGAGCGCTTTATCTTTATGCCATATCTGGCAGATATATTTGACAGCGGAGAAAAGCGTGAAAAATATTGGAAGTTCCTTCAGGATGGCTTTGGCGCATGGACGTATATCTTGTTGGATGATGACGCAATTGAACGAAGCAAGGAAAAATATAAAATCGGGAAGAGTCATCCTCGATTCAGAAATACAGCAGAGCCGTCATCAGTGGTCCTGTCATTGATTATGAGTGTCTTGGGATTAGAAGATGAATTTGAATTGCAACTTTCAGGTGACAAGTATAAATACCCTGAACTTGTTAGTGATAGCTTTTATGGAGAATTGTTTCACAGAGAAACGATGGAATATCTTATAGTACCATTTTTCCGTTTCCCCAAAGATATCTTGAGAGATGATGAGGCGCTGAAAAAGTCGGGAATTTTGGATCGGATGGTACTTGGCGATGACGGAATGCCTCTTGAGTTAGGGCATGCATATAATTTTAAATTCGCATCTGGAATCGAAGAACCTGAAAAGTATCCGGAGCTTGTAGAATTGTGGGATAGTGATAACACTCCTGCAAAAAAGTTGTTTGTGCGTGTGCAACACTATTACGAGGTTCTGAAAGATAAGTATAAGCGTGCAGATGAACTTGATGATGATGATTTTTAATAAAAGCGAGGTACCACATGGAAGCAAATAAAACAGTAGAACTGGAAAGATGGTTTAGTCTTGAGGAAATCTCAAAGCACCTGGGAGTAAGCAAAGACACCATTCGTGGCTGGATTAAAAAAGAAACAATCCCATACTATAAAGTGGGACGACAGTATAAATTTAAGGTATCAGAAGTGGAGGCGTGGATTCACAGCGGTGAAAGCGCAGACGCCGACAAATAAATTTTTATTATAGTAAGGAGACCGAAAATGGGCAAAATTATTCAATTCCGCCCGGTGTCCGGCTCGGAATACGCAGGACTACTAAAGCCAATAATATATTGTTGCCCAGATAAAGCGATGGTTGATAGTGCAGTGCCACTGAACCATGCTCTGGCTGAGAAGCTATCTGCATTGAAGCCAAAGCGACGAACCATGCGATTAGCTGCTTGCTTTGAGGAAATCCTGAAAACACTGCCGGACAATGCAGCGATAAAAGATTTTGATGTGATGTTTAATCCGGATTACAAAGTGGATGTACTGAAAATCATGGTGGATGCATGTAAAAGAAAGCCTTTCAGTATTATCTGGCCCGGAAAATGTGAGGATGGAAGGCTATTCTACGCTGAGGATGGCTACCCGGATTTCAAAACATTCAGCGTAGAAGAATATGATGTGACATGCATCATCCAAGGAGGAAGAAAACCATGAAATATTCTCAATTGATAAGCTTCAATCCAATTGAAGATGTTATCCAGCTTGTAACGGCTGGAAATAAGGATAAGGCTCGTGAATATGTAAAAACCTATGTTATGTCTGATACGATGGCGGATGCTCTGCAGGCTCCATTGATTGACCAGCTGCAGATGGATGAAGTGGTAGATAACAAAGGTGTGCTTGTTGTTGGTAACTATGGTACCGGTAAGTCTCACTTGATGTCTGTTATTTCCGCTATTGCAACGGACGCAGATAACCTGCAGTATTTGCAGAACCAGAAATTTGCAAAACAGATGGAGCCAATCGCAGGTAAGTTTGAAGTTCTGCGCATCGAGATTGGCGGCGTTGTCATGCCTCTTTATGATGTCATCATGGGTTATATTCAGGAGGACTTCGATAACCGAGGCATTGACTATGAAATTCCTGACTATAGTAGCGTAAAGAGCCTGAAGACCGTTATTCAGGAAATGATGATGGCTTTTTACGAAAAATACCCGGACAAGGGTTACCTGATTATCGTTGATGAGTTCCTGTCTTATTTGTCTTCCCGTGATGAGAGAGAGATTGTTCTCGATCTTGAATTTTTCCGCGCCCTCGGTGAAATGTGTTCCAAGTCCAAGCTACGAGTCGTTTTTGGTATGCAGGAGAAGATTTTCGACAATCCTCGTTTCAGCTTCGTTGCCGACACTCTGAAACACGTTAGTGACCGTTTCACTCAGCTCATTATTACAAAGGAAGCAACTTCTTATGTTGTGTCCGAGCGTATTTTGAAAAAGACACCGGAGCAGAAGGCTATGATTCGCAAGCACCTCGAACAGTTCTGCGGCCTTTATACCGGTATGTCTTCCCGGCTGGAGGAATTCGTGGACTTGTTCCCGATTCACCCTTCTTACATTGATGTGTTTAATAAAATTTATCTGATAGAGAACCGTCACATCCTGAAGAATATCTCGGTGACCATCAAGGGTATTTTCAATACCGAGGTTCCTCAGAATGCACCGGGCATCATTTCTTTCGATGATTATTGGCCTGCAATCAAGTCCAATGGTCTGCTGAAGAGTGATGTGACCATTAGCCGTGTTGTGAATGCCAGCCAGCAACTGGAAGATATCATTAACCGTGCATTCCCTAAGCCTGCATACAAGCCTCTGGCGACAAAGATTATCTATGCCCTGAGCGTACACAGGCTCACCACCAACGGTTTGGAAGTGCAGTTCGGTCTGACTGCGGAAAATATGAAAGACGACCTGTGCTTGTACCTGCCTATGCCGGAACAGGATGCGGACTTCCTGCTTTCACTCATTAAGACCACCTTGCGTGACATTATGACCACCGTTTCTGGTCAGTTCATTATCTACAACGATAGTAATAATCAGTATTATATCGACGTGGATAAGGTCGTGGATTACGATGAGAAGATTAAGCAGAAGTCTTCCGTTATGGCCGACGGTGAGCTGAATCGCTATTTCTATGATGTTGTGTATCGCTGTTTAGAGTGGGATGCAAAGCAGTATGTTACCAACTTCAATATTTACGAATATGACCTGAACTGGGATTCCCATAATATCTTCCGTGAAGGTTACCTGTTTATGGGGCTGCCTGGAGAGCGTAGCACTGCCCAGCCGGAGCGTGACTTCTACATCCACATCATGCCTCCTTATGACGAAAACGGCAGTCGTGTGCAGAACCTTCCTGACGAAGTGTATCTGTACTTCAAGTCCTCTGATGAGTTCCGTGAATTCATGGGTCTCTATGCTGCTGCACAGAGCCTCGCACAGATCAGTGAAGGCAAGGATAAGGATGCATACCTGAACAAGGCCAATATGCTCCGCAAGCGCCTAATCAAGTATCTGAGTGAAAACAAGAACACTTGCTTTGATGTGATGTACAAGGGCCAGAAGCACCAGATGATTGAGGTTCTGAGAGGTCGCTATAACCGCGATATGACCTTTAAGGATACCATCGACCTTGCAGCTTCTCTGTGCTTCGATGAGTATTTCTGCACCAAGTACCCGGACTTCCCGGTTATGAAGACTAAAATCACCCGTCGCAATATGGCTGACTGCGCTCGTGCAGCCTTTGACCACTTTGCAGGCAGAAAGACGCAGCAGTCCACTCTGATGCTTCAGAGCTTCGGTATTCTGGATGGAGACAAGATTCGTCCGGAAGGCTCCAAGTATGCGGCTTACTATATTGACCAGGTCCGCAAACTGCCTCCGCAGGGTGTTCTGAACTACTCCGATATCTTCGAACCTCGTTTTATGGAGATGTATATTGACAAGAAGTTCAAAATTGAGTTCACTTTCACACCCATTATCTTCTTGTCTATGGTATACGGTGGATATGCTGTTATTACCACAAAGGACGGAAAGACCATCACGGCTTCCAATCTGGACCAGATTCCGAAGACCAGCGTTATGGACTTGTACGAATTTAAGTACCTGTCCAGACCGGCTCAGATTTCTATGGCCGAGCTAAAGAAGCTGTTTGAAGCGCTGGATATCAATCCTGCGCTGCTGGACAATCCGAACGACCGTGAAAAGGGTGTGGACCAGCTGCTTTCCAAAGCACAGGAGCTGGCTAAGTCTTCCGTACTTGCTATGAACAAGCTGAACAACAGTTTCGACCTGTGGGGAGAACCGCTGGCAAATGCAGCTGAGGTGGCAATGCTGCAGAGAGCTTGCACTGCTGTAAGAGACGAATTCAGCAACTATCAGGCGAAGTTCAATACTCCTGCCAAGCTGAACAATTTCAGTCTCTCTATGGAGCAGGTTGATACGCTGGCCGGTCAGATTGAGCAGATGATGAAGATACCGCAGTTCTTGGACTTCAAGTCCGGCTGCGCTGACATCGTTTCTTATATTGCAAACATTGAGTATATTGATTTGGGCGAAGTATTCAAAGCCGAATTGGACGCAGCTAAGGCTGGGTTCCGTTCCATCCGTGATAGCATCATGGACGGTGTTTCCGGTGAAACTGCCGCCCAGAAGGTTGATGTAATTCTGTCCAAAGTGAAGGCAAAATACATCGACATCTATTTTGAAAACCACAAAAAGAAGAGACTGGACATCACTGATGCCCAGCGTAGAGGAAAAATTCAGGAAGGCCGTGCGCTGGCCAGCCTGCGTAAGCTGCGTTCAATCGAAATCCTTTCTGCTGCAAAGCTGACGGATATTGAAAATGAGATGTCCGGCATCAAGGTTTGCTACGAGCTGACACCGGAAGAACTGAAATCCACTCACATTTGTCCTCATTGCCGTTATCACCTCGATGATAAGGTGAGGGATGTCTGCGGTGTGCTGGACAATCTGGAAATCCGCATTGACGATTTGCTGACTGAATGGACTAAGACTCTGCTGGAGACTATCTCTGATCCGATTGTGGCAAGCCAAATGAAGTTCCTGTCTGCAGAACAGCAGCAGGCCATCGATGATTTTATTGCTAGCGGTGCACTGCCGAAGCGCGTGGATGATTTCTTTGTTAAAGCAATCAACGCTCTGTTGAAGGGATTTGAGCCTGTGGTTATCGACACGGATGACCTGATGGCAAAATTGGAGCAGATGCCGCCGATGGATGAGGCATCCTTCAAGGCAAAAGTAAACGAACTCATTTCTGCCTATACTGATGGCAAGGATGCTAGCAAACTACGTATCGTGGTGAAACGTAAGGAGGCTGATGAGTAGAATGACAGAATGGTTAATGTCCGCTAATTCCAAAAAATATAATCATCAACTTGCCTTTCAGGAAAGAGGGTACGTGTATTGGAGACAAATTAGAAAATTTGTAGTAGGAGATCTAATTTATTTTTATTGTACAAAACCTATAGGCCAGATTCAGTATCTTGCAGTAGTGGATCAGATAGCGATTCCATATGAGAAAATTGAAAACGATAAAGAATATTATGAAAATCCTTCGCAGATGAGTCAAGGAATGTATATAAAATTAAGGCTTCTAAAAAAATACGAAGGAACTGAAATGACAATGAGTGATTTGACTAAGTTCCATTTTATACCGCCTCAGGGTCCACAAAGATTTAAGAACCTTCAATTGTTAGATTATGTAAAACTTAGATTTGGAGAAAAAGACAATGAAAGACAATAAAGAAATACTTTTGGGCATTAGAGACAAAGAAGGGTGTCCATTAGCTGAAGATGAAGACATTTTATCACTTTCGGATATGCCGCATTATGCCGCTTGCCCTAATCCGTTCTTGGATGATTTCATCAAAGAAAATGCCACTGTATACGATGAAACTACAGATAATTACCACAAAGACCCATTTACCTCTGATGTCACAGAGGGAAAGACAGGAGATCCAATTTATAATGCTCACAGTTATCATACAAAGGTGCCACACAAAGCGATAATGAGATATATTCTCCATTATACAAATCCGGGAGACATAGTCCTCGATGGATTTTGTGGAAGTGGAATGACAGGTGTGGCAGCGCAAATGTGTGGAACGCCTGAGTATAAACACAAAGTTCAAATTGAATCTGAGATGAAAGGCGTAGTCTGGGGGGCGAGAAAAGCAATATTGTCAGATCTTTCACCCATAGCAACATTTTTGGCTTCCAATTATACAGCACCATTATCTCAGAAGGAATATGAAGATGCAGCAAATCAGGTTATTGAGGAATGCGAAAAAGAATGTGCATGGATGGAGGAAACAAAACATGTAGAAAATCAGGAAAACCTTTTTATAGCACCAAAAGGAAGAATAAACTACACGATATGGTCAGATGTGTATATTTGTCCTCATTGTGGACAAGAAATTACTCAATGGAAGGTTACTCTTAACAAGAGGTCAGATAATAAGCCCGAACATTGCTATTGCTGTGGTGCCGAATTGTCAGGACGAATTGAAAAAGCAATGACAACATATTTTGATGAATATCTTAACAAACCATGTGTGATAGCGAAAGAAGTGCCAGTTAGGATAAATTATACATACGGAAAAAAGAAATATGAAAAGGATTTGGATGATAATGATCTTAAGGTTATTCAAAAAATAAACGATATAAAAATTCCGTATTGGTTTCCGACGAATAGAATGTGTGAAGGTGGGGAGGCTCGCAGAAACGATGACATTGGTTTGCGATATGTCCATCAATTTTATACGAAGAGAAATCTATATATCTTGTCCAAATGGTACGATGAGTGCATGAAATTTGAGAATGTGACACTTCGGAATCGTCTATTGATGGCATTCACAGGAGTTGCATTGGGCGAATCAAAATTAAATAGATTCCTTTTTAAGGAGACAAGTTTTCCATTCTATCTTTTATCGGGAACACTATATGTGGGCGGATTAAGACAGGAAAATAATCCTCTAAAAGATTTAAGAAACAAAGCATTGTTACGAATATCTAAAATCATTCATGAGGATTGGAAAGATGATGTAATCGTCACAACGGGAAGTTCTACTGAATTAGGCATATCAAGCAACTCAATAGATTATATTTTTGTGGATCCTCCATTTGGGGGGAATCTTAATTATTCGGAATTGAGTTTTATCTGGGAGGCTTGGCTTAAGGTAATAACCAATAACAAAGATGAAGCCATCATGAATAAATCGCAAGATAAAGGATTGTTAGAATACCAAAATCTAATGATGGGATGTTTTAGTGAATTTTTCAGAGTACTGAAACCGGGACGTTGGATGACGGTAGAGTTTCATAATTCAAAAAATGCCGTATGGAACGCTATTCAGGAAGCTTTATCACGCACTGGTTTTGTAGTTGCAGATGTTAGAACATTAGATAAAAAACAGCAAAGTTTTAAGCAAATAAATTCTAATGGCGCAGTGAAACAGGACTTGGTAATTTCTGCGTATAAGCCAAGAGATGAATTTAAAGAAAAAATCAAGATGCAGGCTGGAACAGCTGAGACCGCATGGGCATTTGTAAGGCAACATTTAGAGCATTTATCAACGGTTATTGTTAGCAACGGTAAGATAGAAGTTTCGGCCGAGCGCCAGGCATATTTGCTATTTGACCGCATGGTTTCCTACCATATCATGCAGGGGATCCCTGTGCCGCTGGACGCTACCGACTTTTACCGTGGCTTGGATGAGAAGTTCCTGAAGCGTGATAATATGTACTTCTTACCGGATCAGGTCAATGAGTATGATACTGCCCGTATCACGACTGAAGTGGAGAATATCCAGTTTGAGCTGTTTGTTACAAATGAGAAGTCTGCTATTTCTTGGCTGTATCAGCAGTTGGATGAGCAGTTCTGCGGCCCGCAGACCTACTCTGAACTGCAGCCAAAATTCATGCAGGAAGTAAAGGCTGTTGATAAATATGAAGCAATGCCTGAATTGTCTATCATTTTAGAAGAAAACTTCTTGCAGGATGAAAAGGGCCGCTGGTATATTCCTGATACCACCAAGGAAGGCGATGTGGCAAAACTGCGTGAGAAGAAGTTATGGAAGGAATTTGAAGGCTATATGAATTCCAAGGGCAAGCTGAAGTTGTTCCGTTCGGAAGCTATCCGTGTCGGATTCTCCCGCCTCTGGAAGGACAAGAACTATCAGGGAATTGTTGATATCGCAGAGCGCCTGCCTGAACAGACCATTCAGGAGGATGCAAACCTGCTGATGTACTACGATATCAGTTTGAGCAGAGTATAAACAAAAGAAGGTGTACAGAATGCTAAATACCGGCGATTTCGCTTTTGATACAGTAGCTGGTGCCAATGTGCAGATACTGGAGAGGATTGAGATGTGGGGATATACTTCCTACAAGGTCTTCAATCCTGCTACGGGCCGTGTGTATAAGGCAACGGAAGAACAATTGAATACAAGCGGCAGTGCAATCCAGTACGATGAAAACTACCTGCGCTATGTGGCTTTGCTCTCGAAAATCAAAAACGAGACCGCCGGTGGCTTTCTGTCTGCGCTGGCAAGCGGAATCATCCCGCTGCCGCACCAGCTCCATGTACTGAAACGCGCTATGGAGACGAACAATATTCGGTACATACTTGCCGACGAAGTTGGTCTCGGTAAAACCATCGAGGCCGGAATGATTATAAAGGAATTAAAGAGCCGTGGTCTTGTGCAGCGTGTTCTGGTTGTCTGCCCGACCGGTCTGGTTACGCAGTGGGCATCCGAAATGCAGGAGAAGTTCCACGAGAAATTCCATGTGATTTTACCATCAGATTACGACACCATTCGACGCCTGACGGATGCGGATGATGTCTATGGCCAGTACGACCAAGTTATCTCTCCGATGGATTCTATCAAGCCTATCGAAAAACACGCTGGCTGGACAGATGAGCGTGTAGAAAAATATAACGAGGAACGCATCTATTCTATCATCAACAGTGGCTGGGACCTTATCATCATCGATGAGGCCCACCGTGTTGCCGGTTCCTCTGGCGAGGTGGCCAGATATAAGCTGGGCTACTTGTTGTCGCAGGCAAGCCCATACCTGTTGCTCCTGTCTGCAACACCTCACAACGGTAAGACAGAGCCGTTCCTGCGCCTTGTGCGACTGCTGGATGAAGAGGCATTCCCTAACTCCAAGTCTATCGTAAAGGAACAGGTGGCTCCGTATCTGATTCGTACAGAGAAGCGTGAGGCCATCGATAACAATGGCAATCTGCTGTTTAAAAATCGTATCACGCATCTTGTTGAGCTGCATTGGGACGAACGTCATACATTCCAGCGAGAGTTGTATGAGCTGGTCAGCTCATATGTTTCAACTACTTATGACAAGGCGAAGCGTAATCGTAAAAAGAATATGTGCCTAATCTTCTTGTTGATTATCATGCAGCGCATGGTAACCAGTAGTACGACAGCAGTGCGCCAGAGCCTTGAGCGCCGTTTAGAGGCGTTGAAATCCCAGAATACACGCATCGGTTCTCTGACCGAAGCGGATCTGGCTGAAATGGAAATCGAGGACGATGTTGCTGAAGCACTCGAAGCAATGTCCCTCAATATGGCCGAGGAAATCGCAGAGCTGGAGCATATTATTGCTGTGGCAAAACAAGCTGAGTTTCAGCACCCGGATGTGAAGGTGGAGCGTCTTGTAGACACCATCGACGAAATACTCAGTAAAGACCGGAATCAGAAGATTATCATTTTCACTGAGTTTGTTGCCACACAGAAGTATCTGCAGCAGCTCCTTGAGAATAGAGGCTTTACTGTTTCCGTGCTTAACGGCAGTATGAGTATTGATGAGCGGAACGAAGCACTGCAGGAATTCAAGACCAAGACTAGTATCTTCATTTCCACCGATGCCGGTGGCGAAGGTCTGAACTTGCAGTTCTCCAATATCATAATCAACTACGATCTGCCGTGGAATCCTATGAAAATCGAGCAGCGCTGTGGTCGTGCAGACCGTATTGGCCAGCAGCGAGATGTTCACATTTATAACTTTATTGTTGGAGATACGGTTGAGAACCGTGTCCGAGAAGTGTTGGAGCAGAAGCTCTCTGTTATTTTTAAAGAGTTGGGCGTTGATAAATATTCGGATGTTCTGGACAGCGAAGTGGCAGAGTTAGACTTCACAGAGGTTTATATGAACTCTATCGGAAGACCTTCTTCTGTGGAGCGCAATATGCATCCGATTGAGTCAGAAGTAAAACAGCAGGTAGCCAATGCCCAGAAGTACAAGGATATTATCCATGAAGAAAAGGACCTGACTCAGCTGGTCGGTACGGAGTCCAGTTTCGATGTTGACGCTGCGCTCAGACAGATGTTGGCCTACTATGAAAGCTGGAAGGGCCGTGATATTCAGCTGATTGACCGCATCGGCATTAACGATGAGGAAATCATCCAGCACCTGCGTACTGAAATCATGCAGGACAAGACCTCGCAGCTGATGTCTGTCGACATCAAGAACTTTCCGAATGAGGCTGGTTATTTTATGCTGTGGGAATTGTCCATCTCCGAAGAAGAAAGTGGAAAGCGCATTATTCCGATTTTCGTCAATGAAAACTTCCTGCTCCGTCCGATGGCCGGAAAGCGTATCATGGATGTTTTCCTTGATGGCACCAGCAATTTGACTGTGGGTGTTGCACCGAATATTACAGAGGCAGAATACCAGCAGCTCGAAAAGTTGAGTATGGATTTTGCTTATGACACTTTCGTTGAATTAAAAGAGAAGCAGATTCAGATCAATCAGGAGAGCTACAACAAGTATATGTATGCCCTGAAGCTTCGTGAAGAGGCAGCAGGACATATTGGAATTGAAAATATCCGTCGTTCCAGACTGGCAAAACTGGCACGAGAAAAGGATTCTATTGAGTCCAAGTATAAAAAAGAAAGCCGGATTTATCCTGACTTCCGCTTGATGATTCTTGTAAGATTGGAGGCGTAACCGATGTTCGGAGACTATGTGTTTGAGAAATCTTCTGCGCAATACACAGATAAAATCCTGCTTCTGGATGATGAGAATCTGAACAGCCGAGCGAATTACATATCAGCGTTCTCTGCACATGGTTTTGAAATCGTAAGATACACTGACGATCTTGCCTTCAGAATTGAGTACGAGGAGAAACTGAAAACTCCCGGTGAGAAAATGGCCGTTATTGCCCACAACGAGCAGTACATTCCTTACGATGTGCGTCGCAGACTGTCAGCATATATAGTTTCGTTGGAGAGGCTGTTTCCGAAACTGCATCTGGCAATACTGAAGGATATGGATAAGGCTGGTCTTGACTTGCTGTGCGCAGTCTATCCTACAAATTTCGACGACCTTCGACAAAAGCATGATACAGAAATGTTCCTGCGATTGAAGGTTTATGCCAGAGCTAATGTGAAGGCATATTTGAAGAAAACAGCCAATGGTCTTATTGAAAAGGCCAAAAATATCTCTCGATACAGCGATTGGTTTTCTATTGCAGAGGAAAAGGCTCAACTGGACGTAATGGCAATTCAATACGATGTTGATGTTGACACGCAAGAAATTAACCGTCTGTTCCAACAATATGCATTGGAGCAGTTCGGAAAGTTATCACAGAATATTGACAAGGCATCACCGGTGCTGGTTAGCAAAGCAATGGATTATATGCACGGCCACAGTGATAAATTTATCGTAATTGTCATGGATGGTATGTCCGAATTCGACTGGAAGATTATCTCTAGCTCGTTCACGGGCCTGCAATATGAAAAGTCATCGATGTTTGCGATGATTCCAAGCACGACCTCGGTTTCCCGTCAATGCCTGTTGGCTGGCAAGTATCCGAGCCAGCTTCTGGAGCCTTGGAAGCAGAGTAAAGAAAAAACAGAGTTTGTAAATTGCGCAAAGAACCTCGGCTATTCAGATACGCAGATTGGTTATGAGCGAGGCTATGATGCGCAGTTCGGCTCCTTTGTAAGATGTGCGGCTGTAATTATAAATGACGTGGACGATATGGTTCACGCACAGACACAAGGCCGACTCGGAATGTTCAATGATATCACTGTGTTGGCGAATCAGAAAAAATTACTGGAGATGACGCAGCGTTTCCTTTCGGCTGGTTATGATGTATATATTACAGCTGATCACGGCAACACTACCTGCACCGGGCTTGGAAAACTCATGGGAACCGGTGTTGAGGTAGAAACAAAGAGCCGTAGGATGGTCGTACTGAAGGACTTTGCTGACAAGGCCGGACTGATTGAAAAGCACGGACTTGTTGAATATCCGAAATATTATCTCCCAAAGGAATATGATTACCTGATTTGTGATGTTGGCGATTCTTTTGACGCCAAGGGTGACAATGTAATGACGCATGGCGGCATCACGTTGGATGAGGTGGTTGTACCTTTCATTAAAATAAAGGCGGTACAGAAGAATGGCTAAAATGGTTGGTTATGCCTGCAATATAAAATTGCAATGGCTAAATTATGCGGTCTCACTTTTGGATGAAAATCTAACAGAGGCTGAGTTCAAAGAAAAAATGAATGAGTATCTTTCTTTCGAGATTGATAGTCCGACAAGATTGCGCAAAAGCCGAGAAATCATTATGAATACTTGGTTCTACGACTCAGATGAAATCATGCCGATTCGACAGGAAGCATTGACACTGTTGAAAGCCCATCCAGAATGTGACGTGGCAATTCATCTGTGTCTGCTGTTTCTTTCATATCCAGTAGTAGCAGATATCTGCAAATTCATGGGCCGTTTGTTTGAATATCAGGATGAAGTGACAAACACGGTGTTGAATCAGAAGCTGTATGACGAGTGGGGAGAAAGAACGACACTTCATACGACTTGCCGCCGTGTCACACTGACATTAAAGGATATGGGGATTCTGGAAAATGAGACGAGAACTCGTTATCGCTTAAATAAGCAGCTAATTACAAATCCGTCGATTGTCAATTTCATCCTTAGTGTTGCGATGAGAATTGAAGATTCTGGCTATTATCCATTCGTAGGATTAACGGAATTTGACATGATGTTCCCATTCAAATATCAAGTGACAAAAGAACAGTTAATGGAATGTGAGAAATTCTCCATGAGCAACTTTGGCGGAGAATTGTCTATCTCCCTGAACGACTAAAAATGAAAGGAGGCCAGTCAGATGCGACAGTATACATGGGATGAATATTACGAAAAATTCTATGATTGGGCAGAAAGCACTCAGGTACGAAATCTGTCTGGCCTAACCTCTTTAGGTCCCGCCGATGAGGTCGGTGAAATTATTATCGAGCTGTAGGTCAATGTACCGGCGGCAAATCGGCTGCTCCGCAAAGCGGTCGAAGCGAAGCTGGCCTTTTCGGGATCCGATTTGGTCGAGTTTGCTTGTATTAATGATAAGGCGCTGGCGACTGCAGCAGTACGCAATTCAGCGGAGCGATTAACAGCAGAGGATATGGAATATCTGTATGGCGAGATTGATGATGAGGTTATCATCGAAATCTGCAGGCAGAGGAATATTCTGCTTCCGGAAGATTTGCGTGAAGAGGAAGAATATGAAGATGAGGAACCAGAGGAAATCGAAGCGGACGAGCCTCTGGAAGAAGTCGACATATATGTGGAAGACTACAGTCCACCACCGAAACGGCCCGGTTTCTTTGCTACTCTATTTGGGGAGATTGCTGGAGTCAGCATGGCCAGTGGTTCTAATCAACATCGGCACAACGGTCGTTGCAACGGAGACTGCGCTCATTGTCCGCCACACTATGGATATAGATATGGACGCTGGTATTATGGTCACGATCATGTACATGGGTTGAGTTTGGCGGTAATAAAGGCAGCGGCAGTATGGATTAACGGAGGACGGCCATGTTCGGAAAGAAAAAGAAACAAAAGGAACCTGTGTATGATGTCACACAGAAGAAAGTGAAAACGTGGTGGGGTGGCACAAAGCTGGTTCCTACAACAAAATCAGAACAGAAGAAAATGAAGGTAGAAATTCTGAAAAGGAATCCCAAGGCCACGGTTCTTGACAGCAACGCCAAGAAGCAAAAGGATCTGGAATGGATTGATCGTTTGGAGGAATTCGATGCCTTCATGAGTGACTAAATTCTGTTTGCAAAGGATGATGGTAAATGCAGACTGCAGATAAAATAACAAAAATCCAGGAGGCCATCAAGCATCCTGGAAATGAGGAAATGTATTACAAGCTCCTAGAGGATCTGGGGGACTTGAAGAAAAACTACTCGGATTATATGACGACCGAGCCGATCAATATTGATGAGGAGCTGGATCGAGTTCCAGAAGCTGACTATGAGCTTTGCACGGCATTACTCACAGCACTTCTGCGCGAGGATCATTTTAACAATGGTTCATTCCAGAGGAGGCAGCGGGCTGGTGAAGTCAATATGATTCTGGAGCGCATGCTTGCTGTGCTCAGCGAGTAACCATAACACGAATAAAAGATCTCAGAGCCTTCGGCGGAGGATTGCGACGACATATAATACATTTTAATTTTGCCATACTTTTTAATTATTGAGAAAGAAAGTGTCGCTTTGGTAGCAACAACCACAGCATATCGAACACAAATGGGCTTAATGGGCTGCTACCAGAGTGGCCATAGATACAGGAAAACGCCCAGAAATAGCGTGGATTCAAGGCATTTTCGGCACTTTGGCACAGATAGCCATTGTATCAAACATTGCGTCTTGATAGATCCGTGTATGGGAAGTGGTCATATTTTGATTGCAATGTTCGATGTATTGATGGATATTTATGAAAGTGCAGGATATGACAAGAGAGAAGCTGCTTTTGAAATCGTCGAGCATAATATTCATGGATTGGATATTGACCAGAGGGCATATCAGTTGGCATACTTTGCAGTTATGATGAAAGGTCGTGGATATAACAGACGATTTCTGCGTGGAAGAGATGGAAAGCCAGAGCCTAAAGTCTATGCAATTGTAGAGAGTAATGAAATCAATCGGAATCATCTGCAATTTTTTGGAACACATTTAAGTGAGATGGAAAGAAATCTGGTTGTGATGCAAATAGAAGGACTGCTGGATACGTTTAAAGATGCCAGAGAGTACGGTTCTATTTTGAATGTAGATGAATGTGACTGGGAGTTGTTAGAAAAATTTGTAGAAGATCTGAATGCGGATGGGCAGATTTCCTTTGAGAGTTTTGGAAGCGATGAAACGCTGGAACAGTTGAGAAAACTGGTAAGAGTGGCACATAATCTGGGACAGAAATATGATGCGGTAGTGACGAATCCACCTTATATGGGAGCTTCTGGAATGGGAGCCAAGAAAACCTTGATTTCATTGCAAATGCATTAGGAAATAAAGGCGATACTTCCAGAGAAGTGATTCGGAATTATTTCCTGAAAGATTTTTATGCAGATCATCTGAAAATATATCAGAAGAGACCGATTTACTGGTTATTTGACAGTGGAAAACAAAATGGATTTAAAGTGCTGATTTATATGCACCGTTATGATGCAGATACGGCTGGACGTGTAAGAACAGATTATTTACATCGAGCACAGAAATATGTAGAGACAGCTATGCAGAGTGCTCAGTATGCGATTGACAATGCATCATCAGCCTCAGAAAAATCAAAGGCAACAAAAGCAGTGACCAAATATACAAAGCAGCTTGCAGAAATGAAGATTTATGATGAAGCCATTGCTCATATTGCGAATAAGAGAATCGAGATTGATTTGGATGATGGTGTGAAAGTAAATTATGAAAAATTCCAGGGAGTGGAAGTTGCCCAGGAGGGAAAGAAAGCTTTAAAAGTGGATCTTCTGGCAAGACTTAAATGATGAAAGATTAAAGAACTGTGGAAAAGAGAAAATGTAATGGTATTACAAGAGCGAGATTATACAAAATTTATTAGCGAAGAAGAAAAAAGTGCTTTTGAACTGGAAGCGCAAATAGCAGGTAGAAAAGGGAGAAAAAATAATAGAGAATTTCCAAGATTTTCTCATCCAGATGAAGCAGTTAGAGAATTTGTATGGCATAAACGATCATTATTTCCAAATAATTATCTGCATTTATTAGAATATAAAAAATTAGACTTTGATGAAGAAGCAGATAATTATCATAAGATTATTTATGAAGCAAAAAATGAGCAGGAAATACAGCAATATATAAAAGTAAATCATAAATGGTTTATTCCTGGATCCATATTTTTAGATTATAATTTTGGTCACCATGATGCATATTTATTTCCAGAACAGAAACTGGGAAATGAATATGCTGCTGATTATATGCTATTAGGAAAAAGTTCAGATGGATATAGTATTATCTTGGTTGAATTTGAAAAAGCAGATGTTCCATATTGTCGTACTATAGACAATATGGAAAGCGAAAGTGTAAGAAAAGGAATTACACAAATTAAAGATTGGCAAAGATGGATGGGACAATGTCGGGATTATTTTTTGAAGAATATAGGATTGTCACAAAAAGGAATAGATGTTCCCATATATAGAATATTCTACTATTTGGTAGTGAGTAGAAGGGATTATATGAATGAAACGGTATGTGATATTAGAAGCCAAACGATGTATGATATGCATAATGTAAAAATTGTGACTTTTGACAGACTAGAAGATAATATCCGAAAATTGAAATCGTATCATTCGTGGTAAGTATTTTTGAGGCAATGAGATGAAAAAAAGAAAAATAGTATATTTTATAATTGCTGTGATTGCGATTCCTATTGCTATTGATTGGCTTGTTTTTTCAAATGCATTTCCAAGCCATATAACAAATGAAGCATGGGCTGGATTTCTGGGAAGTTATATTGGTGGTTTATGTACTATGGCTGCAGTATTTATTACTATTTCTGATAATAATAAGAAAATTAAAGAACAGGAAAAACAAAGAAAGTTGCAGCAGGAAGAAGAAAAAAGATTAAACATACGACCATATTTAGATACTCGTTATACTTATTTTGAACATGATGTAAAAATTGGTGATAATGATAGAATATTTGATATTGAGAATGAACATACAAGCATGGTACATTTCGATATTAGTCCTTCTAGGCGTAAGCAAATTGAGATCAACAATAGAATAAAAGACTCAAGACTGTTGTGTGTTGATTATATCATCAGCAACGTAGGAGCTGGTAGTGCAATAAATATGGTAGCCACTATTAATAATTTTAAAGAAAATATGGCAATTGCAAGGGATGAAACTGTTCGATTGTTGTGTATAATATATATTATATTAGGGATAACACGCCATCAGATTTGAAAATTAAGTTGACATATAGTGATGTCGAAGAACGTGGGAGATACGAAAAGGAAGAAATTATCCATATAGACATTGATAAAAATGGAGAACTTGTTTCGAGGATGTTAAAAAGAGAGCAGCAAAAAACAGTAGAAATAAGCAAAAAAGAGGTTAATGGTGATAAATAATGAATTTATGTGTTTCATTAGATTTTATTCAATACCAGCCTATTATTTGAAGAAACTTACAATGTCTAAATGAAATTTAAGTTATATGCGTAAAATAGGGCATAGAATGAGGTGATGTCGAATGAAATTAAAAAATATTAAGATTTCCAATTATAGATGCTTTAAAGAAGCAGAGATTGGTTTTGATAATCATATCACATTGGTAGTTGGTAAGAATGGAGCCGGCAAGACTGCAATACTGGATGCAGTAGCTGTCTCAGTCAGTACCTTTCTATTGGGGATAGATGGTGGCGTCAGTAGAAGCATTTTAAAAGATGATGCCAGATATGAATTCCATGATTTAAACGGAACGATTGATCCACAGCACCAGTTTCCGGTATGCATTGAGAGTACTGGTGCTTGTCTGGATCAGCAAAATGTGAAATGGATTCGTTCTTTGAATTCTGAAAGTGGCAAGACAACCATCAAAGATGCGGGTGAATTGACAGGTCTTGCGAAGAAAGCACAGAATCAGATTATGACAGGAGATAAGTCTCTGGTTCTTCCTTTGATCTCTTATTATGGAACCGGACGTTTATATGCACAGAAAAAAGAAAAGAGAAATCTGAAATCATTAACAGAATTTAAGCGTCAGGTCGGTTACGTGGATTGTATGGCTGCAGAGTCAAATGAAAAGCTGATGTTGAACTGGTTTCAGATGCAGACACTGAAAAGTCTTCAAGAACAGCAGAAGACGGGAATACTGGATAGATCATTGCTTCTGAAAACAGTTGAAAAAGCAATCTGCAGAAGTTTTGAGAGAATCAGCGGGGCACGAAATGCCAGCCTTATCTTTGATCTTGATACCCATAGATTGGTACTGGAATTTGAATCATCAGATGGTAATGCACAGAAATTTGCAATGGATGAGATGAGTGATGGATATAAGAACACACTAAGTATGATCGGTGATATTGCCTACCGTATGGCAGTGTTAAATCCTACATTGGGAGATCAGGTGCTGGAAAAAACACCTGGTGTTGTACTGATTGATGAAATTGATTTACATTTGCATCCGCAGTGGCAGCAGACAATCTTAAGCGACCTTCATGCAATTTTCCCGGAAGTTCAGTTTATTGTCAGCTCTCATGCACCTGCAGTTATCAACTCTGTTCCAAGAGAGCAGATTCGGATTCTGGATCATGGAGGAATCTATATGCCTGCGGCACAGACCTATGGAAGAGATGCAAATTCTATCTTACGAGAGGTTATGAATGTATCAGAGCGCCCGGCTGACATCAAGCAGCGTATGGACTTATTCTATGCGTGCATGGATGAAAGTAACTACAAGGAAGCTGACAAGGTTTTAACTGAGATTGAAGCAATTGTCGGAACAACAGATCCGGACATCGCAGCTGCAAGGACATCTCTGGATTTGGAGAGAATATTGGGGGAATAGAGCATGATTGTTATAAAAAGAAGAAAAGAACCCAAGAGTCTTCTGAAATTCCGCAAAGAAAATCCGGATGCGGATTATGAGTCTGATATGCCTACAGATGTATTAAAAGATATCCGGGAACAAATGTGGGAAGAACAGAGATGCCTGTGTGCATATTGTATGAAGAAGATTGAGACTCCAAGTGTTGTGAGAATTGAACATTGTAGACCGAGACATCCACAGGATGAACAGGAGCATGATAAAAAGGCAACGCTGGACTTTAAATGGATGCTTGGAGTGTGCTATGGAAACAGTCTGGTGCGAGGCGTGAAGCCAGAAGATAAAACCTGTGATGCACACAGGGGCAATACAGAGCTTACAGTGAATCCGTTTGATGAAATGTCTGTCAGAAAGATTAAGTATAAAGCGGATGGCAGCATTTATTCAGAGGATGCGGAAATCAATAAAGACGTGACAGAAACATTGAACTTGAATTGCCAGGCACTTTCTTTACCACAGACACGGAAAAATGTTTTGATGGCAGAGAAGAACAGAATCATGAGAAAATGCAAGGGCAAATCACAGGATGCATTCTTGCATGAGCTGGAACGTACCTATACAAGTCTGGTGCAGGAAAGAAATCTGACACCGTATTGCGGAATTATCATTTCCTGGCTTGAGAGCAAATTGAAGATATCATAAACTGTGCAAGTATTTGGAACAAATAAACTTGAAGGTAAAAAGATGGATTTACAAAATATACAAGATCAGTTAAATACTGAATTTTTCAAGTTTATTGGCTGTTTGGAAGAAGATATACCGCAGGAGATAAGTACAATTAAGAATATGTCTTCACAACATATGTACAGGTAATTGTAAATGCAGCAAACAATTCGCTCCTTGGTGGCGGTGGTGTTGATGGTGCAATTCATAGCGCAGCAGGTCCGGAACTTCTGACAGAGTGCAGAACACTTCATGGGTGTGATACGGGAGAGGCAAAGATAACAAAAGCATATAATCTGCCATGTGATTATGTCATTCACACTGTCGGGCCGATATGGAATGATGGAAGAAATAGAGAAGAGGAGCTTCTAGCAAACTGTTATTTTAACTCTATGAAGTTGGCAATGGATAATGGAATTAGGTCTATCGCATTTCCTTCCATATCAACGGGATTATATAGTTTTCCAGTTGAATTAGCAGCAAAGATTGCGGTACATACAGTAAACAGATTCTTACAGGATAATCCAGGCAGCTTTGATCAGGTTGAGTGGGTATTATTTGATACTTATACTGAATCGGTGTATGAAGCTGAGGTTAATAAGATATACGATAAATGAAACGTAAATGTCGAACATGCAAATTCCGGTTAAGTGTTGTGAATTTATGCATGCTGCTGATTTTCTTTTGATCGATGATTATTAATATGCATATTTTATATGATCAACAGACCAAAACGGTTGGTTGAAGAGCGTTTATGACTGGAATATAATGTAACAAGCGCAGCAGAGTGCAGCAGCGCAGGGAACCTGAGCCTGTATGCACTAATTTACCAAAATTACGAGGAGAAGGAACATGAAAAAGAAACAATCATTAGATACCATTTGCATTCAGGGCGGCTGGCAGCCGAAGAACGGAGAACCGAGACAGCTTCCAATCTATCAGAGTACCACTTTTAAATATACCACTAGCGAACAGATGGGACGTCTGTTTGATTTGGAAGAGAATGGTTATTTCTATACAAGACTGGCAAATCCTACCAATGACGCAGTAGCAGCAAAAATCTGTGAGTTGGAAGGCGGCGCAGGTGCTATGCTTACATCTTCCGGACAGGCAGCAAACTTCTATGCTGTGATGAATTTATGCCAGGCAGGTGATCATGTGGTCAGCTCTGCAGCAATCTATGGCGGAACCACCAACCTGTTTACAGTTACGATCCCGAAAATGGGAGTAGAATGCACCCTGGTAAGCCCGGATGCAACAGAAGAAGAACTGGCAGCAGCTTTTCGCCCAAACACCAAGGTTTTATTTGCAGAGACCATCGCAAACCCGGCTTTAACGGTTCTGGATATTGAGAAGTTTGCAAAGGTTGCCCATGAACATGGCGTACCGCTGATCGTGGACAATACATTTGCAACACCGATCAACTGCCGTCCTTTTGAATGGGGCGCAGATATTGTTACTCACAGTACCACAAAGTACATGGATGGACATGCCATGACAGTGGGAGGCTGTATTGTAGACAGCGGTAATTTTGACTGGGAAGCTCAGCATGATAAATTTAAAGGTTTAACAGAACCGGATGAATCTTATCATGGCATTATTTATACTCAGAAATTTGGAAAGCTTGCATATATTACCAAGGCAACTTCCCAGCTGATGCGTGACTTAGGTTCTATCCAGTCCCCACAGAATGCATTTCTGATCAATATCGGTCTGGAAACATTACATCTTCGTATGCCAAAGCACTGTGAAAATGCCTTAAAGGTAGCTACCTACTTAAAATCCAGAGAAGATGTTGCCTGGGTCAATTATCCGGGACTGGAAGGAGACAAATACTACGAGCTGGCTAAGAAGTATATGCCAAATGGTACCTGCGGTGTTATTTCCTTTGGCTTAAAGTCAGGAAGAAAGGGAGCAGCAGACTTTATGGATCGGTTAAAGCTTTGCTCCATTGAGACTCATGTGGCAGATTCCCGTACAGCCGTTCTTCATCCGGCAAGCCACACCCACAGACAGCTGACAGACGAGCAGTTAGTAGAAGCAGGAGTAGATCCGTCTATGATCCGCCTTAGTGTAGGTATTGAAGGTGCAGACGATATTATTGAGG
>ERZ773149.698-NODE-698-length-31373-cov-3.448049_pt1 | contig 31373 bp, 29 predicted proteins | sample MGYA00511081_ERZ773149 | MGnify/ENA primary metagenome ERZ773149 (study PRJEB29015, sample SAMEA2737846) | human gut metagenome | biome: human gut; feature: human-associated habitat; material: faeces | place: China | collected 2012 ...
CCGGGAATAGGTCTCCACGATCTCCGCAGGGAAATCTCTGCTGTATTCCTCGATGACTTCTCCCCGCGTCTGCAGGGTCCTGCGCTCGCTCATAGTACCTCTTTACTCCACCCGCAGAGAAAACGTGAAGGTGGTCACGCCATTCTCGCTGGTGACATTGATTTCTTCCTTGTGTTGCTGCAAAATGGTCTTGACGATATACAGGCCCAAGCCATAGCCGTCCTTATCCTCGCTGCGGGACTTGTCGCTTTTGTGGAACCGCTCAAACAGCAGCGGCAGCTCCTCCGCCGGGATCACATAACCATAGTTGGTCACGGAAACCTGTACCTCATCGGTATCAGCCATGACCTTCACCAGGATCCGTTTGCCCTCCGCGCCATACTTGATGGCATTGCCGATCAGGTTATCAAACAGACGGGCCAGAAGGTTGCCATCTGCCGTAATAATCTTGGCCGGCACATTGCTCTGGAGCTCATAGGAAAGGCCCTTGTTGGCAAAATTTGGGTAGGATTCCTCTAAAAGCTGTCCCAGAAGCTTGACGATATCCACCTTGGACACGTGCATGGCCAGCTTTCCGTAATTCATCTTGGTGAATCCGAACAGATCCTCAATGAGCTTTTCCAGACGCTTGGCCTTGCTGTAGGCAATGTCTATGTATTTTTTCTGCATCTCTGGCGGCAGGACTACCGGGCCGGATAACAGCTCCAGATAGCCGATGATGGAAGTCAGCGGTGTGCGCAGGTCGTGAGCCACATTGGTGATCAGCTCATTTTTGGTGCGCTCAGATTCGCGTTCCTTATCCATCAGGCGGCGAATATCCTCCACCATCTTATTTAAGTTGGAAGCCATGGAAGAAAACTCGTCATCCCCCACTACTTCCACCTGCGTATTTAAGTCTCCGTCGGAAATTCGTTCTATCGCATCGGAAATATGGCTGATATAGGCAGCAGATTTTTCCTGAAGAAGCAGAAATGTCACAGCAAAAGCCAGAATGCCGACAAGCACATAAACCAGAACCACCACTACATCCGACTGCGCCACTATATTTAAGAAAGCGCTGGACTGCTCGGAGCGTTTCGCATACTCGGCCAGCATGGTCAGGTTTGTGACCAGGAACACATCGATGAGGCAGGCTACCAGGGTGCTGTAGATGATGTTGGCTATGACCCGCGTATGATAGCGGTGGCTTAAATCACTTTTTCTGCCGTTATTTTTCAATTTTGTATCCTACCCCCCACACTGTGGTGATGATCTTGTCCTGGCGCTCGTCTTCCTTCATCTTACCGCGAAGGCGACGAATATGTACCATAACAGTGTTGTTGGCTTCATAGACCTTCTCATTCCAGACCTTCTCAAAGATTTCATCCGTGCTGAACACCTTGCCAGGGTTGGAGGCCAGAAGATAAAGGATGTCAAACTCGATCGGGGTCAGCTTGACTTCTTCATCGTACACCGTCACCTTGTGGTTGTCTTTATTGATCGTAAGGCCTCGGATGCTGATCTCGTTCTTTACGGTCTCATGCACATTGCTGTTCGGGTTTAACTGCGTGTAGCGGCGCAGCTGGGATTTAACCCGGGCTGTCAGCTCCAGCGGGTTGAAGGGCTTTACCACATAATCGTCTGCACCGGTTCCAAGACCAAGGATTTTATCCAGATCGGTGGACTTGGCACTCAGCATGATGATCGGAATGTTGTTGGTCTCACGGATCTTCTTGCACATCTCCAGGCCGTTCATACCCGGCATCATAATATCCAGAAGGCAAAGATGAATATCCTCCTTATTTAATATATCCAGACCGTCCTGGGCATTGGATGCCTTAAATACCTTATAGCCGTCGCTGACCAGATAAATTTCTACCAGATCCGCGATCTCCTGCTCATCGTCTACTACCAGAATGTTGGTTTCTGCCATGACTGATTCCTCCTCGTGTATCTATCGTTATTCGGGAAACCGCCAGGCTATGCGGATCCCGTTTTATTCTTTCTCTAGTGTACCATAAAAGAAGCCTTCCCGTCTTACTTTTTTATTACATTTCCGGTAAGAACAGGAAGGCTCCGTTTTATATTCTATTTTAAAATTAATTCTGACTCTCTGCCGGTACAAACACCCGGGTATTGTGCACGTCATCCTGCTGCACGGCAGCCTTCGCCATGGCTATGGCCTCCTCACAGAACTGCTTCTGGGCAGTCACAAGAACCTTGCCCCGCTTATCAATCTTCTCATAAGTGCCGTCCGGCTGCAGGATATGCGCTTTCACATTGTCCTCCAGCTGTACTTTTAAGATATGAACAACCTGCTCCTTCAAAGCCGGATCCTCCACCGGGAACATAATCTCCACGCGCTTATCAAGGTTGCGCGGCATCCAGTCGGCGCTTCCCATGTACACCTCCGGGCTTCCGCCGTTCTCAAAGTAGAAAATGCGGGCATGCTCCAGGAAGTTTCCGACAATGGAATGCACGCTGATGTTGTCACTTAAGCCCGGTACACCTGCCTTCAGACAGCAGATACCACGGACTACCAGCTCAATCTTCACACCGGCGCAGGATGCCTCATACAGACATGCAATGATCTCCTGGTCGCAGAGGGAGTTCATCTTCGCCATGATGTGGGCCGGTTTTCCCTCTCTGGCCCGCATGGTTTCCCTGCGGATCATACGGACGCAGCGGTTTCTCAGCCACAGCGGAGCCAGGATCAGGCGATTCCAGGTCGGTGGCTCGGAATAGCCGGAAAGCATGTTAAATACCGCGGTCGCATCCTCACCGATCAGCGGATGGCAGGTCATAAGGCCACAGTCCGTGTAGAGCTTTGCGGTGGAATCGTTGTAGTTTCCGGTTCCCAGATGCACATAACGGCGTATGCCGTCTTCCTCCCGGCGCACCACCAGTGTGATCTTGCAGTGGGTCTTTAAGCCCACCAGACCGTAGATCACATGACATCCGGCCTTCTCCAGCTTCTTCGCCCAGTTGATGTTGTTCTCCTCATCAAACCGCGCCTTTAACTCTACGAGGACCGATACCTGCTTGCCGTTCTCAGCTGCCTCCGCCAGGGCCGCCACGATCGGGGAATGACCGCTGACGCGGTACAGGGTCTGCTTGATTGCCAGGACATCCGGGTCCTTTGCTGCCTTCTGCACCAGATTTACCACCGGGTCAAAGGTCTGGTATGGATGATGCAGGAGAATATCACCTTTTCGGATATTGGTAAAAATGTCATCTTCATTCATAAAGGCCGGAACCGGCTGCGGTGTATAGGAGGGCTCCTTTAAGTGGTCAAAGCCACTCATGCCATACATCTTCATGAGGAATGTAAGATCCAGCGGGCCGCTGATCTCGTAAATATCCTCAGTGCTGACAGAAAGCTCCCTCTTTAAGATCTTAAGCAGACGCTTGTCTACCTTTTCCTCAACCTCCAGACGGATGACTTCACCCCACTGGCGCTTTTTCAGCTGCTTCTGGATTTCCTCCAGCAGATCCTCTGCCTCTTCCTCATCCAGCGTAAAGTCCGCGTTTCTCATGATCCGGAACGGATGAGCAGCGACAATGTTGTAGTTTAAAAACAGATCCTTGATGTTGCGCTCAATAACTTCCTCTAACAGGATTACCCTGCGCTCACCATCCGGCCCTGCCGGAAGCTCCACGATACGCGGCAGCACAGACGGAACCTGCACCATGGCAAATTCCAGTTCCTCATCCCGGCTGTCCTTTTTCTGCACCAGTGCCGCAATATTTAAGGACTTGTTGCGGATGAGCGGGAACGGACGGGAGGAATCCACTGCCATAGGCGTCAGTACCGGATAAACATCCTCATGGAAAAACTTGTCCACAAAGGCACCATCTGCCTCCGAAAGCTCCTCATGCTCGCAGATGAGCTGCAGCCCCTGCTGCTTCAAGGCCGGAAGCAGAGAACGGTTGTAGGTGGAATACTGGAGATTGACCAGCTCATGGGGCTTCCCCCCGATCAGCTCCAGCTGCTGATCGGCTCTTAAGCCTGCAATATCCGTCTTTTTATATTTTGCGTGCACCATGTCCTTTAAGGATGCCACACGCACCATGAAAAACTCATCCAGGTTGGATGATGTAATACTTAAAAACTTCAGTCGCTCAAACAGCGGAATTGCCTTGTCCCTGGCCTCCCCCAGAATGCGGAAATCAAATTCCAGCCAGCTCATTTCGCGATTTACATAATTTTCCGATTTCAAATACTTCTCATCAATCTCCGGCATGGCTTACACCCTCCTTTTCTGTCTTAAGACCGGACGGATCCCAAAGATTTCCTCAAAGAACTCGCCCTTATCCGCAATGGATATGGACTCCAGCGTTACATCTGCCGGGCAGTCCGTCTGAATCACCAGCTGTCCGTCCTTCACATTCAGACGGCAGTCCTTTAATTTCCCGGTATGTCCACGGTCCATGGAATTGGCCAGCCGCAGAATCGCCGTCAGCTTGGCAATGACAATAGAAAGATCCTCCGTAGACACCAGACGGCTGTCCTTGGATGGCTTTGCCGATACCTCCACTTCATTGTAACGGAACTTCTGCTGATGATACTTCACGATATTCGCTACGATCTCACGCTCCACATGGGACAGGCCAATGATCTCGGTTGCCATGATCATATTATAGGCGCATTCATCAGCCCCGCGCATGGTCACAAACTTTCCGCAGGAATGCAGGTTCGCTGCGATCTGTAAAAGCAGCCGCTCCCGCGGTCCCAGGCCATGATACTTTTTCAGGCTGTCGAAGACCTTCAGGGCCGCCTCCTCCACGTTCTGGATATGAGGCATATAACATTTGTAACGCTTTGCCATGTTTCGGGAGGTGACGATGATATCGTTCTCAAAGCTGTGGTTAAAGCGGACGAGCTTTTTATCCTCCGCGTATTCCGCCGCCATACCGTCTGTCATGCGGATGCCCGGCACCCAGATAAATTCTGCTCCCGTGATTTCCAGCATACGCTTATAAATTGCGGCTGCCGGGAACATCAGGCTTGCATACTCCTCGTTCACATCAAAAAAATCTTCCGTCTGCGCGAGAGTCATGCTCTTTAAGCGCTCATAAAAACGGTTGAATTCCTGGATTGTGATCTGCTCGGAACGCTTCCCCTCTGCCATTTTATAATAAAGGGAAAGGATCGGCTCGCCGATGGCAATGAGGTTTTTGATCTCCCGGTCTTTTAAGTACATCTTCCGGTAAGTCACCAGCTCATTGTCGATGAGCTCTGCGATCAGGTTCTGGGCGCCCTGCTGGGTCAGCTTCTCATGGGCGATCAGTTCCCTGAGGCGCAGCACGCCAAGAGGCAGGTTCTGGGTGGAAACCAGTGCATCCTTGTCAAACAGAGATGCCTGCATACTTCCAAAGCCCACATCCACGATTGCCGTACCGCGCTGGATATTTTTCTGGAACTCCGCGTCCTTTGCCGCAATGGCCTTGTAGCTGATAAAACGCTGTTCTGAATTGCTGATGATCTTAACATCAATTCCGGTCCGCACCCGAAGCTGTTCTAATACGATCTGGCTGTTTCTTGCCTCCCGCATGGCGCTGGTAGCATAAGCCCGGTATTCCTTCACCTGATACTCCTTCATGATCTGCACAAAATCCTGCAGAACCTGGCACATTTCCTCCACAAGCCGGTAGCTGATCTTGCCGGTATTGTAGGTGTCCTTGCCCAGCGCGATCATATGCTTCACCTGGTCCACTGAGCGGACCGTGCCCTTGTCCGTAATTTCATAAATGCCCAGCTCCAGTTCAAAGGAACCGACATCAATTGCCGCGAATGTCCGTACCATATGCAATTCCTCCTGTAAAATACTGCTTTTTCTCTCCCACACATACACCGGCTGCTGTCCGAGCGTAGACAGCCGCTAGATTTTTCAATCATTCTGGTAATTATACCTGCTGTCCGTAAATATTCCGGGAATCTTATGTAAATTCCCTGTAAAGTTTCCTGTATGCTCATAACGGCCCGGCAAAACGCACTTCTCCGTGCTTTTTCACCGAACCGTTATGGAGATTAATAATTGCCAAGGATCTTAAAATTCTGTGCCTCCGTACCGATGCCCCGCAGCGCATTCTGCACGCCTGCATCCTGCAGATTTCCCTCAATATCCACAAAAAACCGGTATTCCCAGTTTTTCCCCGGAATCGGCCGGGATTCGATCATGATCATGTTGACATGATTGAAGATGAAGTTTCCCAGCATGTTATAGAGGGAACCGCTGGTATGCGGCAGTTCAAAGCAGAGACTGATCTTGCCGGCAGCCTTCTGATAAACCTTGCGGTTTGCCAGAATCACAAAGCGGGTCGTATTGCCCTGATTGTTCTGGATGGACGGCTTTAACAGCTCCAGTCCGTACAGCTGCCCCGCGATCTCACTGGCGATCGCTGCCTGGGACTTGTCTCCCTCCTTCACCACGCGCTTTGCGGCCACTGCCGTATTCTCCACGCTGATCTGCTTCAGGCCATTGTCATTTAAAAAGACGGAACACTGCATCAGTGCCTGCGGATGGGAAAATACGGTCTTTACATCCGACAGTCTGGCCCCCGGCACACCAAGCAGCGCATGATTCACCGGAAGAAAGGTTTCTGCCACAATGTAGTTGTCGTAACGGGTCAGCAGATCGTACATGTCGATGACAGCTCCCGCGGAGGAATTCTCAATCGGCATCACTGCGTAATCCGCGTTGCCAAGCTGTACCTCCTTCATGGCGTCCTCGAAGCGTGCCACATGATAGATTTCAGCATCCCTTCCAAAATACTGAATGGCTGCCGCATGGCTGTAGGCACCTTCCACGCCCTGATGCACCACGCGCACTCCCTCTACCGGCAGTCTGTCCAGCTGCTCAAAGCCCAGCTTTGCGGACCGGCCATGCTCTGCCAGGATCGAATACTGGTATTTGCGGCTGATGGACATCATCTGGGAGAACAGCTCCCGCACCGCGATCTGGTTAAAGTCACTGCCTGCCATGGCACTGACCGCCTCCAGCTTCTGTTTCTCGCGCTCTGCGTCATAGACAGCCTTTCCTGTGGCGATCTTGGTCTCTGCCACCTTGCCGCAGATATCCATGCGCTCCTCGAATAATTTTACGATCTGTTTGTCGATCACATCCAATTTATTTCTGCACTCCAGTAAATCCACTGTTTCTCTCCTTTGTCTCTGCCGGTATTTTCTGGCTGCTCACGCCTTTCGTAAACTGCGGCGCTCTTCCTGCTCTTTTACCAGCATTTCTCTGATCCGTGCCTCACTGTAGGCGCCTGCACGTTTCCGGTCTTCTGCCGGAAGTTCTTTGATATAAAACGGTTTTCCGAACTCAATCGTCACATGAGATGGACGAATGAACGGAAAATGCTTCTCCAGGATCTCCGCGGTTCCGGTAATGGCCACCGGCACCACCGGGCATCCGGATTTCTCCGCGATCTTTAAGCTTCCCTCCTTAAACGGCAGAAGCTCTGCCGGATCCTTCGCCTTGCAGCGGGTCCCCTCCGGAAAGATCCATATGGAAGAACCGCCTTTTACCTTCTCGATCCCCTCCAGAATGGTCTTTAAGCCCGCCTTGATATCCTTGCGGTCCAGGAACAGACAATTCACATTGCGCATCCATTCCCGCAAAAGTGGAATCTTTTCCATCTCTTTTTTGGCTATAAAGCCGGTCTGCCCCGGCACTACAATATAACCGGTCACGATATCAAAATAGCTTCTGTGATTTCCCACATACAAAACCGGCATGTCCGGAATGTTCCCCAGTCCTTTCACAGTCAGCGTAGAACCGGTCAGGCGGAACACCATGCGCAGCACCTGCTTTACAACCTGCAGGGCATATTCCTTCTGGCGGTTTTCATCGTTTTTCCAGACGCACTTTTCTCCGATCAGGAGCGGCAGCGCACTCACCAGGAGAAATACGATCAGCACCAGGAGAATCAAAATTACTCGTATCATCCCACACCTCATTCTTTTCGTAAGTATTCCTGTCCAGTATATAAAAAAAGAGGTGCAAAAACAAGTCATTCGCACCTCTTTTTTGGAAATTTGGATATCTGTTCAAACAATAAACCGGTGGCAAACCACAGCGGCGCAAAGTCCAGACGGATCAGACCATTCACACTGGTCTGATAACCGGTATAATCCCATGGGCACATACCCAGATCCTGCAAAAATGCCCCGGACAGATACTCTGCCGTGAAGATGAGTACCATATAAAGCAGGCCATGCCGGATGATCCGGTCCGCCCGGCTTAAGGGACCGTCCCCGATCCAGCGATCTGCAAAGCTGCCGATAGGCGCCAGAATCGCACCGCAGCCATAAATCGGGAACATCAGAAGAGAGGTCCGTCCCATCAGCCGCCAGTCATGGATCAGAATGGATTCCATTGACGTAAACACAACCTCCAGGCACCAGCCTGTCATGCCGCACAGAAAAAAATGAAATAGAAATCGCCGTAATCTGTTCATACGATTAATATAACGCTCCGGCCGGCATTTTATTCATCCGTTATGCTTTGTTTTTTATTCGGCGGCCGGATTTTCTTTCATGAAGAGCAGCAGGGCATCCCGCTTTTCATCCAGGTAGCTGCCCCACTCCTGCGGGTCGATCCAGACACTGCTGTCTGCTCCGTTTTTGATCTTCTCCAGCTTTTCTGCCATATGGTTGTTGATGCAGTGATTTCCCAGGAAGAAATCCACATGTTCATTCCGGACCTTTTTCAGGGAATCCAGATAGATTTCCCGCATATGGCACTGCGGGTCCCCGATCTCAGTCAGATAATCGGCTGCCAGTGTGTTAAAGCCAAAGCCGCCGTAATAACCGGCACGGACAGTACGATTTCCCTCCGTTACATCAAAGAAGAAGGAGATACATCCCTCCGTGTGTCCCGGTACCAGATAAAATTTCATCTTCACACTGCCAAAGGTAAGCTCATCACCATCCCGGATCTCGACATCCGGCGCAATGAGCTCATCCATAAGATCCGGGCTGTCCTGCACAAAGGACTTCTCCGGATGCTCCCGGTACATAGCCGCGTCCGGAGCTCCCATATAAATTTTCGTGCCAAACATCTCACGCATAAATTTTGCACCGCCGATGTGGTCCACATGGCCATGGGAAATAATCAGCCACTTTACATCAGCCGGATCAAAACCGGATTTCCAGATGGAGTAGATCAGCATGGCAGTATTTTCGCAGTTCCCGGCATCGATCAGCAAAAGTCCGTCTCCGGTATCGATCAGGTGTACACACACCCAGCTGTCACCCACATAATACACATTTCCGAACATGCGAAATGGCTCCATATAACGTGCATTCTGCTCTGTCCAGTATTTTGACAGGGGATTCTTTTCAAACTCCGCCCGCCGCTCACAATAATTCTGATAATCTTCCTTCATGCTCATGGCAATACTCCTTCCGTTTTCTGATAAAAAGGGGAATACAGATTTCAGGCAATCCTGATTCCGCACTCCCCTTGTATGCAACATGTTACTTCATTAATTCACGTACCTGGCGTACACGTTCCGTTAAAAAGTCCGCCCATACGGTATCATCCAGATAAGGCTGGTTTTCATGAGTATACTGTCCTGCCCGGTCCACGATCTCAATCTGATTCGGATGGCTCGGCAGAGCAATGTCTACATGGATCTTCTTTAATTTTTCAGCATCGTCAAAGAAACGCTGACGAAGATCCGGAGTCAGATATTTGCTGGTGGCATAATACTTGTCGTTCATGGTATTAGCTCCAACGCCGCCATGCATGGCAACTGTATACTCATCTCCGTTCACCGGATTTTTCTCTTTCCAGAAGAAGCTGGTGCAGCCAATGGTATGGCCCGGGGTCAGCATGGTCTGAACACTGATATTTCCCAGGGTTACCGGCTTATCGTCAGAATAGAACTCGTCCGGTTCAAAATTCTGCACATGAGAGCCGGAATCCGGGATCGTGGTCTCATCCGGACAGCTCTTCATAAATACATAGTCCTCTTTGGACATATACAATCTTGCGCCGGTCAGCTTCTTCATCTCAGCCGCCGCACCGCAGTGGTCAAAGTGCGCGTGGCTGATCAGGATCTTCTTAATATCTGTCGGTTTATATCCCAGTCTGTAGATGGAATCTACTAACAGGTAACTGCTCTCCGGAATTGCCGTATCGATCAGGATCAGTCCGTCACCTGTGTCGATCAGGTAACAGCCAACCCAGGTCTGACCTGCCACATACCAGGTATTGGGGGATACCTGGAACGGCTTGATGGCCAGAGACCACGGCTCATGCACAAGGGTCTCTACCGGATGAGGAATTGCGGGACTACAATGAAATGACATAATTTTATTCTCCTAACCAATTATGAATTTGCTTTCTTTGTTTTTGCAAGGATGGTACGGATGATCGGAGAAAATACACATCCGATGCCGATTACCATCATGATGCAGGAAATCGGTCTTGTAAAGAAGGTTGCAGCGCTTCCGGTATACTGGAATGCCTTTAACATGTTGCTCTCCAGGGTCGGTCCCAGAATGAAGGCCAGGATCAGCGGTGCAGTCGGCATGCCGGCGTATGCCATGAAGATACCAACCACTGCAAACGCAAGCATCATGCCGCATTTGTAAAGGCTGCCGGAATCAACATACGCACTTACCATGGAGATGATCAGCAGTGCCGGATACATATAGTGATACGGAATCTTTAAGATCTGCGGGAACAGACGGATACCGAAAATCTGCATAACCAGTACCAGACAGGCAACAACAGCAACGGTTGCGAACATCAGGTAAACAATATGGCCGCTGTTCTTAAATACCATCGGGCCCATCTCCAGACCGTGAATGGTCAGTGCTCCAATCAGCAGTGCGGTTGTGGAGTCGCCCGGGATACCCAGTGCAGCCATCGGGATCATGGCACCGCCGATGGAAGCATTGTTTGCAACCTCCGGAGCCCAGATACCGGCCGGATTACCTTTACCAAAGGAATCCGGGTCCTTGGAGGCGTTCTTTGCGGAAGAGTAAGCCACCAGATTGGAAAGTCCGGAGCCCATGCCCGGAAGGAAACCGATACCAAGTCCGATCAGGAAGGAACGGATGATGTTTGTGATCTGCTCCTTAAACTCAGCCAGGGTAATGCCAAGTCCGCGGACACTCTTGGTGTCTACCTCCGGCAGTGCGCCAAAGCCTTTTGCGTAGGCAACTACAATGGTGCTGACACTGAATACACCGATCAGCACGATGGTCATGCCAAGACCGCTCATTAAGTACATGTTGTCAAATACGAAACGCGGTACTGCATCGATCGGGGAGTAGCCTACCGATGCGAATAACAGACCGATACATGCGGAAGACAGACCCTTGAACATATTGCCCTTGGAAATTGCAAGTACCATGGTGATCGCCACAAAGCACAGCGCAAAATACTCCCACGGTCCCATCAGGAATGCCACATCTGCAACAAACTCACTGCAGAAGGCTGCAATGATGGCACTGAAGAAGGTACCGGTAAAGGATGCAAACATACCGATGGCAAGAGCCTTGCCGGATTTACCCTGCTGGCTCATCGGGTAACCATCCCAGCAGGTGGATACTGCAGATGCAGAACCCGGAATACCCAGTAAAACAGAACCGATAAACGCGCCGGAGCAGCCGCCGATCCAGAGAGCTAGCAGGAAGATAACTGCGGTTCCGGAATTCATGCTGTATGTAAGCGGCATAAACAGCATAACAGCCAGTGTGCCAGACAGTCCCGGGATCGCGCCGAAAATAATTCCGATTGCAGTTCCTACGATCATCAGAAGCAGGTTAAATGGCTGTACAAGCTGTGAAATGATGTATGGGAAATTAGCTATCATAAGTCCTTACCTCCTAAAACAGCGCGCCGCTCGGCAGGCTGAGTCCGAATACATAAATATAAACCACATAGATGATTGCTGTAAGCAGTACGGAATAGATCACTCTTCCTTTTAATGTGCTCTTGCTTCCTTTGGCAAACAGTGTGGTCAGAGCATAGGTCACAAACGGAGTCACGATCAGATAGCCAATGAGACTTGCTGCAAAAACATAAACAGCCAGGACCGCCATAGCTACCAGAATCTTGATCCAGCCCTCTTTCTTTAAGAATGGCTTCTCATCTTCCAGCTTTTCCTTACAACCCTCCAGGAATACCCCGGCGCCACAAATCATAAAACCGACTGCCGCGATCATCGGCAGCGCTTTGGGACCCGGATAGGACAGAGTAAAGGGAACGGAAAGCTGATTTGTCATCACAAATACAATGATTCCGAGGATAACCAGCACTGCACCGGCAACCTGATCTCTCTTAATCTTCATAGAAACTCACATTTCCTTTCTTACTTTTTACAGCAAGGGGGGCTGCCCTGCGGCAGCCCCCCCTTGCCTGCATCTACTGCTGCAATGTTATTATTTCTGTTTTAATCCAAGCATATCAACAACGCCGTTTAAGGACTCCTGCTGGTCTTTTACTTTCTGCAGGCCCTCCTCCTGGCTGAAGAAGGTCATATCAAAGCCTGCCGGTTTTAAAACGTTCTGTACCTCCGGGTTTACAACAGCACTCTCAAAATAGTCGTGTAAAGCGGTAACGGTCTCTGCCTTCATGTCCTTCGGTCCCAGTACCAGGAACAGCGTGGTGAAGGTGCAGTCATAGCCCTGATCCACGAAGCTTGTCACACCCGGAAGAATGGCGCTCTCGCCGCCGGTCTCATCCACGGAGAAGCAGCCGAGTGCTTTTGCCTTTCCAGACTCCACATACTGCTTTGCCTGGTTCTGATTTACCAATGCTGCGTTAATGCTGCCGCCAACCAGTGCGGTAAGTTTCTCGGTATCAGAGCCTGCTTCCACGTACTTTACATCAATTCCGGTTGCCTTCGCAAACAGACCAGACATAATGTGGGAGCTTCCGCCGGTCTCAACGCCCATGAGAATGCTTCCCGGTGCCGCTTTTGCCGCCTCAACCAGATCCTCTGTGGTATTATATGGGGAATCACCCGGAACAACCAGTACATAACCGGTCTTCTCAGTGCCCTGGCCAACTGCGATCACGGTAAAATCATCCACTGCACTGTGGTCGTAAACACCGGTTGCCGTTTTGATCAGCATCGTAGTGTGGAAGAACAGCAAGGAGCTTGCATCCGGTTTCGCGCTGCGTACCTTCTCCATTGCAACTACGCCGCTTCCGTCTGTGTTATTCTGAACAGTTAAGTTGCTGCCGGAATCCTTGCCTACCTGAGTAGCAATGGCTCTTGCCACTACATCCGTACCGCCGCCTGCCTTTGCCGGAACCTGCAGTTCAATATTTTTCGGAAGACCGCTTCCGGATGCACTGCTGCCACAACCAGTCAGAGAAGCCATTACCATGGCGCCCGCCAGCATCACGCTTAAAATCTGTTTTCTCATACCCCTATTCTCCTTTTTATCTTGTTTTTAAAAAAGCAACATATTTTTCTCGATATGCTTGCTTTTTTTGTATGATTTGATTATACTGCCTTTGTTGGCTTAGTTCAACTTATCGAATTTTATATTTTATCTTAATCATATTAAGAGAAATTGTTGAGGGGGATTTGTCATGGATTTACGACAGATAGAAAATATCATTGCGATCGAACAGGAGCAGAGCATTTCCCGGGCTGCGGAAAAGCTTTTTCTGACCCAGTCGGCACTGAACCAGCAGCTTTAAAGCTGGAAAAGGAGCTTGGGACGCCACTTTTTGAACGCCGCAAGCACAGCATGATCCCGACCTTTGCCGGGCGCATTTACCTGCGGACCGCGCATCAGATCGTGGACATGAAAAAGGAGACTTACCGCATCATTTCCGATATTTCAGAAGAAAGCACCGGTGAAATCTCCGTTGCCTACACACCGGAGACCGGCGCCGCCATGTTCTCCAAGATCTACCCGATCTTCCACGAAGCATATCCGAATATCCTGTTCCGCATCCGCGAAGAACGTGTAAAAAAGATGGAACAGCTCGTACTGAAAAATGAAGTTCATTTTGCATTTATGACCTATGTGGAAGGGTTTAAAAATCCCGATCTGGAATATATGGATATGGATTCCGAGTATATGGTTCTTGGTCTTCCGGTCACACACCCGCTGGCGCACCTGGCCGGAAAGGACAGCCATGAAAAACTGCCGCTCCTTGATCTGAACCTTTTACAGAATGAACCTTTTATCATGTTAAGTAAAGAAACCCGCATGCGCGACATGATCGACCATGCCTTTGCGTATGCAGGCTTCCACCCAAAGGTTTTATTTGAGTCCATCAGCACCCACACGGTGCTTAACATGGTGCGGGAACAGATTGCCCCGGCATTTTTCCCACAGTCTTATGTGGATCCGTCTGCTCCCATGGTCTACCTTACCGTAGCTCCGGCTGAGCGCTGGACCCGCAGTGTTGCCTTTCTGAAAGGCAGCTATCTCACCCGTCCGGAAAAATATTTCATTGCGCTTGGCACGGACCATACACGCGGCCGGCTGCTGGAAAGCATGGGAAAAACAATTTAATTACACAAACTGGTTTCTGTCCGCATCGTAATGGTAATCGATCGCGGACAGTTTTTTCTTCATCTCCTCCGCGTCCAGATCATACGCGCTGCACAGATCATCAAAGCTGCTGTAATTGTCCCGGAGCTGGGTATTGAAAAAGCTCATCAGCATCACCGGGTCCTTCGGAATTACTGCCATATTTTATTCCTTTCCTTTCTTTTTGTATGATGATATAATACAATGATAAAGCATGTTTAAAAAACGTACAAGTTTTTTGTTACAGGAGGCCAGACACAACTATGAAAACCCCAAAAAAGAATCTCAAACGTATCCTGATGATCGCCACCGGCGGCACCATTGCTTCAAAGCGCAGTGCCGAAGGCTTAAAGCCGCTTATGACCTCCGAAGAGCTGCTGAGCTTCGTACCGCATGTAAAGGAATTCTGTGAAGTGACTGCCACGCAGGTCATCAACATCGACAGCACCAATATCCAGCCAAAGCACTGGCTGCTGATCTCTTCCACCATTGAGCGCTTCTACGATCAGTACGATGGCTTTGTGGTCTGCCACGGCACTGACACTCTGGCCTACACCGCATCCGCGCTTTCCTATCTGATCCAGAATTCTCCGAAGCCGATCGTGATCACCGGTGCGCAAAAGCCCATCGACCTGGAGATCACCGATGCAAAGACCAACCTGTCCGACAGCTTTCTCTTTGCAAGCTGCGATAAGGCACACGGTGTCAACATTGTGTTTGACGGCAAGGTCATTGCCGGAACCCGTGGCAAAAAGGAACGCACCAAGAGCTACAACGCGTTCTCCAGCATCAACTTTCCCTATATCGCGACCATCCAGGACAACCACATCATCTTCTATCTGGATGACAAGGATCAGGTAAGCACTGATATAACCTTCTACCACAAGCTGGACAGCAAGGTGACTCTGTTAAAGCTGATTCCCTCCATGAACGGCGGTATTCTGGATTACCTGTTTAAGCACTATGACGCGGTCATTATTGAGTCCTTCGGCGTAGGCGGCATCCCTTCCTACGAAGATGACAGCTTCCACCGGGCTATTGAACGCTGGATCAATGCCGGCAAGTTTGTCATCATGACCACCCAGGTCACCAACGAAGGCAGCAACATGTCTGTCTACGAGATCGGCAAAACCATCAAGAAAGAATTCGGACTCCTGGAAGCATACGATATGACCCTGGAGGCCACCGTCACAAAGCTCATGTGGATCCTGGGACAGACCCACAACCCGGACACCGTAAGAGAGATGCTTTACAGCACCATCAACCGGGATATCCTGTATACAACAAAGTGGAATGCCTGATGGTCTTCCACTTAATTTTTCTTTATTCTACTGTAACTCTTACTGCTTCCTGCATTGCCTTTTCTGTCAACTCATTTCCGATACCCGGAAGATCTGGTACCTCGTAGCTGCCATCCTTCGGCATATGGTCATATTTGCATAATGCGCGGATTTCTTCTTTTAGTGCGCCCTCATGCAGCTCATGGATCAGGAAATTCGGGATTGCTGCTTCCAGCTGAAGAGTTGCTGCGGTTGCGATTGGTCCGCCGCATACATGGATCTGTACGCCTGCGTCATAAACGTAAGCCATATCACATATCTTCTTCACTTCGGTCAGACCGCCTGCCACACAAAGGTCTGGCTGGATAACCTGAAGTGCATTCTCCTCCAGAAAATCGCGGAAACCCCAGCGGGTCGCGATACGCTCACCGGAAGCAATCGGAATATTCAGCTTATTGTGAATCTCCTTCATGGTCTTTACATTGGTCGGATCGGTCGGCTCTTCCAGATAATAGATTCCAAGCTCTTCCAGTCTCTGGCCAAGCTGTACAGAAGTAGTCATGTCGGTGAACGCATGCAGTTCAATGATAATATCCAGCTTGTCACCGCCTGCCTCACGCATTGCCTTTACACGCTCGTATCCCATATTTAAAACTTCCGGAGATAAAGATCCTCTCAGTCTCCAGCTCGGATCCGGCTTCGGCTCTCTTGCATAGACGCCATTCGGTTTTACGCAGAGCGGATCAACCTTAATCGCTGTATAACCCTGAGCCATTGCCTTTCTGGTTGCCTCTGCGTACTCCTTCGGATCCGCAATATTTCTGTGTACTTTATCCCAGTCAAATTGCAGCTGGCTTGCGTAAGCACGGATAGTCGGGTTGGTCTTGCCGCCCAGCAACTGGTAACACGGTACATTCAGTGCCTTACCTTTAATATCCCAGACTGCAATATCCAGTGCACTGACTGCTGCCTGGAAGACCATGCCGCCGCACTGGCCGCCTTGGCCCCAGAAAGTATTCTTCTTGTACATCTCCCAGAGACCTTCATTGTTCATCGGATCCCAGCCGATCATCAGCTTTGCAAGATCTTTTACCTGGCCAAGTCCACCATATTTGCTCTTGCCATAAGCCAGGCCAATCTCACCAAATCCAGAGATGCCTTCATCGGTATTTACCCGCACAAATAATGGGTCAAGCAGCGGGTTCGGGGTATTGCATTCAAAGATATCTACGCTCGTAACTTTCATTTTCGTCTCTCCATTCTATCTTTTTATAGTAATGCCAGAAGTCCCATACTGATCGCCGGGATAAATGCAACCATAACCATGGCAATAAACAGAACCACAATAAACGGAATTGCGTTTCGCACAATCGGCACCATACCAAGTCCAGTCATAGACGTTGCAACGAACAGGTTCGCAGCTACCGGCGGTGTTACAAACGCGATTGCCAGGGATAAAGTCATAACCAAACCAAACTGAATCGGATCCATACCAAAGCTGGTAACAATCGGAAGCAGAATCGGGCTGAAGATAACGATTGCCGGTGTGGTCTGTACAAACATGCCCACGAAGAACAGCAGGATGAAAATCAAGATCATGATAACGTAGAAGTTATCGGATACAGACAGAAAACCTGCCTGAATGGCTTTGGTAACACCCATCATGGAGAATACGGCGCCCAGGCCGCCAGCCGGTGCAAATACGAACATCATGCCACCGATGGATGGGATGTTTACCTTGTACATATCCCAGATTTCACTAAAACTCAGTTCTTTGTAAACGAATTTGCCAACAAAGATACCATATACCACTGCAACAACTGCAGCCTCAGTTGCGGTGAACGCACCAGAATAGATACCTCCCAGGATGATGACTGGCATTAGGAGAGCTAATTTCGCGCCCCAGAGTTCCTTTATAAAGTACTTGAAATTAAACTTTTGTCCGGTTCCCTCATATCCATGTTTCTTGGAATATAAGTAGTTTACTGCCATCAGCAGAGCGCCAACCAGAATTGCCGGTCCCCAGCCTGCCAGGAACAGGTCACTGATGGAACAGTTATTGGTCACACCAAATACAACCATCGGGTAACTCGGCGGAACGATAACACCAAGTCCTCCTGCTACTGCACAGAGACCGGTTGCATAATATTTGTCGTAACCTGCACGGATCATCTGCGGGATCATGATGCCTCCAATTGCAGAAACGGTTGCCGGTGCAGATCCAGAGATCGCACCGAACAACATGCAGGCAAAAATTGCTGCCATGCCAAGACCGCCTGTGGTATTACCTACAACACAGTTTGCTACATTAATCAGTCGTTTGGAGATACCGCCCGTAGCCATGATACTTCCGGCAATCATGAAGAACGGGAGTGCCAGAAGTGTAAAGTTTCCGACGCTGGTGTACATAGCCTGGGTTACGAATGTCATGGAGGTAACCGGGTCAACCAGCAGCAAACATACCATGGATCCGGCCAGTGCAATACCAATCGGCACACCGATCAGCAGCATCAGGAACATGGTTCCGAAAAAGATCACATAGGACATTATTTATTGCCTCCCTTCTTCTGACGCGCGAGTTCTTCTGCTTCTTTCTCCAATGCCGCAATATCAATGATCGGCTTGGAAACGCCCAGTTCTTTCTCTTTCTCCTTGCTTAACCGGATGATCTCCTGAACCAGGCGGATTGCGGTAAGCAGGAAGCACAGCGGCATCACCACATAGGACAATGCTTTCGGGATCTTTAAGATCGGGGATGTTGCACTCTTTGCCGCATAGTTGTTAACCAGGGACATCATCGGGAAAATGATGTATAAGCTGAATGCCAGGAAGATTACGTTAGAAATGATCAGCAGGGTCTTCTTAGCTTTAAAAGGCAGCATTTCCACAAATGCATCAATTTTTAAGTGTTTTCTGCTTAAAACCGCTGCCGCAACACCTAAATATACCATCCACACAAACAGGATTGTGGCAACTTCCTCTGCCCAAGTTACCGCATGACCAAAACAGTAGCGGGTTACAACCTGCACAAACAACAGAATGGTCATGATGATAAAAATTCCGGCACCGGCATAGACTTCAAAATGGTTCAGCAATTTTTTTGCAAGACTTTCATTTTTCATCTGCTATCTTCCCTTCTTACTGTTTAGCGGAAATACGCTCGATCTCGTCCATGATTGCATTGTAGCGGTCATCGCCAATGCTCTTCTTGATATCTTCGTAGCAAGGTGCACAAGCTTCTTTGAAGGATTCTTTCTCTTCTTCGGTCGGCTCGTATACTTCCATAACGCCCTTTAAGGTTTCCAGATCTTTGCTCTCAGACTCTTCCAGTCCTTCACGGCATAAGTCAACTGCGTCTTTCGCAACTTCTTCCATCAGAGCCTGCAGATCCGGAGACATGCTCTCCCATACATCCTCAGAAACAGCCATGGTGGTCAGGGAATAGGTGTGGCCGGTCAGGGTCAGATAATCCTGAACCTCATAATATTTGTTGATAACGATATTGCTTAATGGGTTCTCCTCTGCGTCTACCAGGCCCTGCTGCAGTGCGCTGAACAGCTCAGAGTAAGCAACGGTGGTAACGGATGCGCCCATAGCCTCGAACGGAGCCATCTGGTACGGGTCAGCTTGGGTACGAACTTTCAGGCCCTTGATATCTGCTGCGGATTTAACCGGCTTTTTGTTGTTGGTGAAATGACGGAAGCCCATGTCGTAGAAGCAAAGAACACGAACACCTACATCCTCAATGATCTTATCACGGATTGCCTTGCCCTGTTCGCCATCCATGAACTCGTATGCAACCTGGTTGTTGTCAAATAAGAACGGCATATTGAACGGCATGAAGGCATCGGTGTACTCACCCCAGGAACCCTGGTTTAAGGTAATGAACTCGAATGCTCCGGTGGTACATCCGCCGATCATCTCATCTGCGGAACCGCCTAACTGTGCATCCAGGTAAAGTTCCATTTTTACTTTGCCGTTGGAGCGCTTCTCTACTTCGTCACAGAAATACTTGATGCCTGCGCCGTATCCCGGGATGTCCAGGGTAGAAGACTTTGCAGAGGTGGAAACCTTGTAGGTTACTTCCTCGATATTATCTACATTGTAGCTGCCGGATGATTCTGCGCCATCGGAAGATGCAGTATCTGCTGCGGTATCTGCTGCAGTATCTGCCGGTGCTGCTGTCTCTGCGCTGCTCTGTGCCGGAGCGGTCTTGCCGCCACATGCAGTCATCATCATTGCTGCTGCCATTGCCATTGCTGTTACCTTCACCATCATCTGTTTCTTCATAAAATAAATCCCCCTTTATTTTTTTGAATTGCAAATCATTTCCGCAAACGTCTGGATCCGGGTTCGTAACTGCTCTGCAGTTCCCGGCTGCTGATCGATCTCCAGTGCGAGCACCGGAATTTCCAGTTTTTTCATCATCGCATTCATAACCGGCAGATCGTATTCTTCCTGGTCACAGAACTTCATCATGCATGTGATCACACCCTGCACTTGATGTTCTTTTGCTGTCTCGCACATGCGGACCAGTCTTGTTTTTTCTGTATCATGAACCAGGGAACACTTTCTGTCCTTCCACTGTTCTGCCAGGCACAGCAACGCATCATCCCCCTCCGGAATCTCTGCTGTATACTGGCGGCTCTCCTGGGCAAGATCATCACTGTCCACCATGAGTCCGTATTCTTCCAGAAGCTTTAAAAGCTCATCCGGCTCTCCGGTGATTCCGCTTAAGATCACCCGTCCGCCCTTCCAGTCACATTCCGGCTCTTTTTTCAGTTCTTCGGTCAGTTCCTTTACCAGTGCCAAATGCTCTTTCTTCTCCATAAACCAGGCACTCTTCATAACGCTGTGGCGGATGATCGGTGTAATGCGGTCTGGATGTTTCCTGGCTTCTTCTGCAAATTCCAACATTGCACGGCTGTGCTGTCTGGAAATTTCAAGTGCTGCTTTTAAGTCTTCTTCTGTAATCGGATGTCCGGCCACTTTCTCCAGCCTTGCCCGGATCACTTCATATTCGCTCTTTAAGAACTGGATTCCTGCATCTGTCCGGTTCTGCGGATAGGTTACCGGAATCATCGGAATATCCGGAACGCCTACTTTCCAGTTCTGGGTAATGCAACGCAACGCATCACAGATTGCCGGGATCATAACGGCACTTAAGCCCTTCATGCTTCCATTCAGTCCCATTTCCAGGCTGCTCTGCATGATCGGACAGCAGAATGCCGGAACATAAGCTCTTACCTGATAACTCTCAGTCTGGCTTCCCCAGATTCCCATCGGAACCATACCTGCTGCCATCACCAGTTCCTGCGGAGTGTAGGGTGGGAAACATCCCACTACCTTTTTCCCCTCACTCTGATAACGTTCCAGCTGTTTTCGCGGATCATGGGAGATTTTCATTAACTGTTCTATGATCTGTTCCAGTCTGCTCATTCTCCATCTCCTCTCTGGCGTTTTGCTTCTTCCATCAATTCCACAAATGCCTGAACCCGCGTCTCATACTGTGCTTCGCTGTAGGCCCTGAAGTCTGCCTGGTCTCCATCAAAAGCCATATACGGGACTTCGGTTCCTTCCTGAACACGTCTCTGAAGCTCATACTGCTGGCAGTCCATAACCTTGCAGCTTCGGTTTACATGGTATACCACGCCATCGCACTGGAACTGCTTCACAGCTTCCACGCGGCGTGCAACGATCGTATCCAGATTGTTATTGTTGTTCGGCAGGTCAATGTAAGCTCTTGCCAGTCCGTCCAGATCGTTCACTTCATATTCCAGTCCCCATGCATTTACATATCCGGTTGCCACCAAGTTTACCCCGTAGTTTCTCAGAGTCTTTAATGTGTGGCCCAGATACGGCCAGCATGCGATGCCTTCCCAGAAGATCCGGTATTTTTCTTCTACCGGGAATGTACTCTTTCCGGTCTTTAAATTCTCTTCAATCTCGGAAATCAGCTGTTCCAGAATTGCCGTGGTGCTTTCCTTGCCCCGGCAGCATACCATACAGGACATGTAGTTGAATAACTCAAAACCAGTCAACGGGGATGGCTTGTGGGCAAGCAACTCGTTCGCCTTTCTCCACAGATCCTTGTTTCTTAAGGAGACACGCATCACATGCTCCAGTTTTGCCGGATCCAGTTTCTTCCCGGTCAGTTCCTCCAGTCCTTTGATATACTCATCAATCTGATTTCTGACGTATTTTACTTTTTCCTCAGAAGCGGTTGGCGTATAGTTGTATACCGTGTCGATCAGGAACATCGGCACATCAAACTTTCTTGCCAGATTTTCAAACCATTTTGTCAGCTGGTTGCAGATATTGTTGCAGCAAAGCACAAAATCCGGTTTCGGCATATTATTGCCCGGTGCTGTCAAAGAATCCATGTAAGCCAGATTGATTCTCGCATAGGAGCAGACATCCATGTTGTAGCCCTCTCCCTCTGCGTAGTTCAGATACTCTTCCGCCTGGTGTCTCGCTGCCAGGCCTGCTGCATGATTCTCCGGATACACAATATAAAGGCCCATTGCCTCTGCGATCTCCTGCGGGAAAATGGATGCGGACCATCCGATCTTTTCTCCCCGTTCTTTGGCTGCTACGGTATCCTGATACAGCTTAGTCAGCTGCTCGCCTACCATAATTCTGGATTTCGATAATACTTTTTTCTTTTTAGGCGGATCGGTTGTTTGTCCAGTTGACCCATTCGGAGCAGGCTCTGCATTCTTTTTTTGTTCCTCTGCCATTTCTCTCCTCCTGTCTTTATCCATGTGAATGTTATTTACTCCTGAATATATCCGTCTTCACCAAACCGGATTTCTTCCGGTTCTGATAAAATTTCAATATCTTCTCTCTGCTTCAGCTTTTCTGCCAGATTCTCCGATACCTCAATCTCAAACAGATGCATGGTATCTTTGATCCGAACTATCTTTGCCTTGCTGTAATCAATTCCAGTACAGGTCCGGATTGCCCAGTACAGTGCCTGCCGATCATTCTCCGCAAAACATGGAATGCGGCATCCCGGCAGGAAGTTCGCAGTCATCATATTCGTCCATGTGATGGCCCAGTCGATCTGGCGCACACACCGGAGTGTTGTCACTTCGATCGTTCCAATTCCACTGGCATTGCAGTGAGTTTCTTCCGTCAGTCCCCGCACAAAAATGTTCTGGCTTACCAGTGCACCGGGATAGATGCGGTCACGCCTTGCGACTACGTTCGGGTCAAATCCTGCGCCGCCGATGTTCTTTCCGATCTCATCTATGATCAGCACATCGGTCTTTCCGAATTTGAATTTTGCCAGCTTGTCCTTGGCAATCTGTAAAAGTTCCTTCTCCCGATCCGGAATCTCATCCTTCGGAATTACCTCCAGATTACAGATATCGTCGTAGGCGTTCTGCACAATTCCGACTCCGAAAAGGATTGGTTCATGCTCCAGACAAAAATGTCCGATCTCCGGAATCAGCCTTGCAAAGTTTTCATAGCCTTCCATATGGATTCTGGCTGCACCTTTATGCTTTGCCATTCCAATAGCCATCATCTTCATCAAGCCGCTTTCATAATCACCCTTGAAACTGGTGTGTGGTTTGATCTTATTGATGACGATGACCCCGTCTGACTCCCAGGCGTATTTGTCGCAGTAAATTGGGATTCCGCTTTCCAGCTCACCTGCCTTCACGGTATCCATGGATGCACGAATTGGCACGCCCATGGCTTCCTCCGTAATTCCGAAGGTTGCCAGCATCTCTTTCTGGCCCTCTGCAACTCCGCCTGCGTGGCTTCCCATGGCCGGGATGATGAAGGGACATGCACCGTATTTTTTCAGCCACTTAATCAGGGTCTTCATGATCTCCGCATAAAACGGAATGCCTCTGCTTCCTGCAGTCAGGCAGATCTGTTTTCCCTTCAGGCATTTCGGTTCCTGGATCTTTTCCTCCAGTTCTTTTTCCAGCCAGGTCGGAACATCCTCAATCCTGCTGCTGTCATATAACTGGCGGATCTTCACCATTTTGGGAAGCACTACCTGGTCCAGGCCCTCCATTTTCGCCCGGACCGGTGTAAAATCAATATGCAATCCATCCACGTTATCACCTACTTTACTGTAATTACGGCCTCCGAGATGTCTCCTGCCTCCAGCATTGCCTGGAGTTCTTCTTCACTGTATCCGGCTTCCTTCAGAACTTCCTTCGTGTCGGAACCGGTCAGTTTTGCTGGTGCGAATTCCGGCCACTCGTTGGATGCGATGGTTGCCGGTGCATGTGCAAACGGTGCTGCTTTCTCATTTCCATAGGTATGGTAAAAAATGTATTCATTCTCCAGCGCCTGCGGATCTTTTACCAGTTCCGTGAAATGCTGTGCTTTCTCGAATGCCACGTCATTTTCCGTCATTATCTTTGCCCATTCCTCATAGGTCTTTGTAGCAAAGATCTCATCCATCATCTTGACCTGTGTCTCCATGCTGCCCGTGTCTTCCACCGCTTTTCTTGTTACGAAACGCGGATCATCTGCCATATCCGGGCGTTCCAGCACGTTTGTCGCAATGTCTGCCCACTGTTTGTCATAGGCAGTTCCTGCCAGGTAGAACCAGTCGCCATCCTTACATTTGTAAGTATTGGAAGTGGAGTTGTTCGGTTCAAATCTGGTTCTCGGCCATGCCTTGCCGCTGTATGCGGAAAGGAAACCGGAGCTTAATGCGAAGCAGCCTGCCTGGAACAGACTTGCCTGAACCAGATCACCTTTTCCGGTTTTGCCCCGCTTTACCAGTGCTGCGTTCACGCCTGCGACCAATGCTGTTGCTGCAAAGTGATCACCAAGACCTGCTACTGTATTGAGAAGATCTTGACCGCGCGGTGCTGCATCTGCCATCAATCCGCTTCTTGCATAGAATGCAGTGTAGTCAAATCCCGGTTTATCTTTTGCTGGGCCTTTCGGGCCGTATCCGAGGATCATGCCATATACCAGTCCCGGATACCGTTCCTTTAAGTCTTCATAGCTGATTCCCAGCTTCTTTAACGCGCCCGGGCGGTAATTAGTGAGCAGCACATCTGCAGTATCCAGCAGCTTAAACAGGGCTTCTTTTCCCTTTTCACTCTTTAAGTTCAGTGCCACCCAGCGTTTATTTCCGTTTTCATTATCGTAGCTTGGATTTCCAACTACGCCCCTCTCATAGATCGGGATTCCCATGTAAGGTCCGTTATTCCGGTATGTATCGCCCTGCGGAGGCTCGATTTTAATGACATCTGCTCCCCACTCTGCCATGATCCGGCCAGCTGTTGATGCCGCCAGGAAGTTGGACAGATCTAAAACCCTGATTCCTTCCAATGGTCCCATGTTCCTATCCTCCGTTATGATCTCTTAAACAGGTTACCGCTGATAACGACGCGCTGGATCTGATTGGTTCCCTCAAAGATCTGGAACAGCTTCGCGTCACGCATTTTCTTTTCCATCGGATATTCCTTGGAATAACCGTAGCCGCCGAATATCTGAACACCGTCCGTGGTTACCTTCATTGCAGTATCGGAACAGAAAGCCTTTACGCAGGATCCTGTGGTTCCATCATAAATACCGTGATCGATCAGGTCTGATGCGTACATAACCATCTGTCTTGCTGCCTGTGTCTGAATCTCCATGTCTGCTACCATAAACTTGATTGCCTGTTTTGCTGCCAGCGGTTTGCCGAATACGACACGGTCATTTGCATATTTGATGCAGAGATCGATGACGGACTGGCAGATGCCTACGGATGTTGCAGATCCTAACGGTCTAGAACGTTCCAGGGTCTTCATTGCAATCTGGTATCCTTTTCCTTCCTCACCCACCAGGTTTCTCTTCGGTACACGTACATCCTCGAAGATAACATCACAGGTACTGTTGGTGCGAAGTCCCATCTTGTTTTCGTGTTTTCCTACAGAAACACCCGGAAGATTTCGCTCAACCAGGAATGCAGACATACCGCCGTTGATTCCTTTTTCCTTATCGGTATAGGCAAATACAATGTAGATATCGCCGCGATCACCATTGGTAATGAAACACTTGCGACCATTGATTATGTAATCATCACCATCTTTCTTTGCTGTTGTCCGGATTGCTGTTGCATCGGAGCCAGCCTGCGGCTCAGTCAGACAGAATGGATTGAAACCACCCGGAACTACAATATCCGCAACGTATTTTTTTTGCTCCTCGGTTCCGAAGATCATGGTAGGCGTAACACCCAGGCAGTTGTTGCCCATGGTAACGGAAAATCCTGCGTCTACTTTTCCGATTTCCTCACGGATGATGGACATCTCTCTTGCAGTCAGTCCCATTCCGCCGTACTCTGCCGGAATGTTCATGCAGTGCAGGCCCATATCAATGCCCATCTGCACGATCTCGTCCGGGATATAACTCTTCTCGTCGTACTCGCCCAGTCCCGGAGCAACTTCCTTTTCCATAAACTCTCTTACCATCATCTGGAGATCTTTTTCTGTGTCACTTAATAAAAAATAGTTATGCATTCGTTCCTCCTCTTACACGTTCCATATTGGTTATGCTTAATTTAAGAGCAAATTCCATGCCATGTGCATTGCTTATCGTTTTGCATGTAATAACGTCCATATAAACGCATTCCATTCATTTTTTATTGTGCAATCCCAACGATTTGCACAAGTGCAATGAAAGATTGTGCAATTTTTAACCTAATTCTGCACAACGTTCTATTTGCATTTTCATATTCGTTGGTCTATAATTACCTTTATAATTATGTATGTCACTACAAAGGAGATTTGATCAGCATGTCATTACCGATACCAAAACAAGCCAACGCAGATTCCGCATGCTTTTCCGATAATCTTACCGACATCGGCATTTGTGTCTTTGACCAGAATGGAAAATTTCTTTACATGAATGACTCTTTTCTGAAAATCCGCAATGTCACCCGTGCTTTTTATGAGTCTCGTACTGCCTTCGACCTTCTCCACAACAACCTGATTGACAAATGCGTTCTGGACTCTGTGCGTGAAAAGAAGATCCCGCTCTCTGATGTGCAAAATGTAGTTTCACCGGACGGTTCCTGCCTGAGGAAACAGCTAGTAACCGTCTATCCTATTTTTGACGAGGCAAATTCCATCAAAAATTACATTGCCTATTACCAGAATCTGGAATCCTTCATTGACTTCGGCACAACCGTTGAAATCTCTGAAGATGATTCCTCTTCCTTTTTTATTGGAGACAGCCGGATTATTGCAGAGAATCCCACCTCCAAAGCCATGTATGCCAAAGCCCAAGAAGTCGCTGACACCGATGCAACCGTATTGATCACCGGAGAAAGCGGTACCGGAAAAGAAGTGCTGGCACGTTTTATCCACGCGTCCAGCAACCGCCGGGACCAGGAAATGATCACCGTAGACTGTACGGCACTTCCATCTGCCCTGGTAGAGGCAGAGCTGTTCGGCTATGAAAAGGGAAGTTTCACCGGTGCAAACCAGAGCAAAGCCGGCATGATTGAGGCCGCGGACCATGGCACACTGTTCCTGGATGAGTTAAACTCGCTCCCGCTGGAACTCCAGGGTAAGCTGCTACGCACCATCGAAACCAAAACTGTAAAGCGGATTGGTTCCTTAAAATCCCGCCAAGTGGATTTCCGCCTCATCGTTGCTTCCAATGTAGACCTGCTTCAATGCGTAAAAAACAAGACTTTCCGCCTTGACCTGTATTATCGCATCAATGTCCTGGCCTTTCACATCCAGCCGCTGCGCAGGCGTCCGGAAGACATCATCCCTCTTGCCCGGGCATACGAGAAGATCTTTCAGGAGCGGTATAAGCGAAACCGTGCGTTTTCCGCAAACCTCTACCGAGAAATGCTGGCTTACAGCTGGCCCGGCAATGTCCGTGAATTAAAGAATTTTGTAGAGCGGCTCGTGATCATGGGGCCGGAAGATGCCTTGCTCTCCGTAAAAAACATTGCATCCTTCCTTCCGGATTCCCAACAGGAAGATGCCGGTTTGCAGGAAGCAGAGGCTGCTGCAGATCATTCCACACTTCCTGTCGGCATGCCGGAAGACATTCTTGCAGAATCCGGCAGTCCGGACAATACAGATCTCCCGCAGCCGTCAGCTCCACAAAAAAACTCACGATCCAGATCCTCTGATCCGGAAGAAGAAAAAGTTGCTATCATGGAAGCACTGCGCATCAACCAGAATCACAGAGAAAAGACCGCGGCATACCTGCACATTTCTCGCCGTACCCTGCAGTACAAATTAAAAAAATATGGACTCCTGTAAATGTTCATATCATAAAAATGAGGCATATTCCAGCAGCCGGATCCCGGGGGAAAGGATCCGCACCGCTGCATATGCCTCATTTTTATTACATAGTTTCCTTTTCAAATGCCAGGATTGCGGCACCGTAGGCGCCCGCAAGCTGGGCGTCCGAGTGTGTCACGATCTGCTTTCCCAGTTCATGTTCCAGTGCACGGACTACGCCGGCATTCAGTGCTACTCCTCCGCTCATGGCAATCGGTCCCCGGAATCCAATCCGGTTGCCCAACCCGGCAACCCGTTTTGCTACCGACTGGTGAATTCCGGCTGCCACATCTGATCGGGTCGCTCCTGCTGCCAGGTGCGAGATTACCTCGGACTCCGCAAATACCGTACACACACTGCTGATGCTGAGGGGTTCCTCTGCCTTTGCTGCAAGCTCTGCAAGCTCCGATGTCTGCACAGACAGAATTCCTGCCATCACATCCAGAAAACGGCCGGTTCCGGCTGCACACTTATCATTCATTACAAAGTTCAGCAGTGCTCCACGCTCATTGATCTGCATCACTTTCGCATCCTGGCCGCCAATATCGATCACGACTCTGGCTTCCGGGATCAGATAGTGAATTCCTTTTCCATGACAGCTCAGCTCGCTCGCCTGATCATCCGCACCAGGAAAGGTCATGCGCCCATAGCCGGTCGCCATAACCCTTGTAATCTCTTCGCGCGTGATTCCGGCCTCACTCAGGGCATCCGCAAAAACACGGTCCGGCCCCTCTGATCCAATGCCAGCTTCAATCACCTTTCTGGCTGCCACGCGGATTCCATCTTCCAGGATCACTGCCTTGGAAGAGGTGGACCCAATATCGATTCCCATTGTAAACATGTCATCTCTCCAGACTCTTTGTTTTCTTTAAGCTTCCTTAATCTTCTTAAATTCTGCTGTCAGTACCGGCAGAACCTCAAACAAATCTCCAACAATTCCGTAATCTGCCACAGAGAAAATCGGTGCATCCGGGTCTTTGTTTACTGCAATGATGGTATCCGAACCAGACATTCCCGCAATATGCTGAATCGCCCCGGAGATGCCGCAGGCAATATACAGCTTTGGCGCCACGGTTTTTCCGGTCTGCCCCACCTGGTGTGCATGGGAGATCCAGCCGTTATCAACTGCTGCCCTAGAGGCACCGACTGCACCGCCAAGTGTATCCGCAAGGGCCTTTATGTAGGAAAAGTTCTCTGCAGAACCAACGCCATTTCCGCCGGATACAATAATCTCTGCCTCATCCAGATTCACGCTTTCTGCTACTTCCCGTACTCTCTTAATCAGTTCTACACGATTCTCCGGAATCTTCATCTGTTCCCGGATGATCTCACCGGTACGGCTTTCATCTGCTACAGGCTTTTTGAATACACCTGGACGCACCGTGCCCATCTGTGGCCTGGTATTCGGGCACAGGATGGTTGCCATCAGATTGCCGCCAAATGCCGGTCTTGTCCATGCGATATTGCCGCTCTCTCCATCTAGGTCAATGGCAGTACAATCCGCAGTCAGTCCGGTTTTGATCCGGCAGGAAACACACGGACCAAGATCACGGCCGTTATTTGTTGCACCAATCAGAATTCCTTCTGGCTGGTATTTCTCGATCAGTCCGACCATTGCCTCACCAAACACATCGGTATTATAGATGTTGTACTCTGGTGCATCCAGCAGCAAAACCTGGTCTGCGCCATATGCGATGGCCTGTTTTGCCGTTTCCTCTACGCCATTTCCAATTACAACTGCCACAAGGCTACATCCTCGTTTGTCAGCAATGTCACGGCCTGGTGATAACAGTTCAAATCCTACCGCTTTGGGTTTTCCCTCTTCTGTCTCAATGTAAACCCAGATATTTTTATTATTCTCAAACATGTCTTTTCCTCCTACACCAGATTTTCATCAGTCATAAGCTGCACCAGCTTTAACGCAGATTGTTCGTCAGTCTCTTCCTGGATTTTGACACCCTGCTTGTTATGTACCGGTGTAAAAGTTTTCTTTACCTTGGTCGGGGATCCTTTTAAGCCTGCCTTGCTCAGATCGATTTCCAAATCTGCCGCAGTGATTTCTCCAATCACGGCTCTGCCTGCTGCCATTTTTGAACGGATAGTAGGATAACGAGGCTCATAGGACGGTTTGGAAACGGTAACCAACGCCGGGATTGGGCACTTTAAGATATCATAACCTTCATCGTATTCCCGCTTTACTTCCAGATGCTCATCGTTCCATTCACAATCTACCGCATAGGTTACCCTGGCAAGACCCAGATGCTGCGCAAGGGACGGACCGACCTGGCCGGTATCTCCATCGATTGCCTGTTTTCCGCAAAAGATAAAGTCAAAAGGTGCTCCTTGGTCTTCCTCCATTTTTTTCACAGCGCATGATAAAATGTAACTTGTAGCCAGCGTATCAGAACCTCCAAACGCACGGTCCGTGACCAGAAACGCCTGGTCTGCGCCTACCGCAAGGCAGGATTTCAGAGCCTCTTTTGCCTGTGCCGGTCCCATGCTGACTACCGTAATTTTTCCACCTGCCTTTTCTTTTAAACGCACTGCCATCTCCAGGGCATAAGCATCAAATGGATTGACAATACTAGGAACTCCCGCACGGATCAGGGTATTGGTAACCGGATCGATCTTAATCTCTGTCGTATCCGGAACCTGTTTCACACACACTAAAATATTCATGCTCATTCTCTCCTTTGCACGTTGATGCCTAGTTAAACAGCAACATTCATGCCAACTGGTTCTTCCTTGTTCCAAAGAATTTCTATTTCCATTTTGTGCATTTTATCCCATTCTATTTTCACTTTGTGCAATTACAAAATGTGTATTTTGTGCAATTATGTATCTTGCACATCTGTATTTTCACAATTTTCCTGTTCTTCAGTCCCATTTGCATTTCACTCACATCTTTTTTATATCCATTTTCGTTGTATTTTTCACTTATTCTGCTATATTTTCCCATACAGCCTAATCGGCATGATTTTTGCTGTATATACTGTATATATCAGTAAGTAAAAAGCGCTTACAATTTTTATTACATACAGGAGGATATTTTATGGATGATGCCAACATCTTACAGAGCTTCTTTTTTACTCAGATTAACCGGAATCCCGATCAGGAAGCTGTATATGATTTTGAATCCGGCGCGCATTATACCTACCGTGATCTTGGAGTTCGCGCCTGCCGCCTGGCCAACTTTTTAAAACAAGAACTGAAAATACTTCCCAATGACCGGATTGCCATTTTGTCCAAAAATGACATGGTCTATATTGACACCTTCTTCTCCACCATCTATACCGGAGCCATCACAACAACCTACAATGC